>Ga0272441_10006781_pt1 | contig 18975 bp, 12 predicted proteins | sample SSMProp6N_FD_193582 | JGI IMG/M metagenome (GOLD analysis project Ga0272441, IMG submission 193582) | Marine sediment archaeal communities from Little Sippewissett salt marsh, Falmouth, MA, United States - SSM-Prop-6N | ecosystem: Environmental > Aquatic > Marine > Wetlands > Sediment ... | reverse complement strand
GACTGAAGCCCTGGGCCGTGCCGATGCTTGACCCCATGGAAATCTCGGTCCAGCAGGAATGAAAGGGGGGATTCATCCCCAGGATGGTACATCCGATATCTCCGGTGACTACTGTTTTTTTCTGACCCAGCCCGGTCTTTCGCAATGCATGATTCAGGGCCATGTATGTTCCCCGGTGGGGACACCCTTCGCAGAAAGTAATCGGGTGTTTTATTGTGTCCGGTGGTGGTACTGGCGCTGGTGATAGCGATGCGGCTGCTTCCAATGCCTGTCCGGCGGGTTTCCCATCAGCTTTTTCACCCACCAGTTTAGTGATCCCCAGCAAAATAAGGTCCCTCGTATACCGACCGACCCGGGGAAGGGTTCCGTCTTCCTTTCCGATGATACGTCCTGTCCAGCCGGAACGCTGAGCGAAACTGCGCAGGTGCCGCTCTATCACCGGCTCGAGCTCCTCCAGAACCAGGACAGTACTGCTTGTATCGAGGATTTGTTTGAAAAACTCTTCATCCACCGGCAGTACAGCCTCCATACCGGCAATCTTCAATTCCGGAAACCGTTCATGGAGCTCAAGAACGCTTTGACTGAGAACTCCCGAGGCGAGCACCGTCCCGGCCGGGGATATTGCCGCTCCGTTACCGGAAGAGCCGATGTCGGAAAAGGTTTCGCCGGGAAAACTTCTGCCGCCGGTTCCCGAATAGATTAACCGATTGAGCTGGTGCTGACGGTAGAGCTCCAGGGCAATGCTATTTCTCTCCAGAAGCGACTGATGCTGATCCAGACATATCCGGGCTCCCGCTTTGGTAAATCGTGTGATGTCCCGCTGAAAGGAAGCTTCCCTGTTGAGGGGTCTGTACTCCGTGTCTATCTCGAAACTTTCCACTGCATGGGCCAGGGTTGTAACGGATCGCAGAATGACGGGCAGCTGAATCTGCTCGGATATATCAAAGGCCAGTTGTGTCAGACGATACGCCTGTCTCGGGTTTGATGGTTCAAGCACCGGGAGGGTTGTGAAGAGGGCTGTCAACCGAGTGTCCTGTTCGGGCATTCCTGCCTCAGCTCCCGGGTCATCGGCGATGTAGACCACCAATCCTCCGATGGTCCCTGAATAGGCAGCCGAAATGAGCGTATCCAGGGCGACATTTGCACCGGACATTTTCATGGTAGCCATAGCCCTCTGCCCCGCCCAGGCAGCTCCGACGGCGACTTCGAGGGCCACCTTTTCGTTGGTGCTCCATTCCACGTACGGTGCCGGATCACTGCTTTCCGAGTACCGCAGCAGTTCCGTAAGGGCCTCGCTGGAAGGGGTTCCCGGATATCCGGCTGCTACGGCAACTCCCGCGCTGAGGGCTCCGTATGCTACCGCACTGTTTCCGCTTATTCTCAGTTTTGCACTCATTCTCTATCTCCTTGCGGCAGATCCGCCAGCACAGCTTCGAGGGCTGTGAAAAATATACTATTCTGATCACGGGTTCCGATGCTTACCCGTATATGCCGGGGCAGTCCGAATATATGGCCCGGCCGCACAATGACACCCTTTCTCTGCAGTTGTTCGAAGACTTTTTTCGCGTCAGTTCCCGTATCGATCAGGAAAAAGTTGGCTTGTGAATCTACGAAATCCAATCCGAGCCTAACGAGTTCCGAACGGAAAAAATCGGCTTCCTTGCGGGTTGATTCGATGACATGACGGAAAAACTGAACGTCTTCCAGAGCTGCCAGTCCTGCTTTCTGTGCCGGCAGGGAAACTTCGAAGGGCTGTTTGACCCGGTTCATATGGGATATCAATTCTTTGTCCCCGATACCATATCCCAGTCTGAGACCGGCGACCCCGTAACTCTTTGACAGCGTCCTCAGGATAAAGAGGTTTTTCATACCTTCCCTCTTTGAACTGCCAAGGAACAGATCAACCGACCGGGGATCACAGGCAGGATCGACAAACTCGATATAGGCTTCATCAAGGACGGCGAGAACATGGGAAGGCAGGAGCCTTAAAAAACGACGGACTGCCTCCGGATCCAGGGTGTCTCCGGTGGGATTGTTCGGATTGCAGAGAAAGACGGCTTTCGTTTTTTCCGTAATAGCGGCAAGCAGGGCGTCAAGGTCGATCCGTAATGCATCCATGGGGACTGAGACGATCCTGGCACCCATGATCGCGGCGATGGTTCTGTAGATGAGGAAGGTCACCTCCGGAATAATTACCTCATCCCCCGGATCAATCACCGTCATACCAAGATTATAAATTACAGCATCCGAGCCGTTTCCCATGATCAATTCCTCCGGCGCTACTCCGAGGAGCGGCGAAAGCCTGCGGCGAAGCTCTTCGTCTCCCGAGGCCGGATAGAGGTAGAGGTCCTGTGCCGTATTGCGGACTGCTTCTGCTGCGTGCGGTGATATTCCGAAAGCACACTCATTGGAGCTCATCTTGATGATCTTCGATACAGAGGGATCTGTCTGGATTTGATCGGGTCTCTTACCCGGGACATATGGCGGGGTGTCTTCTACGCTCCGTCGGACGAAATTACCCATATGCTGCTCCTTGAAACAGGATACTTGTTATGACAAGTGCGATTATGATATATCAAGTTGTCTGGTTTCGCAAGAAAAATCAGATAAAACAGGAAACTGAGGAGACAGAGGGGAATGCCGGGTGACTACCCGGTGGGATTCAAGACCGAAGAATCTGCGGCGTCAGGAGCGTTCCGACCTATCCTGCACTGATTGGCGTTCGATGATTTGAGTCGGTAAACAAATGTGTTTCGCCGTAACTCTTTTGCTGCATATGCGATCTATGAGCTCGGAGACTGCCGCCCGGCCCATATCACCCCCCGGGACCCTGATGGTGGTGAGTGCCGGAGCCGAGTAGGAGGCAATTTCAATATCATCGAATCCTGCGAGGGAGAGGTCCGAGGGAACTCTGATGCCGTCCTCCCGGGCCTGAAAAAGAGCGCCGAAAGCGAGAACGTCACTGGCGGCGAAAATAGCGGTAGTCTCAGGCGCGTTTTTCATCAGATCACGCAATCCTGAAGCTCCGTCGCGGATCTTGTGGTTCAGTTTTACCAGAGCCCGGGGGTTGAAGGAAATGCCCCGATCCTCAAGACATTGACGGTAGCCCTCTTTCCGCTGATGCAGTCGGTTCATTCGGTCGTAGGGACCAATCAGGATGCCCAGATTTCTGTGCCCCCGGTCAATGAGGTATCTGGTCATCTGGTACCCCGCATCGTAGTTGTTTATTCCGATGGAGCTGATTTCTTTGTCATCCAGGTTTTCCCATACGACGATACTGGGAATCTGATGTTCCGCGGCCTTTCTCAGCATCTGGAGAGAGTCGGGATTCAGGCTTCCGGCATGGATGATGCCGGAAACTCTCCGGCGAAGCATGATTTCCAGTAATTTCAGTTCCGGTTCATATTCGTAATTCGTATTTCCGATCAGCACCGAGTATCCTTCCAGGTGGCACTGCTCCTGAATAGATTCGATCAGGGCCGCGTGAATGGAATTTTTAACCGTAGGAATGATCAGTCCGATGGTCATGGTTTGTTTGGTAGTGAGAGCGGAGGCATAGAGATTGGGAATGTAATTATGCTTTTTTATCACTTTCTCAATTCTCTCTCTGGTTGATGGTTTCACCATCTCGGGGGAATGAAAGACCCGGGATACCGTTCCGGGGGATACTCCCGCCTCTTTTGCGATGTCCCGGATGGTAAGGGTGCTTTTCTTTTTTAGAGGTGCATTGCTCATAGCGCTAGGGTAGCATAGATTCTCAAGGTCTACAATAAAAATATTAAACCGGTTTAATCTTGACAGGGGGAAATTTGCGCAGTAAAATTAAACCGGTTTAATAATGCGGGATTACCATCGTCGGCGCTCTATGTCGACAGGTGGCTCACCCATTCAGAAAAACAGGAGGTTTCTATGAAACGTGTTTTCTCGATTCTTTTGGTGCTGACGGTATGTGCCGGTGTCCTTTTTGCCGGCGGTCAGCAGGATGCCGAGGGCGGCGCCAAAGCAGATGCCGATAAGGTGTACAAAATCAAACTCGGGCATATTGATCCGCCTACCCATCCGCATCACCTGGCCTGTGAAAAGATGGCTGAAATCGTAAAGGAAGAGACGGATGGCAAAGTCATTATAGAAGTGTATCCGGCAGGACAGCTCGGGAATGCTCCTAACCTGATGGAACAGCTGAAGATGGGTTCCATACAGATGTTTCAGGGCGGTATCGGATGGTGGGGATCATCTCTTCCCGATTACTGGCTGGTAGCATCGAACTTCGTATTTGATAATCTTGAACATTCAAGAGCGGTTATGAAGGGCGAAATTGGTGATGATGTGGCAGCAAGACTGAATGAAGCTGTTGGCGTACGGGTACTGACTCAGGGTATGATCCGAAATCCCCGGAACCTGGCTTCCGTGAAACCCGTTCGCTCCCTTGATGATCTGCAGGGACTTAAGGTACGGGTACCTGAAATGCCGAACTGGATGCTGCCGTGGAAGGCTCTGGGCGCCAATCCGACTCCCATGCCTCTGACCGAAACCTACCTCGGCCTCAAGCAGGGCGTTGTTGAGGGCGTGGAACATGGTTATCCGCAGCTGTACCTGAACAATTATACCGAAGTGGCCCAGTATGTTACCAACACCGAGCATCAATTTGAAATGGCCGGTATGTTCATCCAGGAAGATTTTTATCAATCTCTTCCTGCCGAGTATCAGCAGATCCTCATGGATGCCGCGGCTGCAGCGGAAGAGTACAACAATGAGAAGCAGGTTGAATATAAAGCCAGCGCCAAGGAAAAAATGCTCGAACAGGGTGTGGAATTTATCGATATCGACCGTGGCCCCTGGTATGAAATGGGTCGTGAGATCATGAAGGAAAAGGTTGTTCCTGAACTGAAGATTACAGACGGGCTCCTGGAGAAAATCTGGGCGTACGAGTACTAGAACAGGAATAGAAAATCAGCGGGGGAGGGAAAACCTCCCCCGTTTAGTATTCCGGGAGAAGGGAATGGTTGATCATAAGTTATTTCGAATTTTAGATAGAACGCTGCTTGCGCTGAGTGCTGCGATCCTGGCTGCGATAGCGGGTTTGACCATAGTACAGGTGTTTTACCGGTATGTCTTAAACAATGCTTTGAGCTGGAGCGCGGAACTTACGAGGATAGGTTTTATCTGGATGACCTTCATAGGGAGTGCCGTGGCCATCAACAGGCGCAGACACCTGCGGATCGATTCGATCATCGGTCTCTTGTCGGAAAAAGTCCGGATATTGCTCGATGTTTTTGTGCATGTAATTGTAGCAGCGATAATGATTTTCCTTACAATTCGCGGTTATTCCCTGGCTGTGAGGGCGATTAATACCATAACCGGAGCCCTCATGTGGCCGCGTACTGTCTTTTTTCTGCCTCTGGTCTTCGGCGCCTTTTTTATGTTTGTTTTTTCAATCCGTATTATAGCTGAAGATGTTGTCAAACTCAGAGCATTGAAGATGAAAAGCGATAAAGAGGGAGAAAAATAGATCATGAGTATTGCAATACTTTTAGGAACGCTTTTTGTCACTCTGGTAATCGGCATGCCGATTGCCATCGGCATAGGGGTTTCTTCCGTCGTATATATTATTTTTACCCAGAGTGTGAGTTTTGATATTATACCCCAGATGATTTCCAACGGCCTGGACAGCTACAATGTCATAGCGATCCCGTTCTTTATCCTGGCCGCTCAGATCATGAATAGAGTCGGAGTGACCGATCGTCTCATGGCTTTCGCCGGCCGTCTGATCGGTCATTACAAGGGCGGTCTCGCTCACGTTAATATTCTCACTTCGATGCTCTTCGCAGGTATGTCCGGGTCAGCGGTAGCCGATTCGGCCGGCCTGGGACAGATCCTGATCCCGACCATGAAGAAGAAGGGGTATGACCCTGCTTACAGCGCAGCTGTAACAGCCGCGTCTTCTACTATCGGTCCGATTATCCCGCCGAGTGTTCCGATCGTAATCTATGGTATCCTGTCTGAAACATCGATTGGAAAACTCTTTCTTGCCGGGGCTGTGCCGGGAGTAGTCATGGGCCTGGCCATGATTGCGCTGAGCTATTATATCGCTGTTAAACATGATTACCCCAAGGAGGCTAAACCCACCTTCAGGGAACTGGTGACCACTACGATAAAGGTAATCCCGGCGCTTCTCACGCCGGTCATCATCCTGGGTGGTATGTGGGGCGGTATTTTCAGTCCCACCGAAGCCGCGGCGGTGGCTGTAGGATACGCGATTCTGCAGGGCCTCTTCATGCACAAACTGAAATTGTCTGATCTCTGGGATGCGGTGAAAGAAGCCACCATCTATTCGGCGATTATTATGCTGATCGTCGCTTCCGCCAACTTGTTCGGCTGGATCCTCAGCACCGAACAGCTGCCGATACGGTTCAGTGAATGGATGTTCAGTATTACCAGCAATAAGATTGTAATACTGCTCATACTCAATGTCTTTCTCCTGATCCTCGGCTGTTTCATGGAGATCCTCGCCATCATGCTGATGACTGTTCCCGTGATCATGCCCCTGATCCTTCAACTGGGCATTGATCCCGTTCACTTCGGAATCATCATGGTGCTGAATCTCATGATCGGATTGCTTTCTCCGCCTTTTGGGCTGAGTCTTTATATTGCCCAGGATATTGCTGAAATACCGTATTCGCAGGCGGTTAAGGCCACGTTTCCCTATATTTTGCTGATGTTAGCTCTTCTATTGGTAATTACATATTTCCCGGGATTTGTAATGTTTTTACCGAATCTCATATAAACGGAATTGAACAAGGAGTGATTCATGAAAGAAGTGTTGCTAGATTATGGTGATACGAAACTGGGAGTGGAGCTGCCCGACAGCTCCCTGGTTATCCGGTACAAAGAAACCTACAACGATCCGGAACCGGTCGATCCGTACGAGTCGACTAGAAAAGCCCTCGAAAATCCGGTGGGGCATAAAAGACTGAAAGATCTGGCGGGGCCGGACAAGAAAATCGTGATCGGTTTCCCCGATCGGGTAAAGGGCGGATTTCAAAAAGATAGTCACCGCAGAGTTTCGATTCCCATGATGGTTGAAGAACTGCTGGCTGGCGGAGCAAAGCTCGAAAATATCACGCTCCTCTGTGCTATGGGACTGCACAGGAAGAACAACGTCGAGGAATGGTATCAGTATCTCGGAAAAGATATTGTCGACCAGTTTTATCCGGATCGTCTTATCAACCATGATGCCGAGGATACGGCGAATCTGCTCGATTTCGGAACTGATGAGATGGGAAACAAGGTGGAATGCAACAGGTACCTGGCCGAAGCGGATATTCCTATAATAATCGGACATTGCGCGGGTAATCCCTACGGAGGATTCAGCGGCGGTTATAAAATGCTGGTAACCGGACACACAGGGCCCGGGTCCATCAGCTCTCACCATTGTCCTGATACCATGTATCGGGATGACTGGCTTGGTGCCTCCACCACCTCGACGATGAGAAAACAGTTCACCTCTATCGGTAAGGCGATCGAGAAGAATATTGGAAAGAAGATCTTCGCCATCGACGCGGTCCTGGACCAGCATTCAAGGATCCTGAAAACAGCCGCCGGTTCCATCGATGAGGTTGAAAAAGCGACCTGGCCTCTGGCCAAGGAACGGACCAATATTGAACTGAACGAGACCGAACCCTATGACATCCTGGTCATGGGGCTGCCCCGAAATTTTCATTACGGTCCTGGAATGGGAACCAACGCGATACTGTCGGGACTGGCGATGGGGGGGCAGTTATCACGCTGCTGGTACGCTCTCAACGATGATCCTGTCATCATAGTAATCTCCAGTTTCGATGGATGGTTCAATCCTCACTGGTTTCCCTCCTACGAAGAAACCTTTGAGAGTCTTATCACCTATCAGAATGCGGAAGACTTTCTCGCGTCCGAGGACGCGAAGAGGATCGCGAAGAATTACAATTACCGCTGGATGTACTCGAACCGCTACACCTATCACCCCTTTCACGCCATGTCTATGACCAGCGGTTTTGGTCTTCTGAAACAGAGGGCGAAAGCTGTGATCATGGTCGGTTCCAAAGCTCCTCAGTATGCAAGGGCCATGGGGTATATCCCCGTGGAAACCTTTGAGGAAGCCAAGAAAATGGCGGCAAGGCTTACCGACAAGCATTCAAGATATCTCTGTACGCCTGAATGCTTTTCAGGCGGAGTCCCGGTCCATCTGTTCCTGAAAGGCCGGAAACCGGAGTAAAGGCGGAAGATATGAAAGTTTTTATTACCGGCGCAGCCGGATTTATCGGTACCTATGTAATCCAAGAGCTGATGCGGCGGGGTGATGAGGTTGTAGCCTTCGATATTGCCCCGATGCCGGGGAATTTCTCTGCTTACTCCGAGGGCTTTGCCTATGTGAGGGGAGATCTGACCGACAAGCTCGATCTCTACAGAGCCATTACAGTCCACAGGCCGACTCACATTCTTCACCTCGCATCCATACTGGCCGGACCCTGTGAAGAAAACCCGGGCAAGGGCTTCGATATAAACTTTAACTCCACTGTTTCGCTCATGGATGCCGCCTGGACCTTGAAAGTGGAACGGTTCGTGATGACTAGTTCAATCTCCGTATTCGGACCGGGTTTGGACGAGCCGGTGAAAGACGATGATGTGAAGATACCGGCAACAGTATATGGGCAGACAAAACTGGCCTGTGAACACCTGATGAACTGGTATGAAAGAAAGGGCCGGCTGTCCACCGGAGGAGTACGGTTCCCCTGGGTTTTCGGACCTGGAAGAAGTACCGGTATCACTGCTTTGTGGTCGTCGAAACTGCTTGATAAGGTAGCACGGGATGAAGAACTCCTTATTGAAAACCCCGATGAGATGGGAAACTGGCTATATGTCAAGGACGCGGTGAAGGCTCTCATCCTGCTGCTCGAAGCGAGAAATACTCCCAGGGGCATATACAACATCATGGGAAGCGCCCACAGTATCCGTGAAGTGATGGAGATCGCAAAAAAGATCAAGCCTGAAGCGAGGATCCAGTACAAGGACGGGGCAAAAAGTGTTTCACCTTATCCTTCCCTGTATGATGACAGCAATGCAAGGAAGGAAATCGCCTGGAAGCCCGACTACAGGATTGAGGACTCAGTGGCTGAACATATAAAAACCGTTTCGAATCAATCGTGATCTATGGGTTTGGAATGTAAAATTAAAAGAATACTTAATCTGCGCATATAGAAATATATGCGCAGTTATTTAAAATAGATGATAACTATTACAGTTGTACTGATTTATATTATTGCAAGCTTCACTCAGGGTGTCACCGGTTTCGGCTTCGGTATATTTTCCATGCCGCTCATATCCATGATTTACACTCCGGGGATTGCCATAGGTATTAATGCAATTCTCGGTACCATCAATTGTACCTATAACTATATTTTGCTCAGGAAGCATGTGAATTATCGAAAGAGTATGAGGTTTCTCATGATAGGTTCCCTATTTATTCCCTTCGGAGCCTATTTTCTCGTGAAGGCAAACGAACAGCTGATTTTCATCATCATGGGTTTGACGGTGATCTGCGTGACTCTTCACACTATGAGAAGTAGTCGTCAATATGGCGAATCATACCTGTCCCGGAAAAAAGGAACCCTGTTTTCCATTATGGCCGGGATGGTCGCTGGAGCTTTTGCCTCTCCAGGACCCATACTGGCTCCTTTTATGTTCGCCCATGAGCGTGATCCGTATGTGGCGAAGGCCAACCTGCAATTTATCTTCACCGTTATGAGCGGAGTTATCATTATTTCGCACATCCTTGCCCGTAATCTGACCATGCATACCCTCGGTATGGCAGCACCATATATTCCCGTGGTCTTTCTCTTTACAAAGCTGGGTTCAATTCTCTCTTTCCGGATGAAAAAAACCCTCTTCAAAAAGCTTGAAACGGCAGCCCTTCTCGTCCTTGGTACTTACATACTCTGCAAAAATTTACTGATTTTGTGCTTCTGATTCTCAGGGGAATCCTGCTGGTAGGAACAAAAGATGAAATATATTAGAGAAATAATAGATTTTCGTGGTAAATAAGTATATACTTGCTCCTATATCAAACAAAAAGGATAAAGATTTCAAAGATTTTGGCAGACGATCGATATACCTATGTCTTCTCACTGTTTTCCTTGTCTTTTCATCGGCGGAGGTGTTTGCGGAGAAGCCGGTGGAGGATGGCAGCAGAAAGGTAGCGGTTATTACCTTCACCTCAAATGCCGGAAGTCTGAGATCCTTCAGGGACGTCATCAACAGTGCCGTTGCGGTGGAAATGAAGGTTGCGGGATACAGTCCCCTTTTTACCGGAGTGTCCCGGATAAACAATAGTGATGTCTCCGATGTGGGTGTCGCTTTTCTCATTGAAAATAGTTATGACATCGACGGCTCGGCCATACGGATTAATTTTTCCTGTTATCGGACTGATCTGAACTCTGTTATATATAGAAGCACGAAAAATGGAAAACTCGATCTCGAACTCGATGCGATGATTCAGGGGGCTGCCGAGGAGTTCCTTCCGCTTATGGAAGAGAGTTTGAGATCTGATCCTTTCATCTCGGCTGAGTCGAAAAAAAACGATGTCCTGGAGGCCCGTACTGCGGTGTCTTCGGAAGCAAGCTCCGGAGCGCCGGTTTTTTCAAGAGACCTTCAGCCGGAACATACGGGAATCGAAAAGGTCAGTAATTATCCTGTTTTACGGTCGGAAAGTCCTGAGGGGCCGGGGCTTCCGAATATTACAGGTGCCGTTTCGGGGACTCCCCGGAAAAAATACCTTACTGTATCTGCGGGTTTTTCCCCTTTCCTGACCACCGGTGATGCCAGCGGCTATTTCACCATGGGGTATATGCCGGAATTCTATACAGGGATAAGACTGCTGAAGGACCATGGTTTTATCGGCCTGGGTTTGTCCGGATCGGTCAATTACTTCCGGGCCAGGGGGATTCTTCTGAGCTCCGACAACCTTTTGATTTCAGCGGCTCCGGAAATCCGCATAGGGGCACAAATGAACGATTTCCTCGGATTCCTGTTTCGAATGAGCGGAGGTGCTGCGGCTTTCATGCTGAACAAGAACAATGAAGGATACATGACCGCCTATATCCCCTATGTCTCCGGCGGCATGGGGGTAAGCGCCGCTTTTTCCGGCAGAGCAGGATTGATGATAATGATGAATTACACGGTGTATATCGAATCTTCGATTCTTATCAGCGGCTTCTCACCCTCTCTGGGTGCATTTTTTCTTCTGTAGGAGTGTACGGGAATGAGCGGCAGACTTCCGTATTCAGCGAAAATCTTTTCCCTGGCAGGAATCCTGGTCCTGCTTATACTCTTGGTTGCCGGATCCTGCACCCAGCCTTTCAACCTCGTTGAAAGCCTAGACGGCCCTGACGGCATACCATTAACAATATCTCCGGGAACCGCTCAGGTGGCCATCGATACGAGTATCAGTTTGAGTGCCGCAGGAGGCATACCTCCCTACCAGTATTCATTGATATCCGGAACAGGATCGGTGGATTCTTTAACAGGTCTGTATACAGCCCCGTCATCCGCCGGTACTGCGGTAGTACAGGCTGCCGACAGCTACGGAGCTACCGCAGTGGCGGATATCGAAGTTATCTTCGGGACCGGTATATCCGCCCTCGCCATCAGTCCTTCAACCATCGGAATCTACACCGGCGGCAGTGTTTCCTTCGCGGCTTCGGGAGGAACCCCTCCATACAGCTATACCGTTTCGGCTGGGATCGGAAACGTTGATCCGGGAACCGGCTTTTATCAGGCCCCCGGCAGCACCGGATCGGCTACCATTACCGTCACCGACTCCGCGGTTCCATCCAATACGGATTCCGCGTCGGTCACGGTTTCAGACATTCAGACCAATGTGGATTACGAGGCAAGTCTGCTGACTGATACAAGTGCTTCTCATGCGGGGGCTGATCCGTTGTCCGGCGAGTTTACCGTTACGAACATCGGCAGCGCCGATGGGACGAAGCAGGTAAGCTATGATGTGTTTCTTTCCGCAGGAGACGCGGTATACAGCGCCGACGATGTGCTGATCGATACCGGAACCCTGCCTGCGCCTCTTGCGTCCTCTGATTCCGCGGTTGTTCCTTTTTCCGGGACCTGGCCTTCGTCAGCCGGTACCTACTATTTTATCGTGAAGGTTTACGCCAGTGACGACATTGATGTTCTGAGCAATAATACTGCCTCTTCAGGCAGTATAGCCCTGACCGATCCTACTCCGGCGGATGTTGATTACCGGGTTGCGGCCGCATCGATGCCTTCGGGGGGTATAGGCGTTCTCACCGGAGACAGTCTTTCTGAAAGTTTCACTATAGAAAATATCGGTCTCGACAGCGGCGGATCGACCATTTACTGGACCGCCTATGTTTCTGCAAACAGTACCCTCGAGATTGGGACGGATACAGTGATTGATTCGGGAACCGCGGGATATCTTGGAGGGGGTGGTGTTTCGGGGAATATAATGATAAGCGGGACCTGGCCACAGATTTCAGGCATTTATTTCCTTATCATCAATCTTTCGGCGGCGGATGATGCAAATCCGGCCAATGACGCGACGACGAGTGCTCTGGACTGGGCAGTGCTTGACCCCCTCGGTATCAGCCCTTCCGGGGCAACGGTGAACGTGGGCGGTGAAATCATTTTTACCGGAAACGGCGGGGCAGCTCCATACGAGTTTTATATACAAACCGCTGATTCCGGAACACCGGTAATAGATCTGAATACAGGAGTTTACACAGCGGGTAACATTCCTACGCTAACCGGGGATGTGATTGAAATCCGTGATTCGGCGGTGCCGTATAATAGTATGACCGCCACGGTGACCGTAACAGACATCATCACCAATGTGGATTATGGTAATGTAATCGTCACGAACCTGGGGCCGACCATAGGGGGTGAGAGCCTGAACGGGGAGTTCACCTTTACCAATAACGGTACCGTGAACGGAAGTCAGCCGGTGGATTATGAAGTCTACATATCGACGGACTTCAGTATAGGAACCGGAGATACCCTGGTCGACAACGGGACTACCGCGGCTTTAAATGCCGGACAAAGCTCTGCGGCGGTTCCGTTCACCGGCACATGGCCCCTTGTCGGGGGGCCCTGCAATCTGATCGTAAAGGTTACAGCCACCGATGACGTAAGTACCGCGGACAACATCGGAAGCACCTCGGCAGCAGTGAGCGACCCGGCCATTGACTACCGGGTGACCCCCTCCAGTATAAGCACGATGAACAACCCCGCGCCCGGGGGAAGTGATATCGGAGAGACCTTCACCATTTCGAACAGCGGTTCTACCGGAGGCAATGCCGCCGTCTACTGGACAGCTTACATCTCCTCGGATACAGTGCTCGATTATTCTGCGGACGATCAGCCGGTTGATGCAGGTCAGATCAGCGCCCTCGGCGCCGGCGGCACCTCGGCATCGATCTCGATAGACAGCGGTTCCTGGCCGGTTATAGTGTCAGCTGTGGACTATTATCTCTTTGTCGATGTATCGGCCTCCGATGAACCGGCACTGTATCAGGGCAACAACAATGAATATGCGGCCTTTTCCCTTACGGTTCCGGATATTGATTACCAGGTGGTATCAGTTTCAGCTGCGAATACGCCGGCTGATACCGGCTCCGGCATCATCGAGAGTTTCACCTTTCAGAATACCGGTTCAACGGATGGCAGTGCGGATGTTTCCTGGACAGCCTACATTTCGGACGACCAGGTTCTGGACGGGAGTGATATCATCATCGATGCGGGACAGGAATCCTCCCTCCCAGCCGGGAATACTTCAGGGGCGGTCCCCTTCTCCGGTTCCTGGGCTGTAAGTGCAGGTCTGCATTATCTGATAGTGAAAGTTTCTTCGGTTGATGAAACCGATCTCTCAAATAACTACGGCGTCAGTACGTTCTTCGAAATCAATTCCACCGTTGCCGAGCCCGATTATACGGTCATTGAACTCAGCCGGGATTTTACGACCGTCACAACAGATTCAGCGATATCGGAAACCTTCAGTTTGCGGAATTCCGGCAGCGCGGATGGCGTATCTCCCGTAAGTTGGAACCTTTTCGCCTCTGACGATGCGGTTTTCGGCGGAGATACCTGGATTGGATCAGGTACAACACAGGAACTGCTCAGCGGTGCTTCGAGGTATGATATACCAGTCATGGCAGACTGGGCCGCAGGCCCCGGAGAATACTACCTGTTCCTTGAAGTTTCAGCTCCGGATGAAACCATGGAAACTTCCAACAATCTAGGCTCGGCGGGGCCCTTTACGGTGTATGACCCGCCGGATTACAGTGTCTCCTTCGATCCGTCTGTTGTGAATATCGGACAGGTCAATACTCCGATTCCCGGAGCTCCCTCTTTCACCATCAGCAACACTTTGTCGAACGGCGGGCACAACCCGATAGCCTGGCGGGTGTATCTGTCCGGGGACGGGACTTTGAGCGGAGATGATATCCAGATAGACGGAGGGACCGAAGCGGCCCTGGCCGGCAGCGGGAGTACCCAGGTTTTCTTCGCCGGCACCCTGCCGATGGCCGGAGGTTTCTATAACCTGATAGTCACGATCGATGCCGATGATGATGAGAACCTGGTGAACAACCAGGAAGGAAGTATACCTATCGCAGTGGGGGATCAGATTTTCGTGGAGTCCGAACCCAACGATGGTCTTCCGCCGCCGAGCTGGGATCCGAACAGCTATACCGGGATCACTATAAACTCCGGGACTACCGTCGCCTACGCCGGGACGATGGATACATTCAACGGTTATGATATGTTCAGTATCAGAACGGGCCCCGGTGTTGCCGAACTGTCCTTTTTCGTTCAATGGAAAACCGGCTACGATGATATCGACCTCTATATCTATGCCGATAACGGCGCGGAGATATTTGCCAGTGAAGAGATATCGCTTGACAGCGAACCGGCAACACGTCTGGATCTGACCGGCTTCAGCGGGAATACGGATTATTATATCGGTGTAAACTCGTGGCTCGAAAACGGTATGACCGGTTCCGCGGGAGAACCATACAGCCTCATTATTTCGGTGCCTTGATCCCCGAGGTTCCATCGCCGGGGATCAGCTGTTCATCTCGAGAATATTCTTCAGGTTTTGAAGAAATTCCAGAAAAAGCTTCCTCTGTTCCGCGTCAACTCCGTCTGAGGGAGCCGGTCCATTCCTGTCCTTGCCTTCAGACAGATGTTCCATCAGTTGAATAATCTCGGACAGGGCAGCATCCCGCCCCTCCCGCTCTTTCTCTTTCCCGTAAGCTTCGAGGTACTGTCCCATCTTCTCATGCAGGTCCGGATATTCACTGCGGATGGAGTCTGAAGCGAGGACCTCCCGTATGAGCAGTTTTGTGTTGAGGAGGGAAGCGAGATTTTCACCCGCCGCTTCTGAAGAAGCTGCAGCATCAGTGTTTTCAATGGAAGAGTCGGAAGAATAATTACGTTCAAGTTCATAAAGCTCGGCGAGTACGGCTCTTCTTTCTTCCATATCCATCTTCGCCCGGTTCAGAAGTTCCAGCTCTTCGGCGCTTATCAGGGGCTGCTCATCCGCCGAATGGAGTTCCTTTCCCGCACCAATGAGCTGATTAATGAGCCGGTTCACAACGTCCGAATCGCTTTCAAGGTATTCGAGGGCCTGACGGTATTTCTCAATTCCGGTTTCCAGCTCCCTGGAATTCATATACCGGTCTCCTTCATTGAGGGTTTCTCTGAAGCGGTTTCTTTCCTCCTGCAGGCTCAGCTCATCGATACTCCGGAGCCGGTTGAACCCGCTGTCCAGTGCGGGTACCTGGGAGAGGGCATTCAGATAATACTCCCTGGCGTTTTCCATTTCCCCCTCTTCGAAGAGTTCATTTCCTTTTTCCACCAGGTCAGCCACCTTCGCAAGAGTCTCTTCGGTATTCGATTCGGCGGCTGTATCCCCGATGACGGAAGTTGGAGCCGCTTCTCCGGTTGATTCAGTCTGAGTTTTTTCTGTCTCTATCAGTCTTCTGAGGGAACGGATCATGAAGGTATCAACTTCCCTGCGGTAGGCGATAGCGGGGAGAGAAGCAATTTTTTCCTGCTGAAGGAAACTGCTCAGATTTTCAAGGTTTTTCAGCGCTTCATCATAGCGGCTTTCTTTAATCGCCTCGTTCGTACTGCTGTACATACCGAATATCTGGTCCACCACCAGCTGCTCCTGTTTCTGCTGTTCATCGAAACTCCGGAGTCTGTCCAGAGCTTCATCCCGCTCCGCTGCAGTCTGCCGGTTTTGTTCGCTGTATTGCTCCTGAAGTTCGGCCTCCAGAGCCGTCAGGTCGATCCGGGCCTGTTCAATACCCTGTTCATATTCGGCGATCTGCTCCTTCAGGACATTTTCTCTTTCGAGATTAGTTTCCCGTATTTCCGCAAGCTGAGCATCCAGACGATTCTGCAGCTCCTCCTGCTTGATTGCTTCAAACTCCTTCAGCCTGCGATCAAGGGCGGTTTCCGAGAGACCTTCAGCCTGCAGGCGCTGCCGTTCTTTTTCCAGATCCTGTTCAAAGAGCCGCCTCAGGTCCGCCTCGATACGTTCCGCTTCTTCCCGGGCTTCGTTGACCAGACGCTGCTGTTCGAACCGGGCTGAGTCGAGTCGTCCGAGGATGGATTGAATTTCCCGGTTTTTTTCGGCAAGTTTCTCTTCTGATTCCTCCTTCAGGGCCTGGATAATGCTTCCCTCGGTGTTCAGAATTTCCGTGTCTGGTGAAGTGATTGAGGTTTCCGCCTCGTTAAAGAAGGAATAAAAAAAGTATCCCAGTCCCACAATCAGCAGAAGGGCCAGGAAATTGATGAAAAAAGGCAATACTCCGTCATGGCGCTTTGTTTTGAAAGAAAAGGTATCACGATTGACCCTCAGGCGGTTCGCGGCGACGGCTCTGTCTATTTCTTCATATATCTTCCGGCGGTCCTTCTCGGGAATTGAGTTTATAATCTCTTCCTCGCCGAGTTTTTCACGAACTATCTGTGCTCTTTCTAATAAGCTTGCCATAACCTCTTACTGCCGTATAGAATAGGTCTATAGGCGAATTAAAATATAGATTCAGTATAGAGATTTCAGGGGGAATGCACAATGAAAATACGGTCCAAGATAATCCTGGTGACCCTGCCTCTGATTATCACACCCCTGATTCTTACCTTAATTATATCGGTTCTTTCGGCCAGAAACGGAATAACAAATGTTGCCACCGAATTGCTGACTTTTAAAACAGAAGTTCTTACTCAATACATGGAGCAGCAGTGGAACCTGCTCACTTCCAATAATCTGCAGGATTCGGCCGAATATGTTGAATTGTCGAAAACGGCGGTACGATCATATTCAAGGACTCTGATAAAACGGTCTTCTGAAAGAATCTTTGCCGTGGATTCCGACGGTGGGATAGTCATGAGTACCGCGGAGATCATCCTGTCCGAAGAAGATAGAGAGAAGCTGATCGGTATGATGGATACAGGAGCAGACGGCTGGCAGACTATGGAAATTTCAGGATTGGACCTCATCGCCGAAGCCAGTTTTTTCGAGCCCTTCGGCTGGTACGTACTGGTCTCGGTGGAGAGAGAGGCTTTTTACGGTGCTCTGAAAAGTATCCTCGTGCGGACGGGAATTCTCGGAGCCGCAACTCTCGTCTGTTCGCTTCTGCTTCTGCTGATATTTTCAAGGTACCTGACCCGACCTCTGGAAAAGGTCGTTGAAGTGATAAGAAACATTATCACAACCAACGATCTTTCTGAAAAAGTGGAATTGCAGTACAACGATGAGACGGGAAAGCTGGGACACTATTTCAATATCATGACCGAAGAGCTTGATAAAGCCTACAACCAGATGAAACGCTATGCGCTTCAAGCCGTGGTGGCCAGACACAAGGAAACCAAGATACGCCATATTTTCCAGAAATATGTACCCAACGATGTCATAGAGCGTTTTTTCGCGAATCCCGAGTCCATGCTGGTCGGGGAAAACAGAAAACTTACGATTCTTTTTTCCGATATCAGAAGCTTTACAACCATATCCGAAGGCCTTGATCCGGCGGAAATCGTGGACTCGCTGAATAAATATTTCGAAACCATGGTGGATGTGATAACCGATCATCGGGGTATTGTGGATAAATATATCGGCGATGCCATCATGGCCTTCTTCGGAGCCCCGGTATCCCGTACGGATGACCCCTTGCAGGCGGTACTCGCCGGCTTGAATATGATAGAGAAACTCGATGACTTCAATACCTGGCAGCGGCAGCAGGGGAGGGAGGAGTTCCATATCGGGATAGGTCTGAATTACGGAGAGGTGACCATCGGAAATATCGGATCGGAAAAAAAGATGGACTACACGGTCATCGGCGATATGGTCAATCTCGCGTCCCGCCTGGAAGGGCTGACCAAACTCTACAGGGAGCCGGTGCTGATTTCCGAGTCCCTCCAGGTGATAGTGAAGGACCTTCTGCCCTGCAGGATGGTAGACCGGGTCATCGTAAAGGGAAAGACGAAGGGAGTCAGAATCTATTCAGTCAGAAAGGAACTCACTCCGGCCATGAAGGAATCCTGGGCCCTGCATGAGGCGGGGATAGAAAAGTACTACAACCGTGACTTTGCTCAGGGTTTGAGTTATTTCAGCAAAGCCCAAAAACTGCTGCCGGATGATCACTGTCTGTCCCTGTTTATCGAAAAGTGTGAAAAGTACCTATCCAATCCTCCGCCAGCGGACTGGTCGGGTGATACGGTGCTGAACAGGAAATAGAACTCCGGGGCCCCGGAAGCGGGTCGTTTCATGAAAAAAATTTTAACTCCCCCAAAGCTTAGGGATTTGAAGCAGAAGTAGTTCAAAAGTCCTTTTTGTTCAAGAAAACCAAAGAACAAGGAGGACCGGATGAACCGGCAATATTTCTTCTGTCCCAACGCAAAATGTCC
>Ga0272441_10006780_pt1 | contig 18975 bp, 20 predicted proteins | sample SSMProp6N_FD_193582 | JGI IMG/M metagenome (GOLD analysis project Ga0272441, IMG submission 193582) | Marine sediment archaeal communities from Little Sippewissett salt marsh, Falmouth, MA, United States - SSM-Prop-6N | ecosystem: Environmental > Aquatic > Marine > Wetlands > Sediment ... | reverse complement strand
GTCAGAGCCCGGTACATCGCCCCGGTATCAAGGTAAACCAGCCCGAGCCGATCGGCGAGGCGACGGGCGATGGTGCTTTTGCCCGAACCGCAGGTGCCGTCCATGGTTATTACGATGTTCTTCAATTCCGTCATATTTATCTTCCTTTTAAATAGTTACCGATCATCCTGCTCAAAGACAAGTTCCAGTTTGCGGCGGCGGAGCTGGGCCTTTCGGAGCCAGCTTTTTAATGTCGCCGACTCCCCGCTTTCGATGAGCTTCTCCAGGGAATCAAGATCCTTGCCGAATCTTTGCAATTCCCGGATGACTTCTTTCCGGTTCCTGTCTATGATTCCGGTCCATAATCCTTCATCGGATGCCGCGATCCGGGTGGCATCCCGGAAACCCGTTCCCGTATAGGGGAGCAATTTTTCATCCCCCACCCGGTTGACCAGGGCGGCGGCGAGCAGATGCGGCAGGTGGCTGACGGAGGCGACGATCCGGTCATGGCGGGCGGGAGCGAGAGCGAAAACCCGCATCCCGAGGTACTGCCAGAAACGTTGCATTTCGCCCAGAGCGCTCTTTCTGGTGGCCGCCACCGGCGTCAGGAGACAAATGCGGTTTTCGAAGAGGTCGGACCGGGCGGCGCTGATGCCGGTTTTTTCCGAACCGCAGAGCGGGTGGGAGCTGACATAGGCCCGGGGGGAAACCGCAAGCCGGGTGAGCCTCTCCACTTCCTTTCCTTTGACGCTCCCCAGGTCGGTGACCAGGCACCGTCCCGGAGCGGCGGCGATCCATTCGGGCCCGATCCGGGCGGTCACCCCGACCGGAGTAGCCAGGACCAGCAGCTCCGAATTTTTCAGAGCCTCCTCCCGGTTCAGGGTCCAGGAATCCAGGGCCCTCATCTTCCGGGCGGCCCGGAGCTTGTCTTCGTTCCTGCCCCATCCCATCACTTCCCCGGCAAGTTTTTTCTCCCTCAGGGCCAGACCGAGAGAGCCCCCCATCATTCCCACGCCCGCGATGGTCACTTTGGAAAATATTATTTTCACTATTAATATATGACCTACAAAAATTAGCGCTTCGCGCTAAATTCTTGGTGTGAAGTGTTAAGTGTAAGGTGTAAGGAAAATCAGCTACTTTACACCTCACACCTTACACTTTAAACTGAATTTATTGAAATTTTGGAACAGGCACTGATAGGACCTATTTTTCAGTTATGCTTTCCTTGACCTTGATTCCGAAGTGGCGGCCCCCTTCCTCGAAATATGCCAGCACTTCCTCTCCTTTACCCAGCTCCACCACCGAGACGGGTCGGCCGGCGGGGCGGACGAGGCGGATGGTTTCGGCATTCTGCAGGACCAGGCTCACTTCTCTTTTCCCCCGGGCGGCCCTCACCAAAAGCATCGGCCTTTTTTCAATCTTCACCCTTCCCACCACCGCGTTCTGGGTTCGTCCTTTAGCTCCGACCACCAGTATCTCGTCACCAATGGAGATTTCGGAAAGATACGCGGTCCTTCCCCCGGGCAGTACGGTGTAAGCGTGAACTCCCCCGGCGTTGACCCGGAAAGGACGCGGCTCGACGTAGGGATTGCGCACGCTCTCAGAGTGGACCAGAAAAAAGGCGGATGAAGTGTTGCCCACCAGAATCCCCTCCCCCATCTTCATGTTGGTGCAGGTATCGACACAGACCCGATCCCCCATGCCCAGTTCTCTGATTTCCCTGATTTTTACCTTTTCCAGAGCGATTTTTTCGCGTCCGCTCTTCACCAACCGGATTATCTTTTTGATCCGGGCGAGATCGCCGCTCTTGATCAGCACCCCGGCAACACCCTTTTCCAGTATTTTTAAAGCCGTCTTTGCTTCCTCGGGGCTCGAAACTTCCGCCATGATCGAGTCGGATTGAGCGATCAGATTCTCCAGCGGGATGATCTTCCAGTCCCGGCTCCGGACGATGACCGTTCTCTCCCGGCTTTGAGCCAGGGCCCGCTCCTCGTCCTCTTTGCCCTTGATCTCGATTTCTACCACCTTCCGGCCCAGTTTGAGGTCGCCGTCGGGGGAAACCGTCTTCAGGCGGCCGAGCTGCGCCACCAGCTTCGATTTCCCCGCCGGGATGACCACCGCGTCGGCACCGTTTTCCAGGGCGGCGAGAACTTTTTTCTTCGACCAGGGCCGGCAGTCAACCCACACCTTTTTCATATTATCACCTTGTTTTAGCCTTCAAAGCGTTCGTCTTTGTTTAAAAATCGGGTTCTGGAATAAATGATTAATGACGAAATCCGAATGAAGAAATCCGAATGAATGTCCAATTAATTAATTATTAAATATCCGATTCAAGTTCAGCCGAGTTTAGAAATTTATCATTTTAAATTGGGAATTGATTCGACATTCGGGATTCGGATTTCGACATTTTTACGTTGTTCGTGCCTTTTTTATTCATCAAGATAAACTACTTCAATAAATTAAGCGCTTCTTCGATGGATTTGTCTTCATGGACCAGGGCGTTGATCGCTCTGATGATGGCGATAGGATTCTCGTGCTGGAAAACGTTCCTCCCGATGGAAACACCGTAGCCTCCCCCCCGGAGAGCCCCATCCACCATTTCCAGAAGCTCCCGGTCGGTTTCCATTTTCTCCCCCCCGGCGATAACCACCGGGACCGGGCAACCTTCCACCACCTCCCGGAAGCTCTCAGCGGATCCGGTGTAATTAACTTTGACTATGTCCGCTCCCAGCTCCGCCCCCACCCGGGCGGCGTGCTTGATATATTTAACATCGAACTTGTCCTTGATCGCTTTTCCCCGGGGGTACATCATGGCCAGCAGCGGAAGACCCCAATCCCGGCAGCTCTTCGTCACCCGGCCCATCTCCTTCAACATGCGGGCGTCGGTTCTGCTTCCCAGATTAACATGGATGGAAACCGCGTCGGCACCCAGGCGAAGCGCTTCCTCCACGGTGCAGACCAGGACCTTGGCGTCGGGATCGGGGCTGAGGATGGTGCTCGCCGACAGGTGGATGATCAGCCCCACGTCTTTGCCCCGGCCCCGGTGGCCGGCCCGGACCAAGCCGTTGTGGAGAATAATCGCGTTGGCGCCCCCGTTGACCACCCGGTCGATCGTCTGCCGCATATCGACCAGACCGGGGATGGGGCCCAGGGTGATGCCGTGATCGAGGGGAATAATAATGGTCCTCCCGGAATTGCGGTTCATAATCCTTTCCAAACGGATTTCCTTGCCGATCATGAGAGTTCCTCCGTTGATTATTTATGCTCTTACTCGCTGGATTAATCTTCAGATTATTTTTTCAACAGCTTTTTTAATTCTCTCAGAAATTTCTCGTTTTCTTCCGGCCGCCCCACTGTCACCCGGATATACTCGGGCAAACCGTAAAAATCCATCGGGCGAACTATGATCCCTCTTTGCAGGAGCCGCTGGAAAATTTCCTGACCCCGCCCCACTTTGACCAGGATGAAGTTGGCGAAAGAGGGAACGTAATCCAGGCCGAGGTCCTGAAATGCCCGGTTAAGACGCTCGAGTCCTTTCCTGTTCACCCGGAGGGTCCGGCGGACGTGTTCCTCATCATCGAGGGCGGCCAGCGCCGCCGCCTGGGCCAGGCTGTTGGTGTTGAACGGCTGACGGACACGGTTGAGAACTTCAACGCAATCCCGGGAAGCTATCCCGTAGCCGATCCGGAGGCCGGCCAGCCCGTAAAGCTTGGAAAAAGTCCTCAGGACAACCACCTTTTTTTCGTTCACCAGGCTCAGGGAATCGAACTTCATGGAATCGGGCAGATACTCGTAATAAGCCTCGTCCAGGACGGTGATCACCCGGGGCGGTATTTTATCCAGGAATTCTTCGATCTCCTGGCGGAGCACCGCCGTCCCGGTCGGATTGTTGGGGTTGGCGATGAACACGAGCTGGGTTTCGGCGTTGACCGCCCGGGCCATGGCCCCGAGATCATGGGTGAAATAGCCGAGCGGGACCTCGATCCCCCGGACGCCGAAAATGTGGGCCATCAGGCGGTACACCAGGAAGGAAGGATGAGCGTAAACGATATTATGGCCGGGTCCCACGAAGACGTGCATGATCAGCTCGATGATCTCGTTCGAACCGTTGCCGAGAATTATCTGCTCCGGGGGGATTCCCAGCCTTTCGCTCAAGCCCTGTTTGAGATAGTAGCCGCTGCCGTCGGGATAAAGGTTGAGGCGGGGCAGCGCCTTCCTGATCGCCTTCAGGGCCAGGGGCGAGGGTCCGAGGGGATTCTCGTTGGAGGCGAGCTTGCTGATCTCCTCGATTTCTTTAACCCCGATCTCCCGCGCCACTTCCTCGATCGGCTTGCCCGGCTGATAGGGTTTGATTTTCAGGATGTGGGGGCGGGCTGTTTTTTTAACCATATATATTACCCTCCGGGAGATTTATCCGGCGCAGGGATACGAACCCAGGAACTTGAGGAACAAGCATGATTTCTCCAGTTCTTCCAGCGCCGCTTTCATTTTTTTATCTTTGATGTGACCTTCAATATCGACAAAGAAGTAGTATTCCCAGGGTTTTTTCTTGGAAGGCCTGGATTCGATTTTAGTCAGATTGATCCCCCGGCGCTTGCAGGGGACGAGAGCGTCGTGCAGGGACCCGGCCCGGTGAGGCAGCGCGAAGAGAATCGAGGTACGATCGTGACCCGAGGGCTTCGGCAGTCTTCTTCCGATAACCAGAAAACGGGTGATATTCAGGGTGCTGTCCTCGATCCTTTCGGCCAGGATGCGGAGACCGTACACGGAAGCGGCGAGTGGATTGGCGAGAGCCGCGCTCTCTTTTTTTTCGGCGGCGAGCTGCGCGGCCTGAGCGGTGCTGGCCACCGGGACCAGCTCGGCGTGGGGCAAATGCTGCTGCAACCACCGACGGCACTGTCCGAAGACCTGGGGGTGCGAGTACAGTTTTTTGATCCGGGAGAATGGCACCCGGGAAAGGAGACTATGGGAAACCCGGAGATAAAGCTCGGAGCAGATTTTTAAATCGGATTCGACGAACATATCCAGGGTGTAGGTGACCGCTCCTTCCAGGGAATTCTCTATCGGCACCACCCCGAACTCGGCTCCTTCTTTTTCCACTTCCTGGAAAACGCTTTCCACGCTCTCAAAGGCCGCGTAGCGGGCCGAGGCTCCGAACTGTTTTAAAGCGACTTCGTGGGTGAAGGTGGCCTCCGGGCCCAGGTAAGCGATTTTGAGCTCCTGCTCCTGACGGCGGCAGGCCGAGATGACTTCGCGATAGATCGCGCCCAGGGCATCGGCTTCCAGGGGACCCTGATTGAGCGAGAGCACACGGCGGATAACCTTTTCCTCCCGGGCCGGATTATAGGCCGGGCGGTTTTTCCGCTTTTTCAGCCGTCCGATCCGCCGGGCCAGGCGGGCCCGACGGTTCAGCAGGAGCAGCATCCTCTCATCGAGCCGATCAATCTTTTTGCGAATTTCGCTGATTTTCATTTTCCCTCTATTTTACGGGCGGTGGGTTTCTCCCGCTCTTCCAGCGGAGGAAGATCGGAAATTGAATTCAGACCGAAATGCTCTAAAAACCGCTTGCTGGTCCGGTAAAGATAGGGGCGCCCCACCACTTCTTTCTGCCCGGAGATCTTGATCAGCTCTCTCTCCAGGAGGTTCCTGATCACCCCGTCCACGTTCACCCCCCGGATCGACTCCACCTCCGGCCGGGTCACCGGCTGCTTGTAGGCGATGATTGCCAGCGTTTCCAGGGCGGGCTGGGAGAGGCGCAGGTACCGGCGGGGCTGAAACAATTTTCGCACCCAGAACGCGTAGGATTCCCGGGTCTGGAGCTGGTACCCCCGGGCCACCCGGACCAGCCGGAAGCTCCGCTCCTGATTATCGTATTCGGTCTGCAGTTCCTTCAGGCATTTGCTCAACTCCTGCCGGTCCGCTTCCCTTTCCCGGGTTAAATTCTGGAGCTTTTCCGATGAGAGCGGTTCGGCGGAGGCGAACAGCAAAGCTTCCACTATCTTTTTCAGCGCGATCTTTTTCATCAACCAGAAGGATTTATCAGGCTGTTTCCAACTTTTCAATCATAATTTTGCCGAAATGTGTTTCCTGGATAACCCGGATTATTTTCTTTCTGATCAACTCCAGGACGGCCAGGAAAATAACCACGATCCGGGAGCGTTCTTCTCCCCGGTTGAAGAGGGAGACGAAGTCGACCGGGCGATTTTCCTTCAACCGGCTCAATACCCGCTTGCGACCGTCATCCAGGGAGAAAGGATCGGGCTTCATCTCCGACGGCTGCCTTTTCTCCGCTTCGCTCAAAACCCGGGAAAAGGCGTCCAGGAGCTGAAAAATATCGACCTGGACGGAAGGTAATTCTTCCGGGGGTGCGAGCTCGGGCTCTTCCCCCGCGCGGACAAAGCGTTTTTCCCGTTCCAGTTCCATCCGGTGAAAATCCTCCGCCTTCGAGCGGAACCGCCGGTATTCGAGCAGCTGTTTCACCAGCTCCCAGCGGGGATCTTCTTCCTCCTCCTCTTCCTCCCGGTCTTCCTCCGGCAGAAGCATCCGGGATTTAATTTGCATCAGAGTGGCTGCCATCGCCAGAAATTCACCGGCGAAATCAAGGTCCAGCATCTTCATAAGATCAAGGTATCTGAGGTACTGCTCGGTGATCAACTTGATCGGGATGTCGTAAAGGTCGATTTCATTTTTCCTGATCAGATACAGGAGAAGATCGAGGGGGCCTTCAAAAATCTCCAGACTGAATTGACGGGAATCAAGCTGCATCTACCATCCCCATTTGCGGTGAACCAGATTCAGGGTTTGCCCCGCCGCCGACCGGGCCCGACGACCACCCTCCTCCAGGACCTCATCGATCCGCTTCCCCTTCAACCAGAATTGACGCTCTTTTCTAACCGGAGCCAGCATTTCCGTGAGAACAGCACTCAAGAGCTCCTTGCATTCCGTGCAACCCCGGGCGGCTGTCCGGCACCCTTCTTCCACGTCGGCGATCTTATCCGGATTGAACAATGTATGGTAGGAATACACATTGCAGACTTCCGGGTGGCCCGGGTCCCCCCGGCGAACCCGACGCGGATCGGTGATCATACTCAGTACTTTCTTTTTAATCTCCCCGGGAGAATCGGAAAGGGCGATGAAGTTGCCGTAGCTCTTGCTCATTTTCCGGTTATCGAGCCCAAGCAGTTTGGGTGCGCTGGTCAAAATCGCCTGCGGTTCGGGGAAAACGGAACCGTAGAGCTTATTGAAACGGCGGGCGATCTCACGGGTCAATTCCAGATGGGGCAGCTGATCCTTGCCCACGGGAACAAACTCCGCCCGGTAGGCGAGGATGTCGGCGGCCTGAAGGACCGGATACCCCAGGAAACCGTAGGTGAGAAGGTCTCGCCCTTTGATCTCCTGAAGCTGCTCTTTGTAGGTGGGGCAGCGTTCCAGCCAGGGTAAGGGGGTGAACATGGAGAAAATCAGGTGAAGTTCGGCGTGTTCTTTCACGCTTGACTGGAGAAAGATGGTGCTTTTCTCCGGGCTCAGGCCCAGGCTCAGCCAGTCGGCGACGCATTCCCGGATAAACCCCTTGACCGGTCCGGGACGGGCGTATTCGCTCAGGAGAGCGTGCCAGTCGGCCACCATGTAGAAACAATCATATTTATCCTGCAGGGCCACCCAGTTCTCCAGGGCTCCCAGGAGGTGACCGAGGTGGAGCTTCCCGGTGGGGCGCATCCCGCTCAAAATTCGCCTCCGGCGAATTTTAGTCTTATTCACGGTTACAAACTCCCTCTTACCTTTTGATATTAAATTGGTAATTATAACACCGCTCTTTAAACTCACCTATGATTTTGCGCAGCAAAATCATATATCAGTCATTTCGCGTCTTGTCAATCAATCTGCGGGCGAGGGCGAGCTCGTCCCGGCGGGATCTGACCTCCCCGTCGAGGCGGGCCAGCAGAACCCGGCGCAACACCTTCCGGTAGCGCGGTCCCGGGAGGAGGCCCGTTTTCTTCAGGTCTTGGCCGGAAATTTCTAATTTTTCCCGGCGCAGCTTAACCAGATAGTCTTTGGTTCGGGTCCGGGCGCGGCTGGATGCAAAACGGGACATCAGGATCAGAATGATTTCCGGATCCAGCTTTTCCAGGGCGGAAAAGATTCGGCTCGGGGGAAGATCGCCCGGCGAAGAAAGCGATCCGGAGAGAATTTTTTCATCGCGTTTTGCCCGGACGAGCTGCTTCAAGACCTTCTGAGACAAATTGAATTTCTTTCCGGTTTTTTCCAACTCCTCCGCCCCGAGCGGCCAGATCAGGGCCCCGAAGTACATCCGCCAGGCGGATAATCCGTTGCCTCCGAATTGCTTTTTGAACCACCTGCAGTCTTTCTCCAGCCGCTCCACCGACTGCAGCTGAGCCGGGGAAAAAACGAGGTCCGGATGGATAAAACGGAGCTCGTCGTAGCGCGCCATGGCGGCAAAGGCCCGGGCGGGGTGGGGCTCCTTCATGATCAGTTCAAGTTCTCTTCGCAGCCTTTCCGGGGAAACCGCCTCGAACATTTTAATACTCACCGCCGACCGGATCAACTCTTCGGTCCCGGCCTCGATGCTGAAACCGAAGCGCTGCTGGAAGCGGACCGCCCGGAAAATGCGGGTGGGGTCATCCCGGAAACTTCGGGGATGGAGCACCCGGATGATGCCTTCCTCCAGGTCACGGCGGCCCCCGCAGCGATCGATCAGGCGGCCGAAGGAAGAACGGTTGAGAGAGACAGCCAGAGCGTTGATGGTAAAATCGCGGCGGAGCAAATCTTCTTCGAGGGAAGCGGGAACAACCTCCGGCAGCGCCCCCGGGCGGGGATACTCCTCAGAACGGGTGGTGGTCACGTCAACCTTCAGCCCCCCGGGAAATATCACCAGGGCGGTGTAGAAACGGCGATAGATTTTAAAGGTTCCTTTTCCCAGGCGGGCGTATTCCCGGGCGAATTTCAGCCCGTGTTCTTCCACCAGGATGTCGAGGTCGAAGGTGCTCTTTCCCAGCAGCAAATCCCTCACCGCTCCTCCCACCAGATAGGCCTTCCACCCGCGGCGGTCGGCGAGTGAGGTGGCGGTTTTCAGCAACCTTACCAGGCGAGGGTCAAGCTGGCTGGAGATCATCGAGGCGATATTGTGGGGGCCTTCAGGCACTATGTATTTCTCCACAGCTTTGAAACCATGAGGTGCGCACAAGATTACCACGAGATCACGCGATGCAACATTATAAAGAAGAGGCGGAAAACGGCGCGGCGGGGATTCAACCACCGACAGAAAGAAGCTCGCGAAAATCCGTCAAGTCTGCGGTTATTTGTAAAACGGCTTACGGGTTATGAAGCGCCGGAGGCTTTTTTATGCGGGCGCCCTTTCTTCCTCCCCAGCAGGCCGAAGATTCCCCGGGCTTCAAAAGCGCGGTAGTTCTGATAAAAACCTTCCCGGGTGATCCCGTACTTCCTGCAGACCGCACCCACATGAGGTTTGGAGCTGGTGGCGGTTTCCCTGATCATTTCCAGCTTGACCTGAGCCGGGTCCCGCCAGTTTAAAAATTTATCGAGGCGATAGGGACGGCGGGTCCTTTCCCGGGGAATGAAAGGAAAGGGAGAAAATTCTATCTTTTTCTTCTCCTTCAACCTGGCTTCACCGAATCGCTCCGCCAGCCGCTTAATTTCACGTTCCCCGAAGAGCCCGTACATTCCCCATTCTTTGAACCGTTTCAGGTAATTATAAAAATCCTGCCGGGAAAAAGTGAAGAAGGCGCTCGAAGTCTTCACCCCTAAATCCGGGCGGGCGTGGACCAGGCGCAAATACTCGTACCGGTTGAGAACTTCGTCGGAATCGAGAGGGTAATGGTACTTTCCGTTCAACCAGATGATCTCCTGCCTCTGGCTGCGGAGATAATATTCCACCGACTTGGCCATCGCTTTCAGATCGAAGGGTTTGGTAATGTAATCATCCACCCCCATCTTGAGGGCTTTCACGGCCACCTCTTCCGAACCCCGTCCGGTGATTACTATCACCTTGATGTAGGGAAAAATCCTTTTGACCCGGGGGAAAATTTTCAGGCCGTCGGACCGGGGGATCACGTAATCGAGCAGGATCAGATTGGGAACGAATTTGCGCATTACTTTCAAAGCCTGATTGGCCTGGCTGGCGGTTTTAACCTTATAGCCGAGACGGTTCAAATATTCGGAGAGCGTTTCCCGAATCGCTTTTTCGTCGTCGACCACCAAGATTTTTTTCGAAAACATTTTATCCAACCTCCAGATTTAGATTTTTTGAATTTATGGAAGGAATAATATAAATTCCTTTACAAAAGTCAAGTGTATTTTTCGAAAAAAATTGCGCCGTAAAAACGTTCGCTGCTTCAAGCGGGATTCTTCTAACCCCGGGGATGGAAGCGGCGGTGAACCTGTTTGAGGCGATCCCCGTCAACGTGAGTATAGATTTGAGTGGTAACAATATTGGCGTGTCCCAGAAGTTCTTGGACCACCCGCAGATCCGCGCCCCGGCCCAGGAGATGGGTGGCGAAGGAATGACGTAACGTGTGGGGGCCGACCGATTTTTGAATTCCGGCCCGGGCGATATATTTTTTTATCAATTTCCACAACCACTGGCGGCTCAGAGCCCGGCCCCGGACGGATAGAAAGAGTATCTCCGGATCAACCTTTTTTACAAAATCTGCCCGGTCCCGGTCCAGGTACTCCGATATCGCCTGGCGGGCTTTGCTTCCCAGGGGGACGATTCTTTCCCGGGATCCCTTTCCCCAGCAGCGGATAAAACCGGCTGAAAGATTCAGGTCATCGACCTTCAATTTCACCAGTTCGGAGACCCTCAAACCGCTGGCGTAAAAGAGCTCCAGGATCGCTTTATCCCGCCGCCCCAGGGGGGTCGCGGGGTCGGGCTGCTCGAGGAGGCGAACGACCTCGGAATCGGAAAGAACCTCCGGGAGCACTTTCCAGAGGCGGGGAGACTCGATCACTTCGGTCACATCCTGGCGCAGATAGCCTTCCGCGGTCAAAAACCGGAAGAACATCCGGATGGAAACCAGATGCCGGGAAAGCGAGCGCGGAGACAATCCCCGCTTCTTCTCCTCCATCAAATAGTCGATGATCTCATCCCGGCGCACCCGCTCCAGGCCGGCCTTACCGATCTTCCGCAGGTAGCCGACGAACCTGCCGAGATCCGAGCGGTAGCTTTTGCGGGTGTTGAGACTCAGCCCCCGTTCGATGTTCAGGTAATTCAAAAACTCTTCCACAAATAAATTTTCCTTCGGAAACAAATTTTCCGAGGGAAAATTTGTGTTTTCTCCGCGGTTAATAGTTTTTTCTTCTTCAATCACTTCGCTTGCCTCATATATACACCGTATAAAAAATTCATTTCTACCACGAAGAACACGAAGATCACGAAAAAGACAATAGATAAAGGCAGAATAATATCATCCACCCGCTCTAATTTTCAGAAATCTTCGTGTCTTCGTGGTGAGCATCTAATTAATTTCACCAGGGGGAAATTAAAAAAGGGTTGGACGATTTTTCCCGACCGATGGTGGAAGGCGGTCCATGGCCCGGATAGATGACACTGTCATCGGGGAGAGTGAGGAGTTTCTGGCGGATGGATTCCATCAGTTCCTCCGTGGAGCCGCCGGGAAAATCGGTCCTGCCCACCCCGCCGGCGAAAAGCGTGTCCCCGGTAAAAATAATATCCGGCGAGGAATCGCCGCGGAGCCGGAGGCAGATGCTCCCCGGTGAATGTCCGGGAGTGTGGAGCACGGAGAGAACGAGGCCGCCGATTTTTATCTCGTCGCCTGCCCCGAGCGTGCGGTCGGGAGGGGGAGAGTCCGACGATCCCAGCCCCAGTAAACTCAAATTCAGGTTCGGATCGGTCAGGGAGTCTCCATCGGCGGAGTGAATGAGCAGAGGTAAATCGTAGATTTCCTTCAAAAACTTATTGGCGGCGGTGTGATCGATATGAGCGTGGGTGTTGATCAGGGCCACCGGCTTCCAGCCCTCTTTCTCGAGCAACGCCCGAATCTTCTCCCCCTCCCCGCCGGGATCGATAACCGCCGCCTCGGAGGTTCGTTCATCCGCCAGCAGATAACAGTTGCCCTGCAGGGGCCCGACAGTGAGTTTTTTAACAATCATAATATTGAAAAAATTTCAGATGAGATTGTGCTCCCTCAGGCTGAAGTAAGCATCGCCGCCGACGATGATATGATCGAGCACCTCCAGATCGACGGCGGAGCAGGCAGCCTTGAGCCGGGCGGTGATTTCCAGGTCCTCCCGGCTGGGCTTGAGATCGCCCCCGGGGTGGTTGTGGGCCAGGATCAGGCGGGTCGCGTTGTGCTTCAGAGCAGCTTCGATCACCTCCCGGGGATGAACGGCGGCCTGATCGACCGTACCCTGAAAAAGCTCTTCGGTTTCCAGCACCCGGTTGGCATTGCTGAGGAAAATGACCTGAAAAACCTCCTTGCGGCGCCCACCCAGTGACTGCCGGATATAATCGTAAACGGCCCGGGGTGAAGCGGTGAGGGGTTTTTCCTTGGCTTTCTCTTTCAGGTAAACGGTGGCCATTTCCCGGATTAACTTCACGCCGAAAATGTTCTTCGGACCGAGACCCTGTATCTCGGCCAGCGCCCGGTCGGAAGCTTCCAGGACCCCCTTCAGCGATTTGAATTTTTTGATCGCCGCCTTGGCCTGAGGTTTGCGGTCTTTCCGGGGCTCTCCCAGGGTCAGGAGCAGTTCGACGATTTCATAATCGTGAAAACCTTTCAATCCTGATCGATGAAACCGTTCTTTCAGCCGTTGGAAATGGCCGGCGCGATCGTCTTTTTCCCTCGCCGTCAATCCGCAATCCCCCCGGTTGCTCATTTCATTTTATATAAAAAATAGCTTTATCATTCAGCCGTTTATGGATTATTATAACGGCAGCGAAAAACTAATTGTATAATTATTCCGCCAAAATCTCAGGGAGGTCAAAATGGAGATCAGGACAGTTGATGATGTAAAAATCGCCGCCATCGTCCCCCGCTTCGACGCCTACAGCGCTAAAGATGTGGAAGCGGCGCTGCAGGAAGCGATCGAGGGGGGGGCAAAAAAAATCCTCTGCGATTTTTCCCAAACCGAGTACATCTCTTCGGCCGGTTTGCGGGTGCTGCTGGCCGCCGCCAAAAACCTTCAGAGAAACGAAGGCCAGATCGCTCTTTCTTCTCTCAAGCCTTACGTTAAGGAAGTTTTCGAAACCGCCGGCTTCATCCCCCTCTTCAAGATCTACGATTCCGAGGAAGCCGCCCTGAAGGAATTGAAATAACGGGTTAGGCGGAAGCAAAAACTTGTTCGGTTACAATTCGAGATTTATTTTCCTGGATCTTCCAGGCGGCCGATGAAGATGATTCCGCCGGTCGCTCGTTCCCGGACCAGGAATACGAAGGACCGGTCGGCCCGGAATACCGGCGGCTGATCGGGGCTTAAACCCATCGTCATCACCACCGCCGTGGCCGCGGCCGCCTCCGTCCCCTCTTCATCGACGCTGACGAAAGCCCGGTGAATGACCGCTGAGATGAACAGGTCCTTTTTCCCGTCCATCCCGGAAAAATCCGCTGTTCCCAAGGTGAAGGCGGAGCTCATCCCCAGGGCCGACAGTGCCGACCTCAGATCGAAGCCCGAATCAAGCTTGAACTTCGGCAGGTACACGTTCACTTCCCTTTTCCGGAGGGCGGACAGCCAGCGATCCAGATTTTCGGGCGTGAGCGAGCGCTCGAGCTTTGCCAGGCCGGAAGCCTTCCCCGGAAGCAATATTACCATTGCCAGATCTCCATTCGCGTAGGGAAGCTCCAGCACCTGCAAATCTTCTTCCTCCAGATACCCGAAATCGTCTTTGCGGTTCATCAGAGAGACAGTAACGTCTCTTCCGGAAGATAGATGAAAGGGAGCCTCTTTCGTCAGCTCTTTCTTGAACTGCCGTGACCAATCGGCTTTAAAATAAACCGCGTTGGTCAGGACCAACCGGGTCAGGGCATTGAGAACGCCGGGGCCGATCAGGTCTTTGATCTTTCCCGCGGTCTCTTTCTCCACCCAGGCGTTGATCGTCCGGCGGGCCCGCTCGGCTGCATTTTTAAAGTCGAGGAGCGCCAGCTCGGCGCCGTAAAACTTCTCGATCGTTTCCAGAAAAGAATCGAGAAAGGGGTAGCCTTTCTGCCCCCAGAGGCGGTTGGCGATTTGGAACTCATAACCGGATTTTTCAAAATCAGTTCGCAGGCCGCCGATGAGAGCGGAAAAAGCGGGATGGAGCCGATCCGGCGGAAGATTGAAATGCAGGGTCTGGGCCATCTCCTTTTCCGTGTCTCCCCGGGCGCCGGCGCAGGTCATGGCGAGGGCGGTGGAGATACTGAAGGGGGAGAGAAATAAATTTCCTTCCTGTCGGCTCAGCCGGCGGTAAAGGTCGAGGGCGAAACGGTTATTCCCCTCCGCCAGGCGCCCGATTTCCGCCGGGAATTTATTCTTATCCTGATTGGGCCGGGCGGGCGGCAGCAAAAGAAGCGTAAGGAAAATCGCCGGCGCGATCAGCAGGCAATATCTTTTCATCCTGTTTTTTCTTCCTCCATTGTTACGGGAATGAGAATCGATTCTTCCCGCAGATTGTTCATGTAATTCAACCATTTTTTCTCGAAGTGGAGGGGATGGACGCGGAAAAATTTCCTGAACCAGAAGATCCGATGTGAATCTTTTATATCATCCACGCTCTCCAGGTTATTGAGGTATCGGACCAGCTCGCCCAGTCCCTGGCGGTATTTTCCCTCTTCGCCGTGCATAAGGTAATAGAACAGGGCCCAGGATTGAGCGTAGGCCATCGCCGCCCGCTCGGCGAAAGAATGAAAAAAATTCGTGGCGGGGATCAGAAGGTCGGCGAAATCGATCCGGGTGCCGAGCGTCAAACCTTCCCGAAATGTATTGAGACGGTCCACGTTGATATTTCCCGCCGGCGCCGCCAGAAAATCCCAGTAGGTGGGGTGCTCGAAGTACATCGCGATACCCTCGACCAGCCAGGTCGGGTAGCGGTTGTCGGTCTGGGTGAAAAATTTCGTGTTATAGCAGAGCTGGTGGGTGGCCTCATGGATCATTATTTTTGATTCCATCTCCCTCAACCAGCGATCGTAGGTGCTCCCCGCTCCCAGTGCGGTCACTCTCATTCCCTGAGAATCCCAGAAAGCGGTTCGCGATCCCTCGCGGACGGCGCGGTCGGTTTTTTCCTTCAACCGCCGGTAAACCGGATGGGTGCGGAAATCATAAATGTAGAGCGCGTTCTCTCCGGGCGAATAGAATCCGGGGCAAAGGTGGTTGTCGATGCCGGTGACGGCGGAGTATTGCTGATAATCTTTGAAAATAACCGCCGCCAGTTTATCGGCGGGCGAACGTATCTCGATTCCCAGCGGAGACAGAACGTTTTTGAACTTAGCATAGAGTTTTTCGAAATAGCGTCCGGCCCGGGCGGCGTATTTTTTGTCTCCGCTGTAGTAAACGATGAAATTTTCGGTTTCCAGGCGGGAAAATTCTTTTTCCAAATTATCTATCGAAAGCCGGAGGCGAATCGCTTTTTCTCTCTCCTTCTCCGCCGCGGTCGTGTTGGCATCAATCGAATCCCCTAAATCTTTTTCCGCCTCCTCCTCTGTTTCGTATCCATCCTCCCCCCGGCAGATCAGCTGGAGCTGGTGAGCGATAAAATTCGCCTGGTAATAAACGTTGTAATGCCTCGCGTGTTTGCTGCTTCCGGTCTTATGCCTTCCGCTGATATCGACATTCCAGTGCCCGCGGGCCTCCACCCGGTCACCCACGTTCAGGCCGCCGATTTCATCGGAAAATTTTTCAAAGACCGCTCCGGGGACCAGGAGTTTATCGGAGAGGCGGATCATGCCCCTCCGTTCCCCATCGGTGGCGATCACGCTTACGGTGGCGACGATTTTCCTGCTGGTGTAACGGTTCCGTATCCTTCTTACCGTTTCGCTGTAGCTGCCGGCGAGAGAAAATGGCGAGACCGCCAGATAAACATAAAACGCGGCAACATAAAGCGTTAATCTTTTTCCCATTTTGATTCGGGGGAGGCAAGAGAAGGACTGACGATCCAACAAATTTTTCAGACCTCCTCCTGCATTTTTCGGTTTTTCAACTTGAGGATTTCGGCGTTGATCACGTTATCCACCACTCTCTCCACCTGGGGATCGTCCGGATTGATACCGCGATAAACGAGGAGTTCCCGGGCGATCGACCGGGCTCTTTCTCTCCTCGACGTCGCCCCGGGGACAGCACCGGCAGCCACCGGTTCCCCACCTTCATCCTGACCGTATTCTTGGGCGGACTCCACCGCGATTTCGGTGATGCTCTTGATAACTTCAAAGGCGAAATCCCTTCCTTTGATCGTATCCAGCAGCTTGGTCCAGACCAGAGTAAAGCATCTTTCGTAGCGCTTTCCCAGCCAGGGTATCTTGATGAGAATAAAATGGATCAGAATCAGGATCAGGGCGGAGGCGAAATAGGTGGAAATCGTGATGAAATGAGAGGCGGCGTCACGGCGGAATACTCTCCAGAAGTTGACCCAGGAATCGGTAAAAGAGCCGTATTGAGGCTGGTCGAGGGCGTCCTTGAGCACTTTAACCTTTTTCGCATCCGGGGCGGCGCCCCGGAAAAACAGGCTCCCCGCGGGGCCGGGAGGAAAGATTAAAAACTGCTTCTCTTCCCACCCCGAACCCGCCTCCCGCGACAACTCCAGGAGCTTCTCTTTCATCAGCGGCGCCCGTAGGTTTTCGAGCGGCAGCGGAAAGAGAGCGGCAGAAGCGGGATGAGCCGCATCGAGAGAGCTGGTGATCTCTTCGGCCAGGGTGACATCCGCGGCGTAACCCCTCAGGATCAGAATCTCTTTTTCCGCTCCGGGAAGAGAAAGCGACAGGTATTCGAGAGAGGGAAAAAGTCCCCAGGTTTTGCTGATTCCGGACAGCGTTTCCTCCACTTCCGCGGGGCCGATATTTTCCAGAATGATGATTTTTACCACCCGCTGGTAGTCCGAACCGGCCGGCTTCTTTTCCGGCGGGTCGCCCTCGCCGGACTGTGAAAAAAGGGGATAAAGGGGTGCGGCGGAAGTAAGGGTGAGCAATAAAATCAAACAAGCCGATTTCTTCAGCATCAAGGGTTCCTTTGTGCTATTATTACTGGTTATTTTCCGTTTTATGCGGATTCCGGACGATGAAAAAAAATAAACCCGAAAACGATCCTTATCCCGCCTGGTGCAGTCTGAATTGTCCCCACGCGGAGCTTCCGCGGGAGGCCGCCATCGACGGCTCCGGCAGCTGCCGGACTTTCTCGGCGCTTTACTGCACCGAGCTGAAACGCTATGTCTTCAAAAACTCGCCCTGCGCCGCCAGGAAAAAATCCGGTCGGTAACCGGGACGCGACCCGGAAACGCCCTCCCCGATTTCTCATGACCGCTTTCACGATGACGGCGATCAAGCCGTTGCCCTTAGACGGCGGCGGCTTCAGAAATCAGGAACGATCACATGAACTCGTCTTCGATCCGCTTGATCAGCTTCTTCAGGTCCTGAACGATTTGATAGGAAAGGAACTTGGAGCTTTCCAGTTCAACCTTGACCGATCTCAATGAGGAGAGGGCTTTCTTCACCGTCTTGCGGCGGCGTTCTTCCCAGGCCTCTTCCGGGGATTTCTCCGCTTCCCTCGCCGCCTGCAGCATGCTTCGATACTGCTTGCCGAGTTCGCGGGGATGAATTCCCCCCCCGAAGACCGCCGACCGCATTTTCTGATAGTCATCATCGGAAACCCGCTTCTGGGCGCGGGCCTTTCGCAAAATATCGACGCTTTCGAAATCCGGGACCGGGCCGGCGTCCTTTCGCGCGCCGATGAATCCGGGCCCCTCCTTGCTCAGGAAATAGTAGGACTTCAGGAGCTTGCTCACGGTGGGCTTGCGCAGCTTCAACTCCCGGGAGCAGTAGCTCTCCAGGGTGGGATAACCCCATTCCTTGAAAGACTGCTTCTCCCGGACCAGGCTCAGGCAGCGGCCCAGGTCGGTCCAGTTGCCCTTGAATTTGCGGACCGCCTCCAGGACCATTTTCCGCAGGTCCCCCTCCCCCAGGCCTTCCATCCTCCGCTCGATTTCCTTTACGGTTTTGCTCTTAAAATTTTTCATTGAAAAATTTTAAAGGGTTTATACTTCGGGAATTGTTTAGTATATCATAATTATCCGATTCGCAGACATTTATAAAAGCGAAATGATGATTATTTAAAATTTTCAGCTTTTTCATTATTTTGACTAAAATTATTTTGCCGAAAGTCCAAACACAGCAGCAGGGATATGTATCGTGAACCCAAGTAAAAATTTCCAGACGAAAAAGCCCGATTTTTTCTCCCGGAGTCATAAACCGCTCACCGTGGCGACGGCGCTTTTTATCCTTTTCTCCGCCCCCTGGGCCCGGCAGGTTCTCAACTGGCTGAAAGTAAATCTGGGTCTCGGGCTGCTGAAGGTATTGATCGGGATACTTTTTATCTGTGCCGGAGCGGCATTCATTTACTTAATCCGCCTCTGGAAGAAGCCTCCGGCGCGGATAGTTTTGATAATCATCTTGTTCCTGGCCGGATTATTTTACTCTTTCACCATTTCCGCCTATCCGGAAGAGAGGGTCCACCTGATGGAATACGGCGCGCTGGGACTGCTGGCCTGCGCCAGCCGGCGGGGTGAGACAGAAAAGGGTTGGAGACGGCTTTTCATTCCCCTTATCATTGTTTTCGGCGTCGGGGCCGCCGATGAATTTTTTCAGTGGCTTCTTCCCAGCCGGGTGGGCGATTTCCGTGATCTATTCTTCAATTTTTTAGGCGGTCTCTGGGGTGTGGCGCTTTATTTTGCGGCGAAAAAGTAATCAGTGATCCGTGAGCAATTGCATAGTTTAAGAGTCGTGTTTACAGTTCAAAGATTTAAGGATGAGAAAGCTGATTGTT
>Ga0272441_10006779_pt1 | contig 18975 bp, 17 predicted proteins | sample SSMProp6N_FD_193582 | JGI IMG/M metagenome (GOLD analysis project Ga0272441, IMG submission 193582) | Marine sediment archaeal communities from Little Sippewissett salt marsh, Falmouth, MA, United States - SSM-Prop-6N | ecosystem: Environmental > Aquatic > Marine > Wetlands > Sediment ... | reverse complement strand
TGACCGGCAAAGGTGGCTGCAACACGTATTTTGGGGCATATGCGACAGACGGACAGTCTATCTCTATTGGGCCGCTGGGGCTGACGATGATGTATTGTGAAACACCTGCCGGCGTGATGGAACAGGAGTCGGAATATCTCGCGGCGCTGGAGGATGCGGACTCTTACCGGATGAGCGGGAATGAACTCTCCCTGCATGCGGAAGACGACAGCACCTGTGTCCGGTTTATGCAGGCGGTCTAATCACCCTCATGCCTCATTATTCCCTTTTTCAACCATCCATTTGAGTGGGTGCCTTTTTCAGTACCTATAGCGATTCTCAACGGTTCTGCATATGATGTTGGATTGGGAGTGCCCCGAAGTACACACACGCGCTCACGATCACAATCGTTGCACCGGATGGGATGTCGAAGGCATAGGAGAGCCAGATGCCTGTGGTGGTGAAGAGAATCCCTAAGAGAGACGCACCCAGAATCATCCTCTTTATGCTGTGCGAGAAGAGGCGTGCCGTTGCCGCAGGGAGTGTTAAAAGTGCGATCACGAGGATGATCCCCACGATCTGGATGAGCATCACGACCGTGAGACCGGTCAACAGCAGGAGGATGACCATGATCCGGTCGGGGTGCAGGTCCATCACTGAGGCATACTCCTCGTCAAAGGTGACCGCCACAAGGCGGGGATAGAGGGTCGCCACAACGGCGCAGATGCCTGCGGTGAGAACACCCATCATGAGCAGGGTGTCGCGGGGGACGAGGAGGATGTTTCCAAAGAGGTAGCTGAAGAGGTCCGGGGCGAACCCGGGGGTGAGGTAGATGAAGAGGATACCTGCCGCCATGCCGGTCGCCCAGACTGCACTGACAAGGGTGTCGAGGTGCTGGTGTGCCTCCATCCGTATCCACGCGATAGCACCCGATGTTGCAAGGGCGACCGCTGCAGCGCCTGCAAGGGGGTCAATGCCGAGAAAATACCCGAGCCCGATGCCGCCAAATGCCGCATGGGAGATGCCGCCTGCGAGGGTTGCCATCCGTTTGACGACCACAAAACTCCCGATGACACCACAGGTGATCGCGGCAAGCACTCCTGCGATGAGCGCGTTGCGGAAGAATTCAAATCCGAGCGCCTCGATCATCTTTTGCCCCCGAATACCCGGTTGTCATGGTCACGTATAACGCGGTGAGGGATGCCATGGGCGATAAGGTCCACCGGACAGTGGTAGGCGCCTGTGATCATTTCCTCGGTGATCTGGTTGTCATGGTGGGTGAAGAGGCGCCGGTTGACACAGGAGATGTGGGTGACATCCGGCGAGAGGGCGGTGATGTCGTGGGTGACGAGCACAATGGTCATGGTCTCGCGGAGGCGGCTGAGAATATTGTAAAACCGTTCCGCTGTCGGACTGTCTACGTAGACGGTTGGTTCGTCGAGGAGCAGGACGGACGGGTTGCCTGCAAGTGCACGGGCAATGATCGCCCTCTGCCGTTCCCCGCCCGAGATGTCATGGATGGGGCGGTCTTTGAGATGGGTGATCTCCATCGTTGCCATCGCCTCGTCTGCTGTGTCTCTGTCCTGACGCGACAGGCGCCGGAAGGGACTTTCGAGGTGGCCGAGACGCCCGGATACCACCATGTCCCCGACTGATATCGGGAACTGGAAGTCAAACGTGCGGAACTGGGGCACATACCCGAGATGCGCCCGCATTGCATGGGGGGTGCCGCCCATTACCCGAACCGTGCCGGAATCCGGGTGGATGAGGCCGAGGATCACCTTGAGTAACGTGGTCTTGCCGCCGCCGTTCGGTCCGATGATCGCGTGAAATTCATGTTCATGAACGGTCAGGCTGACATCCTCGAGCACCGGGTGGCCGTTCTGGAAGAGGTTTACCTGCTCAACTTCGATGACCGGCGGTTTCGCGTTCATACGGCCCACGTCCTGAATGCATCCGTCACCTGCACCAGATTGTCCGTGTAGTTCTCCGCAAGCGGGCTCACATAGACAACTGTTCCCCCGATTTCATCAGCGATGGCCGCGGCATTGCGTGTCGGGGTCTCCGGTGAGGCAAATATAACCGGGATGCCGTTCTCTTCAGCAGTGGAGATGATCTCCCGGAGTTTATCGGGTGAGGGCTCTTTTCCGTCCATTTCCACCGCATGCATATCAATACCATACCGCTCGGCGTAGTATCTCCATGCCGGATGATAGACGAGGACTGTTGTTTTATCCGTCCCGGTGAAGGTCTCGTGTATATCTTGATCGAGGTGTTCCAGTTCGGCATCGTATGCCGCAAACCGTTCTTCAAAGTATGCTGCATCATCCGGTGCATATGCGATATAGGCATCAGCAATGTTACGTGTGATGATACGTGCGTTTGCAGGTGACAACCAGACGTGGGGGTCGTAGCGGATGGTTTCATCCGCACATGCTGCCGTAGCAAAAACGGCAGCATCTCCGCCATCGGGGCACAGGAACGTGATGCCCGCAGAGGTATCAACAACCTGCATGCTGGGGTTGACGGCGGTAAGGCTCTCCATCCATGCCTCCTCAAATTCGATGCCGGATCCCACCGCCAGGTACAGCGGTGTCCCTGCGAGTGCCCGCAACTGACCGGGGGTGGGCTCGTAGGTGTGGGGACTTGCCCCTGCGGGCACCATGACCATCACTGTGACGCGGTCCCCCCCGATCGCTTCGGCAAATTCCCGGTATGGGGGTATGGTGACGGCAACGGAGATGGGTGCCGCATTGCCCGGCCCGCCGTCTGCAGGTGGCGGGGGTGTTGTGGTATCCGTGCATCCGCAGGTGAAGACAACGGTGAACAGGAGAATGGCACAGATGGCAACGGCTTTCTGCAGCAGGTGCGGTGCATGGAGAGAATTGCCTGATGATGGACTCTGTTGTTTCGGCATGAAAATGCCCTCCTGTCTTTCTATTCCCGGTTTGTATTCTTAAATGGTTTGGTGATGAGAATGCTGCCATTTACCCATGTTGTGCTTTGGCCGGAATTAACCATTGTTTGAATATCAATGACATCTGAAACTCAGATATATGGGTACGTTTTCCCCTCTTTCTTTCAACAGCAAGCGGAATGCATACGCAATTATCCTTCTCTTTGGCATTGTATCCCTTTTCGGGGATATGATATATGAGGGGGCACGGAGTGTAGCCGGCCCATACCTGTATATCCTCGGCGGCAGTGCGTTTGTGGTTGCATTTGTTGCCGGTTTTGGGGAGTTTATCGGGTATGGCCTTCGCCTCGTATCAGGATATGTCGCTGACGCCACCCATCATTACTGGGCACTGACCTTTCTCGGGTACGGGATGCTTCTTGCAGTCCCTGTTCTTGCCCTTGCCGGGTCGTGGGAGATTGCCGCGTTCCTTTATATCATCGAACGGATGGGGAAAGGCATCCGGGCACCTGCGAGGGATGCCATACTCTCGAATGTGACAGTTTCTGTTGGCAGAGGGTGGGGTTTTGCCATCCATGAAGTGATGGATCAGGTGGGGGCCATTGCCGGCCCGCTGATTTTTTCTGCTGTATTCCTCACGCAGGGTGACTATCGGGGAGGGTTTGTACTTCTTCTTCTCCCTTTCCTCCTGATGATGACTGCACTGTATATCACGCGTATGAAGGCGCCCGCCCCCCGGGAGATAGAGATTGCATCCGGTATGGACGGGAAGGACCTCTCATCGCGGGCACTGGTGCCCTATGGACTATTTACTGCGCTGACGATGGTTGGATTTGCTGTATTTCCCCTGATTGCGTTTCATTATTCCTCATCCGGTATTGTACCGTATGGGCAGATCCCGCTCTTCTATGCAATTGCGATGGGGGCAGATGCAGTGGTGGCGCTTCTCGCGGGACGACTGTATGACCGGCATGGTCTTATTGTCCTCGGCGTAGCACCTGTTCTTTCCATTGCCATCCCATTCTTTGCTTTCGCGACATCGTATCCCTCTGCCCTTCTCGCGGCAATTCTATGGGGTGCGGTAATGGGCATACAGGAGACAATACTCAGGGCAGCGGTTGCAGATTATACTGCCGTCTCAAAACGGGGGATGGCCTATGGCATCTTCAATACGATTTATGGCGCATCGTGGTTTGCAGGGAGTCTCTTCCTTGGATGGGCTTATGAAATATCCATTCCGCTGGTCATTGGTTTTATGGCAGTGATGCAGTGCATCGCCCTTCCGGTCTTTTTCCATGCACGGAATGTCATGGAGAAGGGGGCTGAAAAGACAGGTGTGTGACCCTGATGAATTGTTGGCCCTGCAGAAATGCCATCCGTTGTGGCATCTCATCACCAGGCTGCAGACATATTTGCGGGTGGTCTGATTGGTCTGTTACGTGAAGGTGCCGAATTTTTACTCTGGCAACTCAAAATATGGGATGTTTCGAAAAGTCGGCAGTGCTGCCTATTTCAGATTCAGGTCTTCCAGTGGGATGTAGGGCACCTGCGAGAGCACATCGCTTTTGATGGCGTCCAGTCCGACCCGCTCAACGAAGCGTGCGGTCCTCTCACCCGGGTTTGCCGCATCGCGGTAATATACAAGGAGGCGTTTCACGAGGTCTTTCACCTCATCTGCGGAGAGGTCTTTTGCGACAACATCTCCGATACGTGGCCTGCCGCCGGAGTTGCCGCCGAAGATGACGGTCCATCCATTCCCTTTGCCGAGCACCCCGATGTCTCTCAGGTGACTCTCCCCACAACACCGGGGACATCCGGAGACACCCATCTTCAGTTTTGCAGGAAGGTGCATATCCTGGTACATCTCCTCGAGTTCAAGTCCGAGGGTGAGTGAGTCCTGCAGTCCGTATTTGCAGACCACCGTGCCGGGGCATGCCTGCACGTAATGGACACAGGGAGCAGTTGCTTCACCGACGGTCATGCCGAGTTCGTTCCAGATGTTCTCTACATCTTCCTCTTTGATGCCAACCAGCACCATCCGCTGGCCGGATGTGATCTTGATCACCGGGATCTCGTAGCGCCGTGCCACTTTCACGATGTTTTCCAGGTCTTCCGGTGTGACGATGCCTGCGGGCGTCCGGGGGACGATTGCATACGACTGTTTGTCGCGCTGGAGGATTGCTCCTCGGGGGCCTTCTGCCATGTGTATTACCTCGCTTTCGGCGCTCAGTGCCGCCGTATTTGATCCCCGATTATGGTGGCGTGATATTTAATGGTGATGTCACCGGGTGAGGGTGTGGTACTTTCGCCGGGATATGAGTGGTGGATGGTGCCCGGAAAAAAAGGAAGATTCTTGTGTCTGTGGAAGGTTACCGGAATGGCACCGGGAGAAGTCCGGGGTGGCTACCGGTGATGCACCGTCCGCCTGTTGGGGTAACCAGAAAGGTGTTTTCTATGCCCACCATACCGACGCCGGATATTCCTTTTTTGGGTTCGAGGGCAAAGGCCATGCCTTCGGTGATGGGTTCGTCAAAGCCGTGTGCAATCACTGGTTGTTCGTCAATGAGGAGACCGACGCCATGGCCAAGGAAGTTCACCCGGCGGTCGCCGAACCCCATGAAATTCTCCCGGAATTCCGGGGGGAGCGATTCGGTGATGGTCTGGTATATTTCTGAAGGAATTGCGCCGGGTATGAGCATTGCAGCCATTTGGTCCTGGATTTCGACACACTGCCGGTGAGTTGCCACGGCCTCCTCAGGCAGCTCTTTTCCAAAGACATAGGTCATGGTCTTATCCGTATGGTAGCCGTCAACCCCGCATCCGGTATCAACGAATACCAGATCACCGTCCTGCAGGGTTCTTTTCCGGCTCCCCAACAGCGGAACGGCGGGGCTGAGGCCTCGCGAGCCCCCTGGCCCGTCGAATGCAGTCGGGTAGAGGCTGCTCTCACCAAATCCGATCTGACCAATGATGATTTCGGTGTCAAACATGCCGAACCGGACGATGCCGTGGTGCCCTTCTTCAATAAATACCGGATACAGGAGTGCGGCAAATTCCGCTTCACTCATTCCTGCCCGGAGGAGTTCGGGCACCCGTTCTTCAAACACTCTCTGGTGAACGTTCCCCGCAGCTTCCATCTTCGCGATTTCATATGGGCTTTTTATGGCTCTCACAGCGGCGAGATGGGGGTCTGCTGCAAGAATGGTTTTGACCGGGAAGTGTTTTCTGAAACGCTCCAGAAGGGCGAGCGGCACGATCTCTGTTTCGAGGTGGATGGAGGTGGGCATCTTCGCCACGTCTCCTGTTGCATCGCGGAAGCTCCGCATAGGTGCAATCCGGGGAAATACTGATTCATCACAGGCTCGTTCATAACTGCGCCTCACCCGGAATATTGGCTCGCCGTCCCGGGGGATGAGGAGCATGCCATCCTGCATGGTGCCGGTGAAATAGTAGAGGTTGATATTACTGAATATCACCACACATTCCCAGTCGGGTTCTCTGGTGTCCATTCTCTCGCGGAACCGGGCCATTCGCTGTCCCAGTTCTGTGGTGGGGATGGGTGGTGTCATTGGTATACTGGTATGTTGTTTTCGGTGATAACGATCTTCCATGCCATCAGAACTGTGCTGATTCTGCAATGGTTGCTGTAAAGTGGTATCATTTCTGGATACGGTGAATTTTTGATGGGATGTGCTCTATTGGTACTTGCTATAGCCTTATTATGTTTTAGAGTAATTTGCCGGTGGTGGTCACTATGGAGATAAGTGCACGTAACAATCTGAAAGGAACGATCAAAGAGATCAAATATGGCGAAATTCTGGCAGAACTGGTTATTGAACTTGCAGGCGGAGTTGAAGTGACATCGCTGATTACGAAGGACTCTGCTGAAGCAATGGGTCTCTCTGTTGGAAAAGAAGTCGTTGCGATCATCAAGGCATCAAATGTGATCGTCGGAACAGAATAATCATGAAATGATACATTATCCTGATTTGCGCACAAGATTGTGGAAGTTCACATCTGTTCGTGATGAAGGGATTATTCTTTTCGGTGGTTCCCAAATCAGCTCATTTTTATGTACCCCATTCCTGTTGGAAGCATGTATCGTATCTAATGCCTGCCAAGTGCATGCGATATGGATGAAGCATACTTGCGATTCGGATGCGGACAGTGCCGTTTATCCCTTTGGCCGATCAGTGGCGGTGTTCCCCGCAAAAGCTATTGCAACTTCCTGATCTCAAACGGCGTGGTCCTCGGCCAGAAGTACTGGGTGCCTGATGCAGGGATGCCGGAGACGCTCCGGGAAAAGGACCAGCAGGCAGAAGCGGTGCTCACATCGGTCTTCCCGGACCGGAAGGTCATTATGATCAATACCATCCCAATTAACTTCGGCGGCGGAGGGATTCACTGCTCTACCCGGCAGGAACCGTGAGGAGATTTCCATGGTGTTGTCTCACCTATGGGCCGTTTCGGGTTTACAAAAGGAATATATTCTGTGCCATACATTTCAGGCGTATGGACCAGTACAAGTGCACGAGATGCGGGTATGTCTATCTGCCGGAAACAGGGGATCACAAACAGGGTATCCCCGCAAACACCCCGTTTGAAGAACTGCCTGACACCTGGGTCTGTCCCCGGTGCGGCGCGGAAAAGAAGTATTTTGTGAAGATTGAGTGAGAGGGTGTCGCGACACTCTCCGTTCTCTTTTTTGAGGTGACAAATATCTGCAATATGTTCGTTGTTTTTGAAAATAACGTGCTTTCGATGCTAACTATGAACTCAAAATTTCACAAAAAAATGTCATAACGCTGAGGGGGAGATTTGAACTCCCGAGGGGAAAGTCCCCACAGGCTTTCCAGGCCTGCGCCCTTCCAGACTAGACTACCTCAGCACAGAATGCTGCCCTACTATATTCGGGGCAGCATTTCTTAATGCTATGGGTTTTCTATTGCAGAAATTCTGTCAAGATGGTATGTGAGGGGGGCATCCCGGCATGTCGGATGGCCGGGTGCGCAGATATGCATGGGCGGCGGATGGATCATGGGGGTGTTGACAGAGATATCAATGGAGACAGCAGATACTCAGCGGCTCCCCTTCTTGCGCTGAACAGATTTCTTCTTGTTGTAGGTGCTCTTGCCGCCTTTGCTCCCCCGGCTCTTTTCGTCTGTTCTGCCCTTTGAAGCACTCTTCTGTCCTCCTCCTTTGCCTTTGGTGGACTGTTCGCCGGTGCTCCGGCGCTTGCCGTTCTTGCTGGTGCTCAGGTATTTTTTACTGTCAGCAGGACGCCTCTTCGGGCCGGGATGCGCCGGTTTTTGTTTGTCTGCGGTGGCATCCGGTTTCTTTTCCTTCTCCTCTTTCCGGGGGCGGGGGGCAGGTGTTTTTTGCGGGCGCTCTGCAGGGGGTTTTGTAACCCAGCCCTTTTCATAGGTGCCGGGCTGCATGATCACCATCTTTGGCCGGATAATGATGCCTGTCGCGCCGGGAACAACCGAATCCGAGGGGATGAGGGCTTTTCCGATGCAGACCAGTTCGCCCTGCGCGGTCATCACCGCGACATCTGCGTCCTTTTTGAATGAATCCATGGCTGTGACGCCCACTCCCGCGAGCGATGCGCCGTGGCAGAGGGCATCCACTGCCGTGTCGCGAATCGTGACTGACGGGATGCCTTCCAGAACCGATTCCGGCGGGCGGATGTATGAGAGCAGTTCGTCGGTATCTCCCTCTTTTGCCCGTTCCACTGCATCCCGCAGTGCGTGGAGGGTGCAGCACATCGATTCATCATATGCTCCGGAACGTGACCGGCGGAGTTCGACCATCTGTCCGCCGGTGCCGATCGCAAATCCGATGTGGCGGCAGAGGGAGCGGATGTAGGTGCCTGCCTCACAGCGCACCCGCATGAGGACGTCCCGCCCGTCGATATCGAGCACCTCAATCTCATACATCGTCCGTATCCGCAGAGCCCGTGCAACGGCACTCCGGCGGGGCGGGCGCTGGTAGTTCTTTCCGACAAATTCTCTCACGGTTTCCCGGATCTGTTCTTCCGTCGCATCGGCATGCAGCCGCATCAGGGCAATGTACTCCTTTTCGTGACTGAGGATCACCGGTGCCAGGCGGGCTGCTCTCCCCACCATGACGAGGAGGACCCCGGATACGTCCGGGTCAAGGGTCCCGCCGTGGCCGCAGGGCATTCCCAGCATATCGCGCACCCATGCGGAGACCTCGTGGCTGGAGGGTCCCCGCGGTTTATCCACAGCGATGATGCCTCCCCGTGGCAGGTCGATATCAGGGCCGGACGGGATGTCTCCGTTCTTCTCCAGGTAGTGGTTCAGTGCTCCGAGGGTGCCCATCAGTGTGCCGTCACCGACGACCACCGGCACAGTGCCGTCTTCGCGCATCCGATCAGCGGTGATATCGCCGATGGCAATCGGCAGGAGTCCCTCTTTTTCGTAGGTTGCATAGGTGTAGGAGTTGGCGCTCGTGAAGAGGATGGCCTCCGCATCCTCCGTATCAAGAGGCGTATTGGTGGGTTCCAGTGCATAGACGTGCACCTCGCGACCATCACCGCCTGCCTGTACGATGGCATTCATGAGAATGGGGTTCGGGACATCTGCACGGGGGATACCGATCGTCTTTCCTTCGATCCAGTCGCCCAGATAGGGCACAAAGTCACGGGAGTAATGGGACGGCAGGGTCTCTGATGCAACACCTGCCATTTCCAGATATTCAGCCGTCTGTGGGCCGATTGCGATGATACGTGCCGTGGTCTCCAGGTACGGCCCGATGAGACGGGCGGGAAGAGCACTCGTAAAGAAGATGCAGTCATAGGTATCCTCATTTGCGGCGGTGATAAAGGCCTGCACGGCATCATCGTACACCCGTGCCTGCATAGGGGAGACGATGGTGCATTCGTGGCCGAATTCCCGGCAGAGGGACTGATCTGTTCCTGCCTTCTCCGGAAGCCTGGTGATTGCGATCTTCATGGTACTATATGCATGCTCTCTCTGCCTTCATTGCTTTTGTGTCGTTTCGGATGATTTTTCCCTTCACCGCATGATACAGATGATCTGTGGCAGCAGAGATCATCGCAGGCATTCTCATCGGAACTCTTCTCGGCACCCTGAGCGGCCTTATTCCCGGTATTCATGCAAATACCATGGCAGGTCTCTTAGTGGCAGCAGAAAGCGGGCTCCTTGCAATCCTTGGTGCGCCGGCGGTGGGGGTGGCGCTCTTCAGTGCCCTTGTCGTGCATACCTTCACCGACTGTGTCCCGAGCACCTTCTTTGGTGTCCCGGACGCAGATACGGCAATCTCCGTTCTTCCGGCACATGCCCTCTGTATGCAGGGCAGGGGCGAGGAGGCCGTACGCCTCTCTGCTGTGGGGAGTGGTGTGTCGGTGCTTTTTGTGATGCCGCTCTTTGCGGTCTTCATCCTCTTTTTGCCCGGGCTGCAGGGGTATATCGACTGGTGGCTGGGCATCATCCTGATCTGTGTTGCAGGTCTGCTCATTCTCAGTTCAGAATCGCCGGAATGGTCTGCCGCGGTCTTTCTTCTCTCTGGCGTTCTGGGGGTCTTTGCCTTCCGGTATGCGTGGCTCATCTCCCATACCTCCGGTGTCTCGTCTGTTCTGATGCCGCTTCTGACTGGCCTCTTTGGTATTTCTGTGCTGTTGCGTGCCTCCGGTGGAACGATGCCGGAGCAGGTGCACTCCGGCCTGTGCACGGGCATAGAGGGTCGCAGCCTCGCCTGGCACGCGGGGCTGGGCACCATGGCGGGTGCGGTGGTCGGCTGGCTGCCGGGCCTCTCCAATGCCACTGCAAATGCCCTGCTCTCGCCGCTCTTCCGTGCAGGGAGTGAGGGGAGGGGATATATCATCGCGACCAGTGCGGCGAACACCGCGAATGCATTCCTCGGTCTTGCAGCCCTCATCGCGCTGGGGCGGATGCGAAACGGCGTGATGGTGGTCTTGGACACCATTGGTATGCCGTCCCCGCTCCTGATTATTACCGGGGGGGTGGCCGCTGCACTCTGTGGCCTTGTCATCACACTGGTATGTGGGCGAGGTGCCCGGTTTCTGGGGGGCGTCCCGGTGCGGGGGATGAGTTACGCAGTGATTGGGGTGGTCGCGCTCCTGGCATTCTTCTTAACCGGACTCTTTGGTATGTTCATTCTTGTGTGTGCGACAATGGTGGGGCTTGTCCCGTCCCTTGTGAATGTCCGCCGGGTGACCTGCATGGGTGCGGTGATGGTGCCGGTCATTCTCTTTTCGCTGGAGATACTGTGAGGGTCTGTATCCGGGTCGTTTCCTGACGCACAACGGTTCAAAAAAGGGGCTGCCTGATAGTGGTTCAGCCGGTGTGGGTGTATGCGACCGTAGTGTGAGATATCAGAGTCCGATATAGAGGCTGATCACGTATGCAAAGTATGCGACCACGAGCACGGCGGCCCAGGCACGGATCACCGTGGGTTTGCCTTTCACAATCGGGATGACGGCAAGCGAGAAGGCCACTACTATGAGGACATCGGTATAGGACGGAATGGGTATCGGCCGGATGAGGGCGCCTGTGCCGAGGACAAGGAGCAGGTTGAAGATATTGCTGCCCATCAGGTTGCCCGCGGAGATGCCGAGGTCGCCACGCAGGATGGCCATGAGGGAGGTGGCAAGCTCAGGCAGGGAGGTGCCGAACGCGACAATGGTCATGCCGATGACAAACTCAGGAATGCCAAAGGCTTCCGCGAGGGTGATCGCACTGTCGAGTACGAGTTGAGACCCGATTATGACCGCGAGAAGTCCGCCTGCGGTCAGGATCCAGTCCATATTCCCATGCGTCTCGATCTTCTCTACCGGTTCGGTGCCGAGTTTCTTCCAGATGATATAGAGGATGACGCCGAATGCCGCGAGCATCAGCACCCCGGAGATCCATGTCAGCTCACCCGTCAGTGCCAGAAGGGCAAAGAAGATGGTTGCTGCAATCATCAGGATGGTCTCGTTTTGCACCCGACCCTTGCCGGAGGGGCCCGTCATGAACATGGCCGGACTGATGAGGGCGCAGAGTGCGAGGACAAGGGCGATATTTGCGATATTGCTGCCCAGTGCATTCCCGAGCGCCACGCCTGAGTTGCCGGAGATGACGGCATTCACGCTCACCACAAATTCCGGAAGGGATGTCCCGAACGCAATGACGGTGAATCCAATGGTCGCTGAGGATACCCCGTAGCGTGCGGCAAGACCGCCGCCGCCTTCCACAAAGTAGTCAGCTCCTTTGATGAGAAGCCCCATGCCAATGAGAAACAGGAGTATTGCGGCAGTGATCATGGATGTGCTCTGTGGGAACAGAATGTGTGCTCCGTGTTTAAGCTAATTTGTGTCTGAAAACCGTCTCCTCCTACCAATTTATTATGACAGGTATGCAATGGTAAGGTAGATGCGCAGATACTGGTTCGGTGACATTGACGGGAGTGAATGTACGCCCGCTCAGGGAGATGAAGACAGGATCCTGGAGCGGTGTGATACGATACGGGAAAAAGTGGATGCCACCTTTGTCCCACTCTCTGTGGATGAGGCATGTACCTGTGGTTTTTTTGCAGACCGTGAGGAGTATCTCGCACGGTTGCGCAGTGTTACTATCCGGGATGCCCGCAAGAAGATCCTTGAGGCGTTCAGTGAAGGCGATGCCGAACTGATTCAGATGGTGCGGATGCTCGATGAGATGGATGAGGTTGTAAATCTCCTGACCGAGAAGGCAGGGGAGTGGTATCTGGTCAAAAATCCAGGATTCTCCCGCAAGTACAAATCAATGAGTGCGAAGCGGATGGTCGGCGTGATGAAGAAGGAGCGGGGTCCGCTTGGTAAGATATGTGCCGAGATTGATGGCCTCTCGAATCACCGTGCCGCCCTGATGCGGGATATATCAAAGCGGACTGATGCAGTGATGCCCAACTGCAGCGCCCTTGTGGGCGGACTTGTGGCAGCACGCCTGATGGAACGTGCAGGCGGTCTTTCGAATCTTGCAGGGCTTCCTGCGTCAACGATTCAGGTGCTGGGTGCGGAAGGGGCGCTCTTTACGCATCTCCGGGCAGGCAGTCCGCCGCCCAAACACGGTATCATCTTCCAGCACCGCCGGGTGCACAACGCCCCCCGCAATGTCCGGGGAAAGGTGTCACGTGCAGTAGCGGGGAAACTGGCGATTGCTGCAAAGATCGATTACTATCGTGGTGAACTGGACCCGGAATTTATCGAACGTGCCCAGGCACGCATTGATGTGGTAGGTGAGAAGGAATGAAGGTCATCCGCGGGACGATTGTCTCAGAGGGCGAGGGCGGTGTCTATGGCGAGCGGATGCTGAACGGATGCCGGGTGTGGGACCCGCACCGCAGCAAACTGCCGGCAGCAGTGCTCAACGGTGCTCCGCTGGACCTCGCTGCAGACATGCGGGTACTCTATATGGGTGCTGCAAACGGCACCACGGTCTCTCACGTGGCAGACTACGTTGAGACGGTATATGCCATTGAATTCGCTCCCCGTCCGATGCAGGACCTCATTGAGGTGGCACGCCGCAGACCGAATATTGTGCCCATTATGGCGGACGTAAACCGCCCAGAGGTTTATGGGTGCTTTGTGGAGGCGGTGGATATGATCTATCAGGATGTGGCTCAACCCAATCAGGCAGATATTCTCAGAAAGAACCTGCCATTCCTCAAAGACGGCGGGACGGCGGTCCTGATGCTAAAGGCACGGAGCGTGGATGTCCGGAAACCGACAGAAGAGATTGCAGAGGAGACCTGTGCCGCACTCCGGGAGATGGGGCTTACGATTGTCTGGACCGGTACGCTGAATCCGTATCATCGTGACCACATGGCCATTATCTGTACAAAATAGGGTGGGTGACTCAGGAGAATGCGGCAGTATTATTTTAATCCGTTCTCCCTCGTGCTCATTGTTGTGCTGATACTCCTGTTGCTCCTCTTTCTCCCGCTGCTCTTTCTCGGGATCATCGGCGGGGCGCTCAGGAGTCTTGGATTTTCCGGGTGGGCAGTATTCTTTTTGATCATCGCGTCTGTTGTCGGGAGTTTCATCAATATTCCGGTGACACGGATTGAGGGTGCCCGAAACCGGGCATATCAGTTCCGGGACCGGTTTGGCAGGATATATGCGATGCATGATCGTCCGGACACCACCGTTGCCGTCAATGTGGGCGGGGCAGTCATCCCGGTTTGTGTGACGCTCTATCTTGTGTACTATATACTGTCGTCGCCGTCTCTCTTCCCGGAACCGTTTGGAGTCCTTCTGGGGGGGTGTGCGGGTATTCTCCTTGTGGCAGGTGTCACGCATAGTGCGGCACGAGTGGTGCCCGGCATGGGGATTACGACTCCGATCTTTCTTCCGCCACTCTGTGCACTTCTGTGCGGTATTCTCTTCTCTTTTGGAAATCCGCTTGCAGCGCCGCCGATTGCATTTGCCGCGGGCACGATGGGTACACTGATCGGCGCTGACCTGTTAAACTGGCGCAATCTGGATACAATCGGCGCGCCCATGGTGAGTGTCGGGGGTGCGGGAACCTTTGACGGGATATTTCTGAGTGGAATTCTTGCAGCGTTTCTGGCGTGATGAGGGTGTGCCGGAATCTCGCGGGATTATGATATTGCCAATAAAATAGGTGTGTGCTGAAGAGGTGGCATGATGGGGGTTTTCTTCTGGGTTCTGTTTATTCCATGTTGGGTTTTGGCTCTGTTTGTTGTATCTCGCTGGTGGTAGGCGACTTTCATCATTGTGAATGACTGAATGATCAGTACTTCTATTTTTTGTGTGGCTGTGGGATAGTGTCTTTTATTTTGGGATGAAATCCGGAAAAAAATTGAACGGAATTTGGAGCTTTTCCATTTAAAAGAATATCTTCTGCCATCCTGATTGTACTGGCAAAATACTCAAAATAAGAATTGATAGTCCGGAGCAGATTCGAACTGCTGTCGCAAGATCCAGAGTCTCACATGATTGACCGCTACACTACCGGACTGTGCAATGCATTGTATTGCTCTACTAAATAGGATCTGCCACTAGATTAATCTGACGATATCGTCATGGGGTGTGTGTGGGTTTGATTCTTATGTGGGTGAGTATGTGATATGTTCCGCGGGGTATCGTTTGCGCACCTGAGTTCATGCAGGTCTGGGGTATGTATGTGCATACATTTTCGACTATCTCATCGACAGTTGGGTAATTCCCAGGGGATGTATGATATGAAAGTGTTCTCTCCACTTCATGTTTCCCGGTGTGATTTCCTTTAAATTTTGATTTTAACGAATGATTTCGCTGTGATGCCCGTCTGTCAGATTTTGTTCAACCACAAAGGATATAATAAGTGTTCGTCAAATATTGTGGTATATTCCGTCGTTCGGAGTATGGAGCAAAGTGAATCGTTTTTCGTCATATGACGAATTGCGTGATTGTTCCTCAACTTAATCGTATGGAGGCTAGAATGAAAGCAAAAATTAGTATTGCACTTATCGCCCTTGTGGCACTTGCATTCGTCGCAGTTGCACCTGCAGCTGCAGATCTGAAGGCAGTCGCTGCTGGTGATATCGCATTTGTTGGTGAGGAAGGCCTCACCTTTACCGGTACCTTAGCAGGTACTACCCTTGAGTGGTTCGCACCTGGTGACGACCCACTGTTATCTTCAGCATCTGCAACATATGTAACGCAGGGTGCTGGATTAGAAGTCATTGACCCTGCAACATTCCAGACCCGCACAGGTAACTGGTATGATGCAGCTGCACCTGGTACCGTTATCATCAACGTTCAGATGCCCTCAATTGATGTGAAGGTATACAACGTTGCAAACGGTGAGGACATGACAAACGAGCGCGTCATCAAATCCGGCACGTCTCTTGTCTTCCGTCTTGACAGCAATGTCTACCAGGTTATGAACCAGCGTCTCCCTGCACTTCCAGGACAGGGCACTGATATCAAAGCTGTTGTTGTTGACAGTGAGGGTACGACCTACACCGGACTTGTTGAGAACGCTGTAACAGGCACAGTCAGTCCGCTCACAGGACTTGCTCCGACCAACTCACAGTACTACCTGCCTGACAGCACTGCTGCAAGCGGCATCGCTGTCCCGAACTGGGACCTTGACTCCGACCAGTACAAAGCTGGTGTCTACACCTTCTATGCACAGGTCAACCTGAACGGATTAAAGGACAACCTTGGAACCATTACCGGTGTCACCAAGTCAGATGTCAAGACCCTTGAAGTCGGAAAAGACGAGGTCAAGATTGAGGCAAACAAGGACACTGTTGTCCGCAACAACGATTTCGCAGTTACCATCACTGGTCGCCCCAATGAGGCCTATGTCCTTTGGGTGAAGGGAACCAGCAGCATTGCTGCTCCTAACACTGTTCCGTACATCAAACCGAACCAGAACAGCGTTGTTGTTGGTGCTTTAAGCCCTGCTGCAGGCGCATATGTATTCTCTGGTCTCGTTGGTGGAACCACTGTCGCAGCTGATGTCTGTCCAGTGGGAGCCCCTGCAGGAGATTACTATGCAATGGTAACACTCTCCAGCTCCGGTACCCGTACCGTTGGTTTTGGCACCGATGACACTACGAAGGACCAGACCTACACCCTCCGTACAGATCTGTACCAGAACCCTGCAGGTCTTCCGTACAGCCCAACCTACGACACTGTAAAGATCAAAGTAGAGAAGGGCGACGTTACCATCACCGCATCCGGTGACAGTTCATACTACATTGGTGAGGAGATCATCCTCTCCGGAACAAACACCGACAGCGACAACACTTGGCTCTTTATCACAGGTCCTAACCTGAAGGGCAAGGGAGCTCCAATCACTGACCCAACAGATGGAGTTGTCACAGGCGGTACTCTCGACTCGAATCCTGCAGCAGGATCATGGGCATCTCAGAACGTCGAAACCGACGACACCTGGGAGTACAAGTGGAACACTGCAGGTGTGAACCTCGATGCAGGTACCTACACCATCTATGCAATCACCACACCTACCAACAAGGATGACCTTGGCGCAAACAATGCAATCTATGCAACCGCATCCATTGTCATTAAGAAGCCTTTCGTGACCGCAACCACCTCCTCAGCAACCGTTGCAAAGGGCGATGACCTGTTCATCACCGGTAACGCAGAGGGAGACCCCACCCCAGGAATTGCAGTATGGATTCTTGGAAAGAACTTCAACGATCTTTCAACTGAGACTGTTGAGGACAACGGTGCATTCGAGTACAAGTTTACCGGCACCGCCAACCTTGCAGCAGGACAGTACTTTGTCGTTGTTCAGCACCCAATGTACAATGACCTGTTTGACATCGACACACTCGTAGTTGCTGGTCAGACAATTGTTGACCGTCCAGTTCTTAACCCAGGTGTGCCAATCTTCATCCTCGAAGGTACAGGCAGTCTCCAGGGATCTGACGCAGCAACCGCACTTGTCAATGCAATGGACAGCCCGGACATCGACGATACCTACTACAAGCTCACCTTCATGGTCGAGGAACCCTGGATCATGATCGATGCAATTGGCGACAAGATGGTCGGCGAGACCTTCACCATCACAGGAACCACCAACCTCGCTGTTGGCGACAACCTGATTGTTGAAGTGACCTCCTCCTCATTCAAGCCAACCGAGAAGACCCAGAGCGGTGCATTCTCCGGCGCATCCGGCACTGTCCTTGTTACCGCAGGTGACAAAGACGGAGCAAACGTTTGGGAATTCGCTGTTGACGCAGCATCGTTCAATCCTGACGAGTACATCGTTACCGTCGAGGGTGTCGAAGCAGCACAGACCGCAACCCAGACCTTCCAGGTTCTGAAAGCAGAGCCTACCGCAGAGCCTACCGCAGCAACCCCGGTTCCGACCGCACAGCCTACCGCTACCCCGGTCCCAACCGCACAGCCTACCCCTGAGCCAACCGCAACACCTGGATTTGGTGTGCTTGTTGCACTCATCGGCCTTGGCGCTGTAGCAGCTCTCATTGTCCGCAAGGACTAAATTAACCCAAAACTCTTTTTTTCGCCGCATTCCGTGTGGCATTGCTCTTCCGAACTGATTTCATAATTTGACATATCTGGTTTGTACCATTCCACTGCCGTATCATTGCAATCAGGTAATCTTATCATCCAATCCTGCAATTCTCTCATTAGATGGCAGAGGTAATCCCTGCCAGGTGAACGGTATGCAGCTTACAGTACAACGAGTTGATATTGCGGGACGGGGTGCGTTTATCCATGAAGAGGATGCACGCCGCCTCGGTGTCTTTGATGGTGACCGTATCCGGGTCCTGTATCCGGAGACCGGAAAATCCGCTCCTATAGTCGTAGATATTACAACGTCACTTCTAACACCCGGTACAATTGCTCTCTATAATGTCACATGCGATGATCTCGGCCTCGGTGAAGGGAACGTGGTTGAGGTGCACACGGCCTTCCCTCCGTCATCAATACGGTTTATCCGAAAAAAGATGGACAAGGGCCGCCTCAGTGCAGAAGAGATGCTGACCATCGTCCGTGATATGACAAACGAAGCACTCTCCCTCAATGAGATCACCGCTTTTGTCACCGCAAGCTACATCAACGGCATGGACCTTGATGAGGTGGAATATCTTACCCGTGCGATGGTGGAAACCGGTGAACGAATTGAGTTTGCGAATCACCCGGTGGTGGACAAACACTCCATTGGGGGGGTGCCGGGCAACAAGATCACCCTCCTTGTTGTGCCGATCATCGCTGCTGCAGGACTGACGATACCAAAGACCAGTTCACGTGCGATCACCGGTGCGGGCGGCACCGCAGACTTAATGGAGGTCCTTGCGCCGGTCAACTTCACCGCAGAAGAGGTGCAGACGATGACCGACCGTGCGGGCGGGGTGATTGTCTGGGGCGGGTCCACAAATATTGCCCCGGCAGACGACCTTATCATCCGGGTGGAGTACCCCTTCAAGATTGATGAACGCGGCCAGATGATTGCCAGTGTCATGGCAAAGAAGTTTGCCGTGGGGGCGGAGATCGTGGTCATTGACATCCCTGTCGGGCCGACCACAAAGGTGTCGACGATGCAGGA
>Ga0272441_10006778_pt1 | contig 18978 bp, 12 predicted proteins | sample SSMProp6N_FD_193582 | JGI IMG/M metagenome (GOLD analysis project Ga0272441, IMG submission 193582) | Marine sediment archaeal communities from Little Sippewissett salt marsh, Falmouth, MA, United States - SSM-Prop-6N | ecosystem: Environmental > Aquatic > Marine > Wetlands > Sediment ... | reverse complement strand
CGGGATCTCCGGTCAATATAAAGGTGACAGTGACAAATACGGGTAAATATGAAGGTGATGAGGTAGTTCAGCTTTACCTGACCGACGAAAAGGCAACAACACCACGTCCTGTCCGTCAGCTTGAAGGATTTGAAAGGATAAACCTGAAACCCGGAGAAAGCAAGGTAGTTGAATTTACCCTTACACCAAGACAATTCTCGATTATCAATAATAAGGATAAAAGAGTAATTGAACCGGGCTGGTTCTCTATTTCCGTAGGAGGAAAACAACCCGGATTAGAAGGTTATCTCGATCCTCAGTTTACAGATGTTCTTTCAGGCAGGATAAGGCTTACAGGGAAAGAGGTGCCTTTTGAAAATTAGGGCTAAATAATTGTATTGATATTTATTTTACATTTGTAATATACATTTAGGTTTATTTATAAACCTGATTTGTTATTATTTTTTTGTATCGGCAATTATATGGAGAATAAAAGAGAAGCTGACGATGCTGCTTTAGTAAAAAGCTTATCCAAGGGTAATATTCTCGCATTCAACACCCTGTTCAGAGGATACAGCTCACGATTATATCATTTTGTATATGGATATTTGAAATCAGATGTTGAATCCGAGGAAGTGGTACAGGAAGTATTTACTATTGTGTGGGAGAAACGCCACAAATTGAATGAAGACCTTTCTTTCAGGTCATATCTTTTTACAATTGCATATAACATCATAAAGAAACATTTCAGGGCAAGAAGCTATCTGATCGAATATATCAATACAGCCAAAATTGAAAGTGATCTTGACATGACTACTTCTCAGGAGATTGATTTTTCATCACTCAAGGGATTTGTGACCAAGCTTATCGAAGGGATGCCGGAACGACGGAAAGAGATCTTTATTAAAAGCAGGATAGAGGGACTAAGTATAGGCGAAATTGCCGATTCGATGAATATTTCTCATAAAACAGTTGAGAACCAGATAAGTACGGCCCTTAAATATATCAGGAATTGTCTGAAAAATGAGAAATTACAGGCAGCCCTGTTTATTTCATTATTCATCATATAAATATTAAATTACAATTATCCTTATTCTGAATTATTTTTTTTACAGAATAGGTGTACTGGGTAAGTTATGGATATTATATATTAAGCTATAGCGAAAATTCATTATGCATAATTATACAACAGGCCTCGGTTAGTTAGTTAGGGTTGAAAGCAGCATCTATTTAATATAGGGCTGCTTTTCATTTATCAGAGTAATCAAGGTATAAATATTATAAGTTAAATGACAAAGAATAAATTGGATAAAGAAAGAATAAGACGTTTTTTAAAAGGGGAAGGTACTGTTGAAGATGATAGATATATAAGTAAGATATTTTGTGACAGTAGTGCAGATAATGAGTTGGAACACCTGCTTAAAAAGCAATGGTATGAATTAACTGGAGATGATACTGTTACTGAGAAGAATCTTGATCACATTCTGTACAGGATACATTATGATATTAACTGCAGCGGGATTAAATCTTTAACCCCAGTTAAATCACTGATTAAATGGGTTGCCAGGGTTGCAGCTATACTGCTTCTGCCGATGGCATTGTATCTTGGCATAAATTACCATGATTACTCCGGTCCGCTTGGTCTTACCCAAACCGAAATAAAAGCACCGATATGGACAAGAACCAAATTTATTCTCCCTGACAGTTCAGTGGTTCATTTGAACAGTAATTCAAGCATACGGTATAAAAGCAATTTCATAACTGCACGCAGTGTTGAACTTGATGGAGAGGCATATTTTGATGTACATACTGACAGAACAAGACCTTTTTTAGTAGTTGCCAACGGTCTTACAATAAAAGCACTGGGTACCAAATTCAACATTGCCTCCTATCAGGACGAAAATAACCTTGAGATAGTCCTGGAGGAAGGAGAATTGCTGGTTAATGATACAGGATTTGGGAGAATAGTGCAGATGGTGCCGAATGAGCTTGTAACATATAATAAGGAACAGGATAAGTTTAGTTCTGAATATGTTGAAACACAAGCATATACTTCATGGACTAAGGGTAAGCTTGTTTTCAGAAATGACCCGATTGATGTCATAGCCCGAAGGTTAGGGCGATGGTATAACATAGATGTCGACATCAAAGGGAATAATTTTAATAATGTGCGGCTGAGGGCAACATTTATTGATGAGAATCTCGAAGAGGTCCTTTATTTCCTGAAGTTAAGTTTGCCTATCGATTACAAAATTATCAGTGGAGGAATTTCCACTGATGATAATTATTCTAAGAAAAAAGTAGAAATAACAGTATACTAATTTATTAACCTAAACCTTATTTGCCTATGAAAGGGAATTCTTAAAGAGAAGGCAGGAAAGTGTTGGAAGCACTCTCCTGCCGGAAAGCTAAGTTACTATTAGTTATTTGTTAATAATAACCTAACCTAAAAACTTAACAAAATTATGAAAAAAAAATCAGAATCAAGGGCAAGCAAATACCCTTTACAAAAAAAAATACTCATGGAACTAAAAATTGCAGTATTCATTATCCTTGTTAGTGTTACAAATCTATTTGCAACACATACATATTCACAGGTGGTAAAAGTTACCCTCGATATGGAAAATAAACCATTGGAACAGGTAATGGATGAGATTGAAAGCCAGAGTGAGTTTTATTTCATTTTCAATCAGAAACAGATTGATGTTGAGAGATTGGTAACTATAAGAAAAGAAGAAAAGCTTATAGATGAGGTTCTTAATGATGTCTTCAAAGGAACCGATATCCATTATATGGTTCTGGACAGGAAAATATTATTGGATAATGAACCTCTGGACGAAGAGATGAAGGCTATTTCGATGGCGTCAGATCTGTTACAGGAGGTGATCAGAGGTACAGTTACGGATGCTGAAACCGGAGAGGCAATGGTTGGTGTGAATATCCAGGTAAAAGGTACGACAATTGGTGTAATAACTGATATAGCAGGAAAATATTCACTACAATCAGGAGTTGATCCGAATGCAACACTGGTATTTTCATTTATAGGGTATCAGACATTGGAGGTCCCTGTGAGTGGGCGAATGATCGTTGATGTTCAGCTTCAAAGTGAGGTGCTCGGCCTTGAAGAGGTTGTGGTAATTGGTTATGGTACACAAAAAAGATCTAGTTTAACTAGCGCTGTGTCTGATTTTAAAGGAGATGAATTAACAAGGTCACCTGTTTCAAATGCTCCACAAGCTTTGCAAGGATTGGCAGCAGGAGTTATTGTAATGGATAGAGGAGGAGCGCCAGGGAAATCAGAAGCAATTGTTCGTGTTCGGGGAGTTACAACTTTAGGGAGTGGTGACCCTCCTTTAGTGATAGTTGACGGTGTAGAACAAAGTATGCAGGATCTCAATCCCGATGACATCGAAAGTCTTACTGTTTTAAAAGATGCAGCTTCAACTGCAATCTATGGTTCCCGAGCTGCTAATGGTGTTATATTAATTACTACTAAAAGAGCTAAATCAGATGGGATTTCAGTAAATTATGATGGATATTTTGCTATGCAAAAAATTGCTTTTAAACCAGAATTTATGGATTTAGAGTCTTATATGAGACTGCAAAATTGGACTCATGTTAATGCAGGTAGAGATCCCAGATTTACTGAAGAACAAATTCAAACCTGGCTAAGTACAGATGATCGTATAACGTACCCTTTGCCTATGCCTTGGTGGGAAGATGGTGTGGTATTATCCAATGCGCCCCAACATAACCATACATTATCACTTTCAGGTGGTTCTGATGAGTTTCGAACGCAGTTAAATATAAATTATTATAATCAAGATGGGATCATTGGAAATTCGAATTCTGAAAAGAAAGAGATTCGATTAAACACTGATTATAAAGTATCAGATAGAATTGATGTGTCGGCAGACTTAAATTATCGTATAAAAGATTGGACGTCACCTTCTGAAACAAGCGTTTTTTGGGATATGTACCATGATTCAAATTGGGGCGTTCCGAAATATCCAGATGGAACTTATGGGGTAGGTACAGAAGCTGGGAGTCCACTGGTCGATGTAGAATTAGGTGATTTGTATTTTTATAAAACAAATCAGGGTATCATTACTACAAAAGGGAGTATTAAAATAATAGAAGGCTTAAAATTCAGTACTCAATACAGTTTAAACCTATATGATTACTACTATAAAAGGCATCGGAAGGAATATGTAATATATGATTATTTCAATAAAGAAAACATAGTGAAACAAAGGAGACCTAACAGACTTTATGAAGTACGTAATAAATCATTTGAATCAACCTGGAATAATTTACTTACATATGATGCAAATTTTGGGAAACATGAGTTGCATGCATTGTTGGGTCATTCAGATATCTCTCATCAGTCCTGGAACTTAGATGCTCGTAGGCGAAATTTTTACAATAATGACATTACATCTATATCCGAAGGAGATGCAAGTACTCAAACAAATACTGGAGGCGACTCAGAATGGGGTTTGCGTTCATTTTTTACAAGGTTGTCATATAATTTTGGATTGAAGTACTTATTAGAGGTTACTGCCAGGTATGATGGCTCTTCAAGGTTCACAGGTAAGAATAAGTACAGCTTCTTTCCTTCCATGGCTGTAGCTTGGGTTATTTCTAATGAGCCTTTCTGGGAGAGCTTAAAAAATACTGTAAATAACATCAAACTAAGAGCATCCTGGGGGCAGACAGGTAATCAGGCAGTTAGTTTATATTCGTATTTTGAATCATTATCAACGGATAATTATTCTTTTGGTGGCAGTACAGTTGTGGGCTACAGACAAAGTACTCTTGCCAACAAAGATATTTCTTGGGAGACTACAACTCAATTCAACATAGGTCTGGATGCTAAACTTTGGAAAGATAAGATAGGTGTAATATTTGATTATTATGTTAAAACAACTGAAGGTATTCTACTTACAATTCCAATTCCATCTGTTATTGGATTAAATGCGCCGCCACAAAATGCAGGTAAATTGCAGAATAAAGGATGGGAAATTGAACTTAATTATAATAATACCACACCTAGCAACCTATATTATTCAATAGGATTGAATTTAGCAGATAATAGAAATGAAGTATTGGATTTAGCAGGGACAGGCCCCTATAGGTATGGATCCATGAATGCTTTCTTTACAATCGACCAAATTGGATACCCCACGAGATCATACTTGGGATATGAAACAGATGGGTTACTTACAGCCGCTGATATCGATGCTGGTTATCCTACGCACGATCCGGGAATGGTTGAAGGAGATACCAAGTATGTTGATCAAAATAATGATGGAAAGTTAGATGCGGAAGATTATATAGTAATTGGTTCTGAAATGCCGCACTATTCTTTTGGCATCACTGGTAGATCAGCCTACAAGGGATTTGACTTGTATATGTTTATCCAGGGTGTTGGTGAGGTTAACGCAATGCCTGTTGGAGCTTTGCGTGAAATTGGGAATTGGGATGGATTTACGCTGCCATTTCAAAATGACTACTGGACACCGGATAACAAAGACGCAAAATGGCCAAGGCCTTGCGACCAAACAGTTCGTAATTCAGTATCTTCAACTTTGTGGGTTCTCGATGCTTCCTATATAAAATTGAAAGCTCTGCAATTAGGGTATACATTCCCCTCTTCTATTAGCAATAAGCTTCATATTCAGAAGCTGAGAATTTATTTATCAGGAACTAATTTATTGACTTTATCAGAGGTTGTCAAATGGGGGATAGATCCCGAATTTCCTTCTGGCAGAGTAAATTATTATCCCCAGGTTTCTATGCGCACGATTGGACTCAATATAACCTGGTAATCTTATAATACATAATAAATTATTATAATTTATAAACTATACTACAAATGAAAAATCTAAAATATATAATTTTAATGTTATTTATATTTAATATTTCAGGTTGTGAACCGGATTTATTAGATACAATTCCCACCGATCGTATTACAACCGAAATTTTTTGGCAATCTGAAAAGGATGCTTTGGGTGCTTCTACTGCAATATATAATTACCTCAATGCAAATTCCAAACATAATTATATACGAATAACTGATGAAGCTCACTGCCATAATGGTCTAAGTAGTGAAGGATATATTAAAGCAGGAGTAATAGATGCAGAAAATCCAAGTACTATACTAAGCGTTTGGGCGAATAGATATGAAGGAATCTGTGCTGCAAATTATTTTTTGGCTAATGTTGATAAAATAGAAACAGACGATCCTGCTCTCATCCCCAGATTAAAGGGAGAGGTAAGGACTTTACGTGCTTATTGTTATATGGATTTGGCTTTCTTGTATGGTGATGTCCCACTAATACTTGAAGTTATTGATATCGATGAAGCCCGAGAGGTGACACGCACCCCGGTTGATCAGATATGGGATTTTATTGGACAAGAACTTACCGCTGCAGCAGCAGATCTACCTTTGACGCAAAAAGATGTTGGAAGAATTACTAAAGGTGCAGCATTGGCTCTGAAAGCTCGAGCTATGTCATATTGTGGAAGATTTCAGGAATGTGCTGATGCAGCTAAAGCAGTAATGGACTTGGGTGTTTATGATTTATATCCCAGTTTTAAGAATTTGTTTACCTATGAAGCTGAAAATAATATAGAAGTCATACTGGATGAACAATTCATAAAAAATTATAGATCTAATAACATGTACAATAAATTTGCACCTTATTCGACTGGAAATCCGAGCGATAGTCCAATTGTGGGAGTTAAACAGATACTCGATGCATTCGAGATGAAGAATGGCATGAGAATTAATGAGCCTGGTAGCGGTTATGATCCTTATAATCCTAAAGCTAATCGTGATCCGCGTCTTTCTTATTCATTATATACTATGGGAGATACTTTATTAAATGGCCAAATATTCCAACCACAACCAGGAAGTGGTACCGCAGATGAATTGGGTGTTTATTCCGGTTCTACATTGACAGGTTTGTTACCTAAAAAGTATCAAAACATTGAAGATCTTGGTACTAGTAGTAATAGTGGTATTAATATTATTATTATAAGGTATGCAGATATATTGTTATTATATGCAGAAGCAAAAATTGAATTAAACCAGATTGATCAGTCTGTATATGATGCAATCAATAAAGTTCGTCAGCGACCGGATGTCGGGCAACCTGCCATAATTAATGATGGTAAGACTCAAGATCAAATGAGGGATATAGTCAGACACGAACGTTATGTGGAATTGGCCTTCGAAGGCCCCCGTTTCTTTGATATCAGGAGGTGGAGAATTGCTGAGGATGTTTTGAATGTACCTATTGAGGGTTACACGTTTGTTATAGATGGAAATCTTTGGACTGCAAAAGATCCAGGTTTTGTAACTAATTTTGATCCAACCAAGCATTATTTATGGCCAATTCCTAAAAAAGAGAGAGATCTAAACAAAAACCTTACTCAGAACCCAGGATACTAATTCTATTTATTTTGACAGAATATTTATAAATTAACCAAATACTGTGATTTGGTTATATTTTAGAATGAAAGGCAAGAAATTTAAGAACATACAAAAAGCGACAATTCATACCAGAAAAAGAAAAATAAATCAAAATAATTTGTGTGAAGATTTTGCTTATTTCTAGAATTAAAATATATGTCTCGGTTTGACGGTTTATTAAATCGGTTTAAACTGATTTAATAGGGTCAAATGAGTTATATGGTGATATTAAATTAAAAATGTATGTGTTATGAGATCAAAAATTAATCTTAGTTTTAGCTCGATTCCAATATACCTGCTGGTTTTTATAAGGTTATTAATTGGATGGTTCTTACTGTATGGTGGAATTGCAAAGTTAGGTACTGATTGGAGCTCGGCAGCTTATCTGGAAGGTTCTAGATGGATCTTTGCGCCTGTTTTCCATTGGATGGCTGGAAATACAGGAATGATTGCCATTATAGATTTTATTAATATATGGGGCATGATCCTTATTGGGATTGTGCTTATGTTGGGATTGTTTACCAGGGTGGCAAGTGCATGTGGAGCAGCATTACTGTTTTTTGTTTTTCTTGCGTATCCTCCTATTCCTGGTTATTCTGTAATCGTGCCTCCAGTAGAAGGAAGTTACTTATGGGTGAATAAGAATCTAATAGAGTTTTTAGTCTTGATGGCATTTGTATTTATTCCATCTGATTTCTTGTTTGGTCTTGATCGGCTTTATAAACGATGGAAGGAGGAAAAACCTCATCACCCTATACCAGATTCCTTTACAGACAGAGTTAAATCACAGGACCGTCGTGAAGTGATCAGGGATTTGATTTCTTTACCAGTTTTAGGTGTTTTTGCTTATGCACTTCACAAAAAGAATAAATGGGATAGTTATGAAGAAAAATTGCTACAGATTGAAAAAATGGATCATAATAAACGTGAAACATTGCTGGAGTTTAACCATTCCACATTAACAAACCTGAAAGGTACTATGCCAACAGGAATAATCAATTACACTGATAAAGAAGGCCGACCAGCTAAATGGGAACTCAGCAGATTGTTTATGGGAGGAAATCTCATTGGGGGATTCACACATGCACGTGACCTAATTTATGTCTCAAAATTGGTAAAGACCTATCATACGGATGAGAAAATTATGCAAACACTTGCACTGGGAGAAAAATGCGGCATGAATGCCATCATTTCCAATCCTGCTCATGGAAGGATTTTTCAATTGTATAAACGTGAATTCCGAAGCGATCTAAAGTTTATCTCAGACTGTGGAATTCAGACTGATTTTCAAAAAGGGATAGCAATGTCTCTCGCAAGCGATTTTGATTCACTCTACTGTCAGGGTGAAATAACTGACCGATGGGCAAATCCTGATTGGAATGACCCGCAAAAACGGACACTTGATCAGCGTATGGAGTTAATTCGTTTAGGGTTGGAAGAAATTAGAAGCCATGGAAAACCTGCTGGAATCGGAGCCCATAAAATTGAAGCCATTAAAGTATGTGTTGAATATGAATTAAAACCTGATTACTGGGTAAAAACCGCTCATAATCATGATTATTGGTCAGCCCAACATACAAGAAGAAGAGATAGCTATTTTGATTACGATCCGGAAGAGACCATACGTTTTATGGGTACGCTTAAAGAACCATGGATAGCTTTTAAAGTCTTGGCTGCGGGAGCTATTCGTCCTGAGGTTGGTTTGAATTATGCATTTACCAATGGTGCCGATTTTGTATGTTTAGGAATGTACGATTTCCAGGTAGTAGAAGATGCGAATCTTGCTCTTGATGCTTTAGCTCTTGCCAAAGATCGTCCTCGTCCCTGGATGGCCTGACAAATAGTAAGAAAAGAATATTAACACACTAATTAACTCGCTGATTAAAAAAATTAAATACTTAAAAAGGAAAATAAAAAAAGGAAAGGTGATGTATTGTGTTTATATTTAAGTCGTTAACAAATAAAACAAACAAAAAAAGATCACTTTTCAGATGAAAAATACAAAGAAAAAATTATACAGCCAAAAAGAAAGGAGGCAGATATGAGAATCAACACCAGAGTGTATGGGCGAGGTGCGTTCAAGTAGTTCAAAAGAAAAGTAAATCGAGTGGCATTTGTACCAAAAGGACAAAGGATACATAGTATTCAAGGGTGGAGTTAAACCAAATTGGCCACTTTGAATAGCCTTTATTCAAAAAACCAGGAGAATCACGGCGCTAAAATTTCAATTTGGATATTTAATTATTAAATAATTATGATATGAACAACTCACGGAGGGAATTCATAAAAAGAGCAACAGCAACAGGAGGAGCTATAATTACTGCTCCTGTGCTCTTCGGGACCGAAGCATCTGTAAAACGAAATAAAGTACAGGATGCCACGGCTCCTTTTAAGCTGAAGTATGGTCCGAGCATAGGTATGTTCAGGGAACATGCAGGAAGTGATCCGTTAGATCATATTAAGTTTTGCCACGACATGGGTTTCAGGGCAATGTTTGATAATGGACTTATGGGACGTCCTGTGGAAGAACAGGAGAAGATAGCCGGTGAGATAAACCGGCTTGGAATGGAACTGGGACCCTTTGTAATATATGCCGATTTCTCGGTTACATCATTTGTCCTCAATAAACCTGAAGCGCGTGAGATGCTTGTCAACAAGGCAAAGGAAGGAGTAGAATGTTCAAAACGTACCGGCGTGAAATGGGGGCTGATGGTTCCCGGAAGATATGATCAAAGACTTCATATGGACATCCAGACAGCCAATGTGATTGATAATCTCAGGTATTGTTGCGATGTTGCTGAAGAGGCAGGTATGATAATAGTCCTTGAACCACTGAACACGCTTAGAAATCATCCCGGCATGTTCCTCAGCAGAATGCCCCAGGCATATTCAATATGCCGTGCTGTTAACAGGCCATCATGTAAAATTGTTGACGATATATATCACCAGCAGATAACAGAAGGGAACCTGATACCGAATATCGAGGCAGCCTGGAGCGAGATAGCTGCATTCCATTGTGCTGATAATCCCGGACGGAACGAGCCAACAACAGGAGAGATAAATTTTAAGAATGTATTCAAACACATTTATGGTAAAAATTATGACGGGGTTATCTGTATGGAGCACGGTATAAGCCGGAGGGGTACTAAAGAGGGTGAAGCACGTGTTATAGAGGCATACAGAGAATGCGACAGCTTTGAGGTTTAAGAGGATGTGTCATAAATAGTTATTATACATATTATACATATTTATTCCTTTGTGTTCTTTGTGTACTCCTTTGTAATATTTTGTGGTTAAGAAATAGTTAATTTATATCAAAAAAATAGTAATGATTATGAAATCAAAAATTAATTACAGTTTTAGCTCAATTGCAATCTATCTCCTAGTTTTTGTGAGAATATTAATCGGATGGCTTTTTTTGTATGAGGGCGTTATAAAGTTAATCGCTGATGATTGGAATTTGGCTGCTTATTTACAAAGTTCTAGATGGATTTTTGCCCCTCTTTTTCATTGGATAGCTGGAAATGCAGGGATGATTGCCATTGTGGATTTTATTATTATATGGGGTTTGATACTTATTGGGATTGCACTTATGTTAGGGTTGTTTACCAGAGTGGCAAGTGCTTGTGGTGCAGCAATGCTGTTTTTATTTTTCCTTGCTTATCCTCCTTTCCCGGGTAATATGATGCTTACTCCTCCTGGCGAGATTAGTTACTTATGGGTGAATAGAAACCTAATACAGTTTTTTGTTTTAGTGGCATTTGCTTTTATACCATCGAATTACTTGTTTGGGTTGGATAGAATCTATTACCAGTGGAGAGAAGAAAAACCTCATCAACCAATACCTGATTCTCCAACAGGTGGAAATAAGTTAGAGCGTCGCGAAGTGATCAAAAATTTGATTTCTTTGCCTTTTGTTGGTGCTTTTGCTTATGCTTTCTACAAACGAAATAAGTGGGAAAGTTTTGAAGAAAAATTGCTTCAAATCGAAGGAATTGATGCAAACACAAGCGAAACACTACTGACATTTAATTATACAACACTAGCGGATCTGAAAGGTACTATACCTAAAGGAATAATCAAATACACTGATAAAGATGGCCAGCCAGCTCAATGGGAAATCAGCAGGTTGTTTATGGGAGGGAATCTTATGGGAGGACATGTACATTCACGCGACCTGATATATGTCAGAAATCTGGTAAAGAATTATCATACCGACGAAAAAATTATGCAAACGCTTGCTCTGGGAGAAAAATGTGGTATGAATGCCATCATCTCCAATCCGGCACAGGGGAAGGTTTTTCAAATGTACAAGCGTGAATTCGACAGCAATATTAAGTTTATCTCCGACACTGGTATTGATCTTGATTTTCAAAAGGGAATTGCAATGTCTATGGCAAGCGATTTTGATTCAGCCTATTGTCAAGGAGAAATAACCGACCGTTGGGCAGATCCTAATTGGAAGGACCCGCAAAAGCGAACACTTGATCAGCGTATGGAATTAATTCGCCTGGGATTGCAAGAGATACGAAGTTACGGGAAACCTGCAGGAATTGGAGCTCATAAAATTGAAGCCATTAAAGTTTGTGTTGAATATGGATTAAAACCGGATTATTGGGTAAAAACTTGCCATGATCATAATTATTGGTCAGCTCAACATCCTAGAAGAAGAGATAGTTATTTTGATTACGATCCTGAAGAAACCATCCGGTTTATGGGTACGCTCAAAGAACCATGGATTGCTTTTAAAGTCTTGGCTGCAGGAGCTATTCGTCCAGAAGTTGGCTTGAATTACGCATTTGCCAACGGTGCTGATTTCGTGTGCCTCGGGATGTACGATTTTCAGATTGTTGACGATGTGAACCTTGCACTTGATGCATTGGCACTTACTAAAGAACGTATTACTCGTCCCTGGGCCTGATGCATAGGATAAAAATAATTGTACACAAAAGACATGTGAATTTTTGAAGGTTGTGGATTAGTCTCCATCGGTATTGTTTTTGACCCGGCTTTTGAAAAATAACACTGTCACCATTACCGTCAGATGATCGTTTTTATACGAAAATCGTGTTTATTACATTTAATTACCTCAGAAACTAACCTTAGAGAAATGGATTATTCTATGAACAAAATGACAGCAACTGTTGCTCTGATGTCATCATTTACATTAGCGATATGTTTTATTATCCTTGGTTCTATTTCAGTAGAACTTATGTCTGCCCTTGATATTAATGAAGCAAAATTTGGAACACTTATTATGGGAATGTTCCTCACTAGTTGTTTTGTACAGCTTTTTATAGGCCCTTTGGTTGATAAGATTGGTTTTAAACCTGTTGCAATCTTGGGATTTTCCGTTGTGTGTATCAGTATGTTTATTCTTGCATTCTCTTCAAGCTTTGCTTTTGCCCTATTGTCCTGTATTCTGATGGGTGTCGGGGCAATGTCGGTAAATACTGTAGGCAATACACTAATTCCTATTGTTCTCTTCGAAGGGAAGGATCCTGCAAGAGCAAGCAATTTCGGTAATGGTTTTTTTGGCCTTGGGTATATCCTAACCCCTTTACTGATAGTCTTCATTATCAAAACTTTAGATTTGAGTTATAACGTAGCATTGATGATCGTTGGAGGGCTGTCATTAGTTTTTCTTCTCTTCGCTCTTTTTACGAATTTTCCAAAGGTCTCTACAGGATTCAGATACTCGATTATTCTTAAAGTTCTAGTTAAACCGACTGTGCTGATTGCATCACTAGCTCTCTTTTGTTATATATCACTTGAGATATCTATGGGGACATGGATAAAACCTTTAATGGAAGAATTTTTCGGAGGCAGGGTAAATATTGAAGCCTCTGCAAAAGCTGGAATAGTCCTAAGTCTTTTCGGTGTAACCATGATGGCAGGTAGATTTATCACAGCCTCTGTCAGGAATTTGACAGTGATAGGTTCAAAAGTGATTATCTTTTCATCTGCACTTGCTATTGTGACGATCATTATAATGATGCTGGCCAAAGGCCCTGTGCTGGGTGTAACAGCTGTACTTCTTATTGGTCTGGCCTTTGCTCCCATCTTCCCGACAATTGTGGGTATAACATTCGCAAAGTTCGATCCGAGCTTGTATGGTACAATATTCGGTATAATGTTCGCCATTGGTCTTCTTGGGGGTACCTTTGTCCCGAAAATCATAGGTAACCTGAGTGTAGGTTCAACCATCCAAGGAAGTCTTCTTGTCGTTCTGATTTTAGCAGTAATTTTATTCGTTATTGCAATTTCGATTGATCAAACCAGTAATTACTCTGATAAAAAAGGGAATTAAGAGTATATATACTTATATGAATATCAGATTTAAGACTAAACTAAATTGACATTATGGTTTAGATTTCAAATTTGGAATAGATGAAAAGAAGAGACTCCAAATTTTCAAGTATTTTTGGTTTTGCTCAGGGTACAATATATCATATAATTTTTAAGAATAAGAGTGAAATTTCTTCACAAAAATTGAAAAACAATATCGAAAATATCCTTAAAGATATTGATATGTCATTATCCATATACAAAGAATCTTCCATTGTTTCAAAGATTAACAGAAATGAGGATGTCACTCCTGATACTTATTTTATAGAAGTGTTTAAGAAATCGAAAGAAATCTATGTTTTAACTGGGGGTGCGTTTGATGTTACCGTCGGTTCGATGGTGAATGCATGGGGGTTTGGCCCAGAAGATCGTAATAGAATTTCTGAAATAAAACAAGATTCATTTAGGGAATTTGCTGGAATGAGAAAAATTGATTTGGTAAATGGAAAGATTATAAAAGATGAACCGTGGATTCAGCTAGATTTCAATGCAATTGCAAAAGGATATGCTGTTGATGTACTATCTTTATATATGGATGAACAAAAAATTGACAGCTATCTTGTTGAAATAGGGGGGGAGGTAAGGACTCGAGGTAGTAAGAGCGGATCTTATTGGAGGATAGGGATTGACAAACCCGTGGATAATAATATTATTCCGGGGAATAATACACAAACAGTTATAAGGATTAAAAACAAATCATTGGCCACTTCGGGCAACTACAGGAAATTCTATAACAAGAATGGTATAAAGTACTCGCATACGATCGATCCTAGGACGGGTTGTCCTGTTAGTACTAGTCTTTTAAGCACCACAGTTATAGGTGATAACTGTGCTTCAGCAGATGCAATTGCAACAGCCTGTATGGTGATGGACAAAGATAAGGCTATAACATTCTTAAGAAATAACCCTCAATTTGAAGCCTTTCTAATCGTACTTGACGAAAGGGGTAATCCTGGCACTTGGGTTACAGAAAATATTAAAAATTATATTTCAGAAAATTATGGTTAAGTAATGTTTTGTGCCATGAATATAATTCTTAGCCAACACTAATGAAAAATTATTAATATGATTAGGAAAGCAAGAAATATTAATAGTTTGTGTTGATCGGTAACATGAATTTAGTGAATATTAATACTATGTAATTGTGATGTTAAAGATAAAAATAGAGGGAGAGAGATAAAGAGTAAAGATATTAATGAAATTTCAGAATTAAAAAACGGTTTTATCCACAGGTGGCTTTAACCGGATTTTATTATAGGTTCTTTGAAATGTTTTTCATTTTCGGATTTATTCAAATGCCTGAATCCTTTTAAAATGAGTTCGTGCCATTACATAGGGATTTTTGGTTGATTATTTGCTGATGGACAGTTGGTTTACATGTGAAGCATTGATTGATGCAGTGTTGAATGTAAAGCACCAGGTAACGCATTTAATCGGGATGTACAAAACTCCCAAGACCAAATTTGAATACATGGGAGGTTTTTTCACATAGAGTCAGATCCGCATCCTGCATGGCAGAGCAAAGAGATTCAGAAAACTGGGACTTTACTACAATGAGGCTAGTGTAGGGTTAAGAGGTAAGCAGATAAAACTGTTCTTCAGCAAACAAGGGAAAAGGGGCAAATGGAAAGTTTTCATTACCACCAACGTAAGTTTGAGTTTTATCAAAATGATCGAGATATATCAGATCAGATGGTCTATTGAGGTTTTGTTTAAAGAAGCCCGTCAGTTGTTGGGGCTGAGCAATTGTCAGTCAAATGATTTTGATGCACAGATAGCAGATACCACAATAACCCTGATACAGCATATACTGTTGACATTAAGATACCATTTTGATCATTATGAATAAATGGGGGCATTATTTGCCGGAATAAAAGAAGGTATTATAAGCCACAGGCTGAATGAAAGAATATGGGGTCTTTTCATAGAATTGTTGGAATTAATAGAGACTGTATTTATTGAAATAGACGAAGAGCAACTCTTGGAAAGAATAATGAATGACGAGAAGGCTTATGAAAAACTGGCAATTATCCTTGATCAAGCAGACAAAAAAATGGCCGCATAGAAGTAAATCAGAAAATGGAAACTTCAGCATATTGATTAACAATTATACTTAAAAAAGTAAAATAAAAATTAGAAAAAGTGATGTATATTGTTTATATTTAAGGTGTTAAAACAAAAAACACAAACAAAAAAACATCACTTTGAGGATAAAAAATAAAAAAGAAAATTAAACGGACAAACAAAAGTTGTTAAAGCCTCATTTACAGGAAGTAACATCACTAAATACGCTGGATTGAATACGGTATCAAAATACATGAATCGGCAAAACATAATAAGATCCATTAGCTCAGGTTTTCCTACTGAGTGGCACAATGCCACAAAGTCTGGTGTCAATCAGGTTTTGATGGCAATCACACTGGCCTCTATCAGTGGTATAGGTCGGATTTGCAGGATTGCTACTTTTAGTGGTGATGGTTTGGTAAAAGCACTGTTGAGATTTAGAAAAGGCATAAACGAAAATGCCATATCTGCAACATTAAAGAACTTGGGGCAAAGCGGTGCACGCAAACTGCAAATGCTTTTATTGTCAAGGAACACCCGCTGGTTGAGGGAAAGCGGACTAGAAAATGTTACGCTGGATGCTGATTCTACCGTTAAATCGGTCTGTGGCCACCAGCAGGGTGCAGAGAAAGGGTATAACACGACAAAAAAGGGGGCCAAAAGCTACCATTCTTTATTGGTTTTTGTCAGCGAAATGAAACTGTTGTACCACGCATGGTTAAGGACAGGTTCGGCTTACACGGCCAATGGGATTGTTGATTTTCTCAAAGAAGTGAAAGCCAGTTTACCAGAAAATATTAAGAGAGTATTCTTCCGTGCTGACAGCCGCTTTTTCTCAGGAGCACTTTTTGATTTACTGGAAACCTATAGCTGGGATTATCTGGTTAAGGTAAAATTAAAGAACCTGGAAAAGTTACCTAAGACACAAATATGGGTTGAACTAATTGATAATAAGTATGTTGTGATATGTTCATTTGCTTATAAGGCAAATGGATGGGACAAACCACGGGTATTGAAGGCCATACGTACTGTCAAGGAATATGTACAGGTTACCTATCTTGGACAGGAAGAAATACTACCGGTTTACCAATATGTTTGTTACATAATAAGCAGCTATGATACGGATGCTACCCAGTTGCATGAGCTGTACAAACAGCGCTCTAACAGCGGGACATGGATTGATCAGGTAAAAGGGCATGTAATGGCAGGGGAAACATTAACCGATGATTTCTGGGCAAATGATATTCTTTGGCAGTTAAGTGCCTTTGCTTACAACATCTTGGTAATGATGCGCCAGAAGAAAAATAGATTTAAGCAACAAGAACACCGGACATTTATTGACTGGTTTATATCAGTTCCCGCAAAAATTACCAGGAGCGGACATCAAATGGAATTAAAATTATATGAACATCATTTTTATAAAGCCGATTGGGAAGAGCTTGACAGGCTCATTGAAGCGGCATAACAACAAAGGAAGCCTGCCTGCCGGCGGGCAGGGAGGTAAATATGAGAACCCGCATGAGAGTGTATGGGCGAGGTACGTTCCGTTAGCTCAAAAAAGGAGGATCAGAGGGCATTTTATGCCCAAAAGACAAAGGATAGAAAATATTTTTGACTGGAGTTAAACCAAATTGGCCACGATTAATAGCTTTTGTCTTACTGCCGATATAAAAACCGGCTCAAAAAAATAATTTGGATTTTTAAGTATATATTAAACTTCATATTGTATGAAAATACTCTGTTACGATTGCTTTTCAGGTATAAGTGGTGATATGAATCTCGGTGCAATGATAGATCTTGGTATAAAGAAATCATATCTGGCCGGTGAGCTGAAAAAACTTAATCTGGATGGCTGGAGACTTGATCTTACAAAAGACCAGAGACACGGAATTACCGGTACCAGGATTACTGTTCTGACGACAAAAACCGAAAAATCACACAGGCATCTTTCCGACATTGAAAAGATAATAAACAAATCCGGATTAGACAGTAAAACAAAAGAACTGAGCAGAAAGATTTTTATGAAGCTGGCTGCCGCAGAGTCCTCGGCACATGATATCCCTATTGAGAAAGTCCATTTTCATGAAGTGGGTGCAGTAGATGCAATAATTGATATTGTTGGTGCAGCAATATGCTTTAATGCTCTTAATGTAGATGCAGTATTTGTTTCAACCGTTGAGCTTGGAAGCGGTTTTGCAGAATGCATTCATGGGAAATTACCGGTTCCCGCTCCTGCAACAGTTGCAATATTGAATGGAATACCTGCCAAGCGAGGAGGCGTCGACTTTGAAGCAACAACTCCAACAGGAGCTGCAATCTTAGCTGCCCTTGGAACACATTTCCACCCGCTGCCGCCATTTAAAACAGAAAAAACAGGATATGGTATCGGTCAAAAAGAACATCCTGATATCCCCAATATGTTGAGGGTTCATCTGGGCGAAACTATCGACATGCAAACAGGCCATGATGCACTACTTATAGAGTGCAATATAGATGATATGAATCCTGAATTCTATGAACATGTTTCGGAAAAACTGTTCGAGGCAGGAGCTTCAGATGTGTTCATTTCAAACATAATAATGAAGAAAGGACGACCCGGAAATATGTTGAATGTTATTTGTGAAAAAGGCTCAGAAGACAGCCTCAAAGAGATCATCTTCAGGGAATCCACCACAACAGGTTTAAGGTGTTTCCCCTTCAGAAAGGATACTCTTACCAGGAAATTTATAAAAACCCGGACCATTTATGGTGATGTTACTGTAAAATATTCATATTATAAGGGGAAGGAAATGTCCTGCAAACCTGAATTTGAGGATTGCAGAAAAATAGCAAATGAAAAAAGAATACCGGTAAAGGAGGTTTATAATAAAATTATAGCATCCCTGTTATTGAAAAAATAAGCTCAGAATGAAATTCCTGCATTGGTTCTTTACAGGACCATTCAAGCCGGGATATAAGGAGTGAGTATTAGAATTAAAAAAGTATTACGGATGACAAAGGATAAAATAACAATACTCGATTCAATACTAAAAGACCTGGGATCATTTATTGTCGGATTCTCCGGAGGAGTTGACAGTGCATTCCTGCTTTACAGGGCAAAATTACTG
>Ga0272441_10006776_pt1 | contig 18982 bp, 21 predicted proteins | sample SSMProp6N_FD_193582 | JGI IMG/M metagenome (GOLD analysis project Ga0272441, IMG submission 193582) | Marine sediment archaeal communities from Little Sippewissett salt marsh, Falmouth, MA, United States - SSM-Prop-6N | ecosystem: Environmental > Aquatic > Marine > Wetlands > Sediment ... | reverse complement strand
CGGGCAGTCCGTACGCTTGAAAGAATGTATGACAAAGTCACGACTATCACCGGAAGCCGAATCATTATCTGCCGGGACGGTGATGCGGCATGAAACTACTCACGAAATCAGACATGCGGAAACTTGAAATGCAGGATCCGTATCACCCGGACGGGCCCGGATGCGAACTTCCGGCAGACGTAGCGCTTGCACTTGTGAAGTTCTTTACACCGGATGCGCAATGGACATGGTACGCGGTTTCAGCTTCACAGGATCCGGACACCGGGGACGTGCAGTTTTACGGGATTGTCGACGGACTCGCGCGTGAATTCGGGTACTTCTGGCTGTCCGAACTTCAGCGTGTGCGCGGTCCTTTGGGACTGCCTGTCGAACGTGATTTGTACTGGACACCGGTACCGGTTTCAGAACTTATGTAAACGGGAGTGCGTGCAGGGAAGGGCCAAATCTGACAAAGGACAATTACACAATGAAAACATACACGGACATTAACGAAATCAAAACTGCAATCAAACGGCTTAAGGGATTCACAGAATCACGGCCAAAGCTTCCGGTACTGGAACTTGTCTGGCTGGAAGCATCGGACGGCAAACTACGCTTGACCGTCCCGAATAATCAGTACGGGAAGGTCGTATCCTTCACAACCGCGTCGGTACTGACAAATTTCGTGCACTTCAGCGTGTGCGTGAAGTACGCGGACCTTAAAAAGATAATCGACAAGTGCCGGTCCGATGTCGAGTTTGACGTTAAGGACAATAACACGCTTATGATCAAGTCGGGCAGGCTTGAATTCACGCTGAACGGGAAGGATCCGGACCACTTCCCGGCACTCCCTGCACTACGTGATGACAGGGAAGCGTCAAGCGCGATTTCATATAACGACCTGCAGGCTGAACTTGCGTTTGTCCATGCCGCAACCGATGAAAGCACGCATAACAATTACACGTCCGGTGTCCTGTTTCATTTCACCGATGCAGCGGGAAGCACGCGCTTAAGGCTTATCGGGACGGACGGCAGACGACTTCACAGTACCTTCACCGAATCCCGGTGTCACAGTGTCGGGCAGGACAGACGCCAGTGGCTTGTGCCAGTACAGTGGGTGAAAGCTTTCAACGGGCTGAAACTCCCGGACAATGATGATGTGTACGTTGAATTTTACGGGGATGACATGCTGATGTGGCGCATCCCGACGTCCGGGCTGTCCGGGACAGTGTCACTTCTGGACTGCCTTTATCCTGAGTACCCGAAAGTCATTCCCGATGACTGCACTTCACGCTTCAGGCTTGACGTGCCGGGCACGATCGAGACGCTTAACGCGCTTTCGGTGGTAGCAAAGCATAAGGACGGACGGCACATGGTCGTGGTCAATGCGAACGGCAGGCTGGATCTGTCCGCGCGGTCCGAATCAATGGGGAATGCGTCGGGGATGGTCGAGTGCAGTCACCTTGACGGACCCGATGCAGCGTTTGCGCTTAACGTCGATTACTTCACCGAAACACTGAAGCTTGCCGGCAAGCGTGAGGTTGTCATGGCCAATTCGGGAAGCCTGGAACCCGTCCGGTTCGATTATCAGGACACGGACCGTGTCGCGGTTGTGATGCCGGTCCGGATGCCGGAGTAAGACAATCACGGGGACGCTGCATCCGTGTGGCGTCCCCTTCACCATTAAACCCAAAGGAGAAAACACGATGACTTCAGATATGACAAAACTACTCAAGCACGTCGACGGGGATCTGTGGCGGCAGTTCCGCGCTTACTGTGTCGGTGCAGGCATCACGATGGGACCGGCAATCTCATCCCTGATGCTTGGTGTACTCAAAGGCAGGATCGACCTTAAGGACGCGGACGGTGTCAGCGGGAAGTCAAAAACCGGATCGTGGCAGTGGCCCGACGATCGGAAGGACGTGCTGAAATGACTCGCGACCTTGCCACACGGATTGACTACCTTGTGTTTCAGGACAAACCCGGTGCCGTTCACGGTCCGGACACGTGGCGCATCACGTGGGAAACACTTGTTGATTCGTTCCTGACCGAATACCGTGCGAACACAAAGCGGTCCTACCGTGACGCGTTCAGTCAGTTCATGGCGTTCTGCGGACTCGATCCGCGCGCGATTGTGTCGATGGTCCCGGATGAGGATGCCGTCCGCGCATTTCGTGATTCGCTTCTCGATTCCAGCCATTCACCACACACAATAAACGCGTACCTTGCTGCAGTCCGCGCATTCTACCGGTTCCTGCACGGGTACATCCGGAAAGCGTTAAGGACCGGGCAGGTCACAGCATCACGCGCGGGTGAACTCCAGCTTCTGATTGAAGGTGTGCTTGCAGTCCGGAAGGTCCGCGCGTCGAATGCACCGGGTAAACTCCCGACCACGATTGACCAGTCACGCGACCTGATTGAGTCGATCCCGTCTGACACAATCACCGACCTTCGCGACCGTGCAATGATTGCGCTCATAATCGGATGCGGGTTACGTCGGGTCGAGATTGCACGCGCGGTTCGCGGGGACCTTGTTCACCAGTCCGGGCAGATCCTTTTGCGGATCCAGCAGAAGGGGCACCATGCAAAGGACGCGTACGTTGTAATCTGGCCCGGTGTCGAGCGGATCATCCGTCCCTGGCTGAACGAGTCACCGTACAGGGATCCGCAAAGCCCCCTGTTCCCGTCGCTTTCGAGACGTGACAGTGGCAAGGCTGTACAACATTATGGGGATAATGCTTGTGGTAATGGAGTACGTGGTGATGGTGTACGTGGCGATGAGGTACGTGGTGATGGTGTAAAGTCAAAGGTGAACGGGCTACAGCATAAGCCGTCCGGATTACCACTCACTCCCCGATCGATCTCGCGGATTGTCCGGAAGCGTCTAGACGCAATCGGGCTGAAGGACCACTCAACGCATTCACTGCGTCACGCGTTCGCGACAATCGCGTTAACGTCTGATGATGTGGAACTCCGCGACGTCCAGCACGCACTCGGTCACTCACAGGTCACGACCACCGAACGCTACATCCATCAGAATAACCGCCTCGCAGGCCTCCCGGAAAAAGCCGTAAATGATGCCGTGTTTACTGAATACACGGCACCTGCACGCACGGGTTGACAAGTTACTCACTGTTTAATTGAAAGCAACAGTCCCTGTTTCACAGCAGGGATTTCTTGTTGCACACACGGATCGCGAACAGATATAGCGGCTTCAGATCGCTTACGAACCATTATGACGCTACCAGTGACGCTGGCCTGCACATACCGTCATTCTGTATCCCGCTTAAACACTGGCCTATGACGCTCATGACGCTCATGACGCTAAATTTCATCTAACCCAAATGACCTATAAACTTTTAAATTGTTCACTTGAATTGGCCCCCTGAAAGACTTTAACCATTGTCTGGGAGCGTTTTGCTGTAAAATTGCATAGACAGCCCCCGCTATGATTGAATGCACCAAAGGCTCCGGTACGGCATAGGATATTTTAAATCCTTGCTTCTCCGGAGCCAATTCTATTTTCGCTACAAATATCCTGAGAAACGATTTCACTTTCTGAGGTTTCCCTTCTTCAAATAACTCTTTCAATTGCCTTTTTATTTCCTTGGCAGCCTTAGGATCGAACCTGGGGACCCTACCCGAGATATGCTGAGTTCCTTCAATCTTCTCCTTTTCTCTTTTCCACTTTTCAATCTGGTTATTCGCCAGTTCGATATCCTTTAGTCCTCCACTGGCTATTGCGTCAAAAAGACCCTCTATCTTCTGCTCCAGATTTTTGATCTTTCGATCAGCCTGAGGATCAAAACCAGAATATTCTTCATGCTTTTTTCTCATACCACGATTCACCTCGGTAACAAATCTCCTATCGTGCGAAATTTTATCGAGAAGTTCCTCCAGTCCTTTTACGACCTCATTCTCAACATATCCCTTCGGCACAAGAACCAGTGGTCCACATCCTCTTCCTTTTCTGCTTGGTTGACTACCACACTGGTAATAAGCGTATCCCTGTTTCCTGATACCCTGCATATTTTTACCGCATCGACCGCATACGAATAACCCCCCACTCAATAAATATGGGGAATTTTTGCTCCTGGAAAATCCTTTGTCAAAACTGTGCTCCTCGCTCTTTATGCTCCTGAGTTTCAGTATCGTCCTGACGGTATTTTCCGAAATAAGTGCTTCGTGAGCATTCTCTTCAATAATCCAATCCTCAACTGGACGCTTTGAACCGTCCTTCCTATGGATGTTCCAGATTCCGTAACCAGCATATTTCATTAAGATATGCCTTTGCAGCAGCGTGTTCCAGGTAGTCGTCTGCCAGTATTCATTCCGTCTTGCCGGAAGTTTTTGATCATTGCAGAAGTCAGTCAGTTTCATAAGTGAGGCACCTTTAGCAGCTAACTCCTCAAGACAGTATTTCACCCACTCACAGACAGGCTTACCCTGGACGACTGTATCGTCTGTTACGATAAGACTTTTATTTATCTGTTTGCCTGAGCTGTCCGTACCCATGTTAACCTTAACAATCTTGTATCCCCATATTGGCTGACCACCATTCCAGTAACACCAGCCAGTTTCCGGATCTCTGGTTTTGGCATTTTTTGCACAGCCTTTCTTCGTATGCTTGGATATCTGCTTACTGTAATATTCGTTATTCCAGAAAATAACATTCTCAATTAATTCTGATGCCTCTGCTTCAGGATCTAGTTCCGGATCAGTTACAGAAATCAATGCAATACCATTCTTCGCAAGATCCTTCTTCAAATGCATTCCTTCAACACCTTTCCGGATAAACCTGGAAAAATCATGAACCATGATTGCATCAATTTCTTCAGTATCAGCCTTTCTGAGCATTTCATTGAACACTGGACGTTTTAGTGGCTCGTCATAAGCACTTCCAACTTCTCTAAACTCCTTGACCAACTTGAATCCTTTTTTCTCGGCAAATTTACGAATCTCCTGCAATTGATAATCAATGGTTGAACCTCGATCATCCTGCATATCAGATGAAACTCTCGCATATGCGTAAGCCACCTGTAATCCAGATTTCAGATGCTTCTCAACTCTGCCATTCAGCATCAGGTCATCCAAAAGAGATTTTGTTGCACTCATCTTGGTCTCCTTCACAGATTATATTTTATAAAAAAATCACCCGCTAATGGGTGATTAGATTGGAATTTTTATCCAAAATGCTGTCAGAGCTGTCATCACCGCAGCCCAAATGGCAGTAATGACGGTAAAGACAGCTCATTTTCAGCAATATAAAAATCTATGATGCTCGTCTTATAACACCAGCTTCTTCCGGACCTTGCTTCTGAATCGAAATCCAGCGTTCAGTGCCGCCTCCTCGATCGATTCTGATGCCGTACTCATCGAGTATCCTGCGAATCTTGACGAGTTCCGGCCATAATCTGTTACTTGCCTGAGGAAAATCACCTCTATATGTACTCAATCTCTTATCCTCGGCTATTTTCCTCAGATTCGTATAAAGAGCTGTGGGTGTTGTTGTTACATCTCCCCTTTCTTCGAGCAATATCAACACAGATTCAGCAAGACTGTTCACATCCATGACAAAAGCCCTTTGAAACCTGATAATCCGTTCGTATTCATTGAGAAATTCCTCTTTCTTAAAACCGATAATCTCCGCTACTGCAGCTCCTACTTTTGCAAAATCCCCCAGACGAGGCAATCTCTCAATTTCAATCTCATTCCTGAGTTCAAGAACTCTGGAAAGTAAATTCAAAAGGCCTCCGAAAATCTTCGGTTTAGCATCCTCGAATTCTTTTTCGAAATCAATCAAACCCAGATTTTTCTCTGGTGCCAGTCGCTTCAGCTCGAAAAGTATAGACCTGTCCAGTAAGTCTGGATTCTCAGCTACTGCATTAAGGCCGTTTAAGCCTATCCTGGACTTAAAAGTCATGTACACGATTTCATTGTTATGATAAAGTTTCCTCTCAGATGCAGCACCGCCATAAGTTGCAACACAAATTGCGTTAGACACCTCATTTGTAATTTTCGATAGATTATCCAGAAATAGCAAGTGATGGTGTGCACATTGAATGTTGAAATCCCTGACGGATTTTGGACTCTGATTATGTACACCAGAGACATCCGGGTCAATTAACTGCTTAATAATATGCATAGCAGTAGTTTTTCCAGAGCCTTCGGGACCATGTAAAACAAGAACAGGGCTTACGACATCCTCAATCATCAAGGATATCAGATAAGACATCAGTAATAATTGATCTCCGGGAGCAGGAATATTTATAAAATTAAAAATATCCCAAGGATTACCATTCTGGGCAGGTTCAGGCAATGGGTGCTGATGTTTAAAAGTTTTAAACAATGGATGTGCTGGCTTAGTAAGATTCCAGCTTCCCGGCGTTACCTCCACCGCATCGGTACCGTTTAAATCAATCCAAACAGAATTTTCAGAATTGGCGTACCTTATGTGTAAATCATACCTGGGCCCTTCAAGAGCTGCCATGGCAGCAATCTGGTCAACGCAGGTTTGCAGAATATGTTTTGATGGTGCGTATCTGGAATTCAGGAAGGATATCTGTCGAAGATACTTACTAAATTCTTCACTCTCAACTAAGACGTTTCGAGTTTCACCACCAATTTGAATCTGAGCATAAGATACATTATCACCGTCATGAAAAAGGAGAGGTTCTGTTGTCAGGAATAGGTCCAGAAGATATTCTGCGCCTGTTAATTTGTTATCTTCTTTAACCCTCTCTATCGGGATTTTCACAAATTTAGCTGATTCCAGCAAATCAATGAAATCTACTCCTGACCCTATCGCCTCTGCCAACTGCTTATTTTCAGGCTTCATGCAATCAATCAGCCTGATTTCCCTGGCTTTTGTACCGATGGGTTTAACCAGAACCTTTATAAGGTCAGAATTCTCAATATCAGATAATTTGATAATAACCAGGATTCGTCCCTTTAACTGATCGGGGAGTTTGTTAAAATTCTCCAACCTTAATGATGGCACAGTCGTTGCAACCAGTCCCAGTTCTGAGAATTGGTCTGCCAGATTTTCTGTCTCTGTGACGTAAACAGAATTTTTCCGTTTTTCACAAATATCCTGCAGCCGATAGACAACCTGCCTTGGATATTTAACCTCCCATTCTACGTGATATCCCTCCTGTTCCACTGTAATTATCTTTTTTTGAAGCACATTGCCTGCTTCATCTTGATATATAAATACTTTACTTGGATTCACTGCATAATATTCAATATGTTGATCAGCCACGATGTAATATTTCTCCTTCATTTTTTTCTTTCCAGGAATCATCTCGATGCCTGGAGCTTATAAGAGCATTCTTTTCTGATAAATCCCCTGGTGATGCTCTTATCTGAAGGTGCAGATGATTGTCTTTGGATTTCATCATGCAGCCTTCGCTTCCGTTTGTGGCTGATCCAAGAACTCTTTATAGAGTTTCTCGGCTAATAATTCTGCTAAAATCTTTAATCCTTCATAATATTCTTCCTCCGTTATCGTCTTATTTGTTACTTCTATGATTACATTAAATCTCTTACTGGATCGCTTCACTTTGGGCATCCAAAAGAGAATTTCCTAAACTCTCAAACTGAATAATTTTTAACGGTATACCCCCTTTTCCCGGTTTTGACTTGAATTTTATACTTAAATTTTCACTTCTTACTACCACACTTGAACTGCATCTTGTCATCTAAATGACCTCCCTAAGAGATTGTTGTGTATTATCGACTCCAGCTAAACCATTGTTTAATTGAAGTCAAACAATATAGGTTGTCTGTAAATTTTCCGTATAAATGCCTCCTAGCCGTATCTGATTTGGCTTGACTATTCACCTAGTCAATATTAATATTCATTTACTACATTATTTGGTTCTCGTCAAGTATATTGACAACATAATTATAAAGTTAGTCAAAAATCGGTGACTGGCACATAATTGGATAATATTTTATATAATTAGCTATAAATATTCGTCAATATTTCCAAATATTACGCAATATTTCAATAAATCTGCAATTTTAAATAAAATCCTGCAAAGGACATCATATAGCTCCAAACGACTGGATCGAATGGGAATGATCATGGAAAAATACTTTGAAAATATCCTGAGTTAAGTCCAATACCTGAATCCTGCTCCTCCGGTAAAATGCTCTAATTTTGAAAATATCAGGAATTTTGCTCTGAAATATCGAAATTCTTGATATATTTCTAATAATTTGGTCTTAAGTGAACTTATTCCCACATTTTTTTCATTAATTGCGTTAATAATTATATCTTTCAGCTTATTCGTTTTTAGGTTTTATATAATGATCAAGCAACCTATTTATACGTTTTGAATGCCTTATATTTGATATTTCTGTTTTAATATTTTTCGATGCTAAAATATCCAAGAATTCTTTTCGCTCAATCGGTCTAAGAGATTTAAAATTCCTTTTCCACTCTGCTGCTCCATTTGCTGCGTGATGATTTCTATAAATAATATATCTTTCAGGCATAAGAGCAATTTGACGAAATTCTTCGCTGTTATGTCCAAATGCAGCTTCAAAGAATTCCGTTTTAGGAGTTACTAACCCTCTTGTAGCTAGTAAAATACATTGTACACCCCTTATCAACTGTCTTGACCAATGAGGTCCAATATACGAGCGATCTTTTGCATTTAATGGGATATATTTCATTGGAAATCCATATATCTTTGTCCCTAACTCTGAGTTCAATAATACATTTAATCTAAGTCTTTCATAAAAGTCTTCAGGAGTATCAAGATAGTTATATAGTATATACGTCGAAAGGTTTAAAATATCATATTCTTGCGCAATTCTAACAGCTCTTTCATATTTCTTTTTCAACGTAATTGTATCTAATGCTAACCTTAACGGTTTTATCGCAATTTTTGAAAGTAGCTTCATGTTTCTCTTTTTAATTAAACGCATATCAATACCCTGATTGAAGTCCAATGCCCTTAAACGATTTCTAAACTTAGCACCCTTATAAAATCCCAATTCAATAATTTCATCGATAATTCTTTCTAAGTATTTGGATGCCAGGACATTATTGTCGAGAAGAACAAGATTTTGCTTCGCTCCATATATTGCTTCTATTGCCTCAATTTGTTTTTTTAATGGCATATAAGGTTTGAATTCAGGCTCTATTTCATGAACAGCACAAAATTTACACCTGTTTGGACATCCTCTTGTTGCATAAGCAACGTAAGAATCCTTCAGACCATAAGTATACTCACTCTTATCAACCAATGAATAATCGGGCGTAATAGCGTCAATGATTATAGTGCTGTCCTCGTCAAATATACATTGTTTATCTAGCAGCCCTCGAATAACTGTTACTCCTGTTTCCTTTTCAATTTCATCACCTAAAAGTGTAGCCAATACTCCACCAATAATAATATTTTTATGGTTTGAGACAGCGTTCTTGTAGAATTCAATAGTCTTTATCGTGATATCCCAATGAAATGTAAATAAAGTCGATACATATATTCTGTCCCATCGTAATGCAAGGTTCTCACTTGAACATCCTTTTACAAAACGAACATGATCGCCTCTCAGTTTATGATAACTAGACAGTTTCATCAAACCAAGCGGGGGATACTTGTTCTTGTAGGCAGGCTCAACAAGTAAAATCCTCAAATGGTCATTTTTCAATCGTTTTTTACTGAGTTTTGCCATTGTTGAAATAAATAGCCAAGAGTGAGTTTCGGAAGCTCTATGGCTGCATTAATGTCTAGCCTTGGTTCTAATTGGTCAGCAAGTAAATATTCATCAAGATAACCAGCTACTAAAATATCCAAACCCGAAGCTGCATATTCCTCAATAGACTTTATTACTTCCTTATCATCTCCAATGGATGCAAAATCCATCGCATTGTTCTTGAGAACCATTGAATAATAAACCGTCCATTCAGCTGGCTTTATAGTTCCAGACCAAAAACGATCTTCCGCTTTTACTAATTTTCTTTTTTTTCTTGATGAAAAACCTATACATGCACTGAGAAAAAATAATTCGTGGAATTCTGATACTAATGTTCGCTTTAAACCATCGTACAATTCTGCATAACGTGAATCCGTACGAACCCTAATCTTTTCATCCATCATCCAGGCACCTCTGTATTCCGTAGGTAAACACCTGATTTTTCAACAGCAATTGGCTTAATTTGTGTTGCCCCTCCTTCAACCGCCTTCAGTATGTAAAATTTACCCCATTTGCCGCTTGCTTTTAAATCTTTTGCTTCGGATCTCCCAAATTCAGTATCAGTTGCCAAAAGAATCCATTGTGAGCATATTTTAGGCAATTCGAAAATTAAATTCTTTCTATGGTCATGAGATAATCTTCCAAAAGGAGTGTCCATAAAAAAGGGCATTTCAAATACATTATTTTTGGCGGCTAATTTTGCCAAGGCAGCAATAAGAGATATTGACATTATTTGTCTTTGACCTGCCGAAATGTTTGCCAGAAAAGGAGAGTGCCATCTATCAAGTAGTTCTAACGAATAATCATCCTTAACTGCTATTTCATGCAACATTTCTCTTCCTTGAGCATCCAACAATTTAACAAATAACTCTGAAGCCAATTTGCTGATCATAAGCCTAATCTCTTTTGTAAATTCATCGTGGACAGTTTCAAGTGCATCTCTAACCTTTCTAGCAGTAATTGCTCTGCCAGTTATTTCATCCTGCATTGAAACTTCTTTCTCCAATTCTGATTTTTGGTCAATTTGATGACTTCGCTCATTATTTAAAGTTTTCTGGTTGGATTCCAAGTTCTGCTTTTTCGCTTCAAGGTGGCGTAATTTAATCTCAACGCTGGTTCTTTGCCGTTCCAGATCACCAATATCCGATCTTTCAGAACCACCTATCTGCTCACTTATAACATTTAGCTTTTCTTCATATTCTTCAATATCATTTCTTGTATTGGCATATTGAATGAGTAATGATTGTGTACTATTCACGATATCATCTATTGATTTATCAACTATTCCTAGCTGATGCCATAGTTGAAGTGCCATATCCTGCATTACGACATCACTTGTGCGTTGCTTCCAAGCCTGAATACACTTATATTCGGTAGTCCCTTTTATTAACTCCCTTCCACATATACAAACTTCATCAGAAATTATTCTTTCTATAAGTTCCTTACGAATTTCCGGTGGAATTTCACCCTTTTCTTTCATATCACAAAGATGCTTATAAACCTCCAAGATTGTTTCACTTACAAGCAAAATTGATGATTTTGCAAGTTGTGATTTCATTTCGCCAAGTAATGAAGCTTTTGTTTTGTTACTTTTCTCTATAACCTCAAGATAGTCCTTACGCCTTTGAACAAGATGTCCTATTTCTTTATATTTATCCAATTCTTGATCGAGACTTTGTTTCTCCTCTTCAGCATGTGATATTTCCTCATCAATATTACTGATATCTTCCTTTCCAGCTAACAATTTATCCTCGATACGACTAAGCTCTAATAGAATTTGTGCAAGTTCAGCGTGGGAAGTATTTTTTAAGTCCGCTTCGAATTGCTTAACTAGCTTGGTTAGGGCAGCAACTGAACGCTCAAGTGCATTAACATTTAGCAAGTTGCGAATGGCACTTGATATTTCCTTTCGCTGTTCTTTACTAGCTCTTGTAAGGCGTTCTATTTTTTCTCCATCAAATAGGAAATAATCCTTTAAACCTCGGTCAAGAACCTTTTTAATCTCATCGTTTATTTCCATGTCATTTGTTATAATTTTACTATTACCTTTAGGTTCTTTCCGAACTAAATTCACGGAGGATATTTCCTCAATTTGCTCACCGTGCTCCGTTAACATTCCAAGGAGCTTCCTAGTCAAAACATATTGAATTTGATGATGGCTGAACTCCAATTCTACAAAGGAATCTACTGGCTCTTGGGGTTCCGCTTGCTGAAGAGCTTGGAGATTCACCAATTTTATTTCGGACTCATCAATCCGTTCATCCTGTGAGATTAGCCTGTCGCCATAAAGGCAAAACATGATCGCTCGAAAGATGCCTGTTTTCCCTCTGCCATTCTCACCAAATACTACGGTGACGTTCTTCTGATCCGCATCCATCGCAAAATCTATTTCCTGAATGCCTAGAAATTGACGAAAATTATGGAGTTTAAGCTTTTCGAGAAGCATCGGCCCCTCCCCGCTTCTTAACAACTTCTCTAATTTTTATTTTCAGATGTTCGATTACGAAGCTTTCACCTTCATTTACAGATAATTCCAATGCTAGAATGGCAAGCTTGGAAGTCTCTTTATCGTACTTCTTTAATTTTTGTAGTATTCTGTCATTAATATCTTCCATAACTGATCACCGTTATTCTGGATCAAGGTCTGAGGTAGTCATCCGGTTATTATATATGTCCCAGGGTTTTAAATCCAGAAGGTCGAGCATTTCAAATCGATTAAGAACTTTACGAATGAGCGAACGAGCCTTAAATTCGTTTAAAGCACTTGAAGCAAATTCCGCAAACCGAGGCATTTCTCTTCTTAAAAGACTTGCTCCAATTTCATAATATGGCTCTTTCAAATCATCACCAGGAACAACTACAAAGTCGTAAATCTTGGCTTTCTTTTTACCTTTGAATCTCCGCAATATTCGACCTCGTCTTTGTACAAATTCTCTTGGATTAGTACTACTAGCTAATATAAAAGCAACCTGAGTACTAGGCACATCTACACCTTCATCAAGACATTTCATTGAAATGAGGACCTGAATATCGCCATGTGCAAATTGCGACAGGATTTCCTCTCTTTGCGGCCTTGATACCGTGTGAACAAATTCATGACATCTAAGTCCAAGATCAGAAACCTGTTTAAGGATTTCTTCATGTGTCCCTGGAGCACAGTATACCAAAGCATCTCGAACTTCTACACCCTCAGCATCCGCTTGACTCTTAAGATTTCTAATCAGCGAAAGAAGCCTAGGAAGCTTTTCTTCGGCTCCCCAAACGAGCCTAGCACGCATTAACAAGAGCTTCTCAACCATATCCTCCGCTTCTTTATTTCTCTCTGCCGCCGGCAAGTGTTGGACTATTCTTGCTGTAAGCGATCCATACTCAATTGATTCACTTTCAGTAAGAGAAACAAGTTCAGGCCAATATTCGTAGGGAGTCAAATACTCCTGTTTGATGGCATCATCTAGTGGAAACTCAAAACATACCTCCCCAAAGTATCGGAAAAGGCTAGAAGTACCCAATGGGTCATACCATCTTTGAGGCGTTGCTGACAATCCCAACCGCATACTAGCCACCTGCGCAAGCGCATCCTGCATGGAAGGTGCACCTAACCTATGCACCTCATCTCCGATAAGCATGGTCTCTCTATATGGCAGATTTGCTATACACTTCGCAAACCTGTCCATAGAGCTAGTCGCATGTACAGCTAACAAGCACATACTGTCAATGGCTCCGTAGGCGAAATCTTGAACCTTCGATTTAGCTTTCAGATGCCAGTTATGCTGGTCTCCACTACAAAGAACTGGATTAAAACCAAAATTTTTACAATGATTCTTCCATTGATCCAAAAGGTGTATATAAGGTACTAATATAATCAAGGCAACTCGTCGAAGTGCTTCATATCTTCTAACTGCAGCACCAAGTGCTGTAAATGTTTTTCCAGTTCCAGTTGCCATTTCAAAAATTCCTCTACAACCTCGTTCTTCCCATTTTTTTATGGCTTCAAGTTGAAATGGAAATAAATCTACCTTGCAATGTGGATTGTTGATGTTCGGCTCAAGTGCAGTTATTTGTTTTCCAACAGAATATGGTTTGTTTTGCTTATCTCTCAATTTTATAAATTTCTTTCTAATCTCGTCACTTGGTTTAAACGTATCGAATTGCATATTGGAGCCATTCCAAAGTGATAAGAGCCTTGCTTGATGCACTTTAACATATTCGTTTTGTCCTTGAATCCAACTGCAAAACACCGAGAAAGCTTCTCCATTTAAGGTACCCTTTATAGAGTCATTAAAAGAACCATGGAACGCTACAGAATCTTCATCATCGTCTATGCAAATTCCCACTTTATCATGATAGTCGCTGTCAATTCCACGAAGTTTTGGTACTGCAAAACGAAAATCTAGTAATCCATCTGCAACCATCCAAGCAAGTGCACTTCTCGTATTCGATTCTAATGACTGTGCTAGATTATCTATATTCCTAGCAATTACCGCTTTTATTTGTTCGTCATACCTAGCACGACTCCCTAACTCTATTGCCTCCCAATCATTTGAATCCATAATTGGTGAAAGAATTATTTTCGCTTTACTTCCATTTTTCGCAAAACCTAATAGACCTTCAGATGCCACTCTCAGCCATCCTGAACTAAAATACCCTACACCTCTTAAGTAATACTTTGAATTAAGAAGCAGTGGTACAATAAGATCATTTATAATTGACTTTTCCGCACTATCGTAGACTGGGATTAGTGGTATATCTCTCAGCATTATAAACCTCCTTTGTCATAAGACTGTTCCCTATTAAAATAACTCTATCTCCTTTTTCAAAAACCTTTTTAGGTATGATTGATGTCAGAATGCGCTTTTTACGAAGTTCTTCCTCAAATTCAGGTAAAGAGGTAACGCCATTGTGGTTGTTCTCTAATATCGAATGGATGAGATCCTCAAATGAATAAATTTTAAACCTATTAGGAATCTTAACAAACGCATTTTTTCTTGTACCTAATACAGCAAAATTCTCTGAGCGCATCAATATGTCTGCTAACAACGTGTCTGTCCATACCATTTTAAATGGAAGTTCGGGTAGCTTATTGGATTCCTGAATCTGCTCAATTAAAGCATAAACCTGGCCCTCTCTATTAGAAATTACTAATAATTCATTAGCGATATTTTCAACAAGATTCTGCTTAACTGGTGTCCAAAGAATTGTTTCTCTATGCACCACATATGACTCTACATATTTATATAAACATTCTTCTTGTGCTGTATTGTAAATATAGTATTGGCGATATCCTCTACCTAGCACAAATTCATCCTCTAATTCTGAATAGCTACATGGAGCTTTTTTTTCCTTAACATAGCTTATAATTTCGTTTTTAATGCTTACCTGATGTGTAGAATCAATTGAATATGAATGAATTGATCTTATTTGCGGATAATTATTTAACACAATTTCGTCTGAGCATTCTGCTTGAAATGCGTAATATAACAATTCTGGACTAACAATTCCTATACTGTGACAAGAAACTATTTTTTCACTATATACTTTTTCAACGGAAACATGTTGCTGGTCTTTCAATAGCGACCTAACAAATTCTAATAGCGGGTCAAGATCGCTTCTACTTATTCGCAAGTTTCTTGTGCGCTCTCTGGCCTTGAGTCGCTTATGCAACTTCTTTTCATTGCTAATATCAATAAACAAATCATCATCTTCGAGACGATCGATAGGTGCATCAAGCTTATAATTATTATCATATTCAAAAAGGATAGCATCAACTATTTTGCTTGGTTCATCTTCATCATATTTACACTCGTTAGAAAGATCTTCCTCAGAGAAACCTTCAAGATCGACATAATATTGATCAATTGAAAAAAAGATTGCACGAAACGCTATTGCTTGACAAAAAGTTAATTCCTTTAATTGCTTCGAAGAAAGATTCGAAATTAAATTATGATCGGATTTAGAAATTGACAGTAGGTCACCTATAGAATGAAATCCAAGATTATGTAAAAACTCTACCTGATCTGAATTCATAGAGTCAAATGCAAGATCAAGAGTGAATCCATTATTGAGACATAGACAATTTAACTGATTTCGCTTAGATATACCCGTTCGATATTGAGAAATTTCATTTCTCTTCCATGATTTACACGGATTCTTTACAATACATTCATTGGGTATACTCACATAAGTCTGCATGGATTGCAGGCGATATATCAGAAAATAGCCTAAAAGACTGTCTGGTTCTTTCCATTGCCTGAATGTTAAAAATTCACCCAAGGTGAAGACACCCATATCAGAAAGGATATAGCGAAGTTTTCGATCTTGGATGAACATACTAACCGATTGTTCTTCACAAAGAACCATCAAAAAAGCTCCAAAACCACGTATTACCCGTCATCAAATGAGATCCAGTTTCAAGAACAAGAATGTCATTTACAACAGAACATATCCAAGAATCCTGGCTTTATGAGACATATCTTGTTCTGAAAAATTATCGTATAAAATAAATCCTGATACCTCATTTTCTCAAGTGCAGCTTTAGCATCTACTTCTTGTTTCTTGTCTTTTGCCTCAAACTCACTTCGTAATCGATCTTCAATCTGTGAATTAAGGGCTTCTGTTACTGGAAAAAGATACCCAACCTTAGGGGGGCTATTTTCTACTCGCTCATGCTTATTTCCTCCCTAGAAGGCTGGAGAATCCCGACAAGAGAATCTTATATTAAAAAATTATATTCCAATAGGGCAAACGATGCAAGGCAAGTACATTCAACTGATCCTGCATCATTTTTATGACTCGATCTTCATCAGCATACTAGATTTCCTTGTTTCGATTAAGCCACAGGCTTTTTAACGCTGTTTTACTCATCCTTTTCTCAGGCATTTATTGCGTGAGAAACAAGTATCGGTTCAATTTTGGAACAATGGGAGATCGGACTCAGTTATTCTCTGGGTCCAGGAGATGGAATCCGATGGTTCGGGGTTCAAAATCGGAAATATCCGGAGATTTTACGCTGGTTCCCATCCAGCAATGGTATTTCTCGCAATCGAGTTGTCCGGGACAGTGCCCTGACGTCCCTGATAGACAGTTATCGCAGATGATTTCCCCTCTCGACTCCATCACATCGTCAAAATCGATGTCGTCGTCGAACAGGTCGGCAAATTCATCGTCAAAAGTGTCATCAGGTAGTGAATTCCAGTCATTTTGAATCATGGTTAACCTCCTTTCTGAACAGAAGTAACCTGTATAAAGGTTCAATAGAAAGATTAGGGGCGTTCTTTCGGTTCCGGGATGCCATACATCTTCCTGACAATCTTCGGATCGATGTAAACGACCTGCATTTTGGGATCTTCAATCTCACGGATGGGGAAAATCCTGGATTTAAGCCTCCGATGCCCGATATACAGTCCGAGAATAAAACAATTGAGTCCGAACAGAATCATGCAGATGGCAAATGTTAGGTCGCTCATCCCCTCACCTCTCTTGAAACTGCTTCACAGATGAGTTCGAAGATCGTTTCCGGGGTAAATCGATCATCAGCGATCCATGCCTGTTCCGACTTTGAGAACCACATGCCAGCAGCTCGCATCCTGTCCCGGATGGATTTCGATGGCACTGTTCTGAAATTGACATAGAGGTAGCCATTCCGTGATGTGATTGAAAACCACGGTTGTTTTGCAGCCATGATTGGCTCCTTTCAGATTGTAAAATTGGGGAATGCCTTTCCCTGCACAGACCTATAACAACGTTGAAAGTGGTACAGGATTCCAGTAAAGGTCACGTTCGACTGGAAGTCCGAATGGACCTTTTATCGATTCGAGTTCGCTCAGCCAGAAGTAACCGAGTTCTTTCTCGAATCCCTCAACCAGTCCGAAGAACTGCACATCGCCTGATTTCTCATCCTGAGAAGCAGAACATGCCCACCAGGTCCAGCAGGAGTCAGGAGTGAAGAATTTGACCAGTATCATGAGTTCTTCAGAAGGTAATTCCCGTCCTGGTCCTGACGGATGATATGGATCCTGTGCCTGAAGCTTCTTCAGGTCTTCATTGGTTAGTAATTTCAATTGAAAATCTCCTTTTTGGGAATCTGCCTTTCCCTGCACTGGTTTAAAATGAAAAAAGAGCGACTTTTATCGCTCGGACGAGGAACTGTTGGTACCGGATTGTGTGATTCAGATGAGATTATTGGCTACGAGCGGTGAAACGACTTTTTCGCCACATTCGCAGGTGCAACACCCATCCGGTTCGAGAGCATAAACCTCTCCACAGGAGCATTCACATTCAAAAACTGAATCAAGAAGAGCTGACATGCCGTATTCGTCGATCAGTTCATCCAATGTAGCTCCGTACCAGACGTAAACGTTCATGGGGAACCTCCTTTCATTGAAAATGGGGAAATTTGCCTTGAAACAGGCCTGAAAAGGCTCAAATGAGGTTCTCGAAGGGGAATCAGACTGAAAATATCACTCGGGGGAGCTTATTTGAGGGGGATTGAGTGGTCACAGAAGTTGAAAATCGATGGTTTACAGAATAGAGATTTTCAGGGGTATTATAAATATATAGTGGTTTAAATATCCCGGTTCCGTGGAACATGGTTGGCAAAAACGGACCACCAGAATCGATTATCCCGCTTCTGCTCCCAGTGCTCGATAAGGCAATAAAAAGTCCTGGAGTGTACAGACAGAAGAACGCTGAAAAAGATCTGGTGACGGAAAGAATGAAGGTTACACCTTTATATCAATCCGGTATGAAAGGACAACCACAGAAGCAATACTCTCTTCCAGAACCAAAATACATGAGTGAGTTAAACAAACCAATCCTCCCTCCCTGACTCAATCAGATGGTATATACAAAATTACATAACAAACTTACTCATCACTCTATCAGTCAGGGAAGGGTAGGTTTGTGTGTATCCACTATGTGTCCCTTGGTTCCCGTCATCAAGTCCAGCCTATATACTCCAATATCAACCTACTGTGTATCTGTCTGTTCCCTTATCAAGTGTGTCCCGATTGCTTCCATATGTAACACTCAAGTCTCAATCTGTTCCTTCATCAAGTGTGTTCTGGATCAAACCAGTCATGCAACAGTCTGTTCCCTTATCAAGTGTACCCTGGATCTTCCCAATACCGTTCATGCTCCAGTCTGTTACCTTATCGAGCATTTCAAAGTTATATCCTGTCTGGATAACCTATACACATCCTGCTACTCGATCACTACAGCACTTAAGTCCTTATCTGACAATGTATTTGGTATATACAGTGGGGATGGGGGTAAAAAAGAAATTGCGGGGGGGGTTTAA
>Ga0272441_10006775_pt1 | contig 18985 bp, 12 predicted proteins | sample SSMProp6N_FD_193582 | JGI IMG/M metagenome (GOLD analysis project Ga0272441, IMG submission 193582) | Marine sediment archaeal communities from Little Sippewissett salt marsh, Falmouth, MA, United States - SSM-Prop-6N | ecosystem: Environmental > Aquatic > Marine > Wetlands > Sediment ... | reverse complement strand
AGTAAAGGTTATTGGATTCACTCTCTATGGTAAAAGAGGAAATGCTAAATCAGATCGTACATCTGCAAAAGTGCTTAAATTAAAGTGTCTGTCAGATTGGGTTTTAGCAAGTACAAATTAGTGCTATGTTGCTTCTTGGCTGGCTTTCAGTTGTTCTCATAACTCTTTTTTTACAGATATTAATGCTTCAGTTGTAAATAATTACAAAGACAAATTTCGCATTAGTTGTCCGTATGTTCTTGATAGCGAAAATTGATTTTAGGATGGCTGTACAGATTGTTGCAATATATGTAGACCTCTTTTTAAATTACAGGCGATCTTGGGTAATAATTCTAATAAGGTGATTCAACAAACAGTGTTTTAACGCACAAAATGAGGATTAAAAAACTCATTAACTAGATATTCAGTAACTAAAAGTGTAGTACTACACTTTAAAATATAATGAAATTGATTCCCCTAAAATCATAACGTTATGACTTGCAATAGTTTAGAAATGGAGCCGATGGGAGTCGAACCCACGACCTCTTGCATGCCATTCATACCTGGCTTCGTGTGCCAAATCCGTAAATTACTGCATTTACAGCACTTCCTAAAAGTTAAAATCACAGCAAAACCTGTTAAATACCTTAAAATACAGCCGTATAAGTGTAGTCAAAAGTGTAGCCCAAGAACGCTTACAAACATCAATTTTTCGCAGGCGATCTAAATTTACTACACTTATCCTACACTTTTGAATTATACCTTACTTCCACACTCCGCACAATATGCCCCTTTGCCAATCAACACATGATCACACACCGGGCACCTTCGGAACAATCCCGTGCGCGCAGCAGCTTCATGCTTTGGCCTTACCAATAAAATCATCAAGGCAATAACTATTGTGATGGCTGTTCCAGTGACGTACTCGGCACGAATGTGCTGGGCCCAGTTTACCACACCATGCTCATCAAGCCAGTTTACAGCAAACCATAAGTTGGCAGTAAGAAAGATGATACCAATCAATGATAATACAATGATTTTTCTACTTAACAAGGTCATAATTCAGTCTCCTATATTACGATATCATTAACCATAACTACAACCTCTTATGGTAGCGCGACCAGAAACTGAGCGCAAGAGAAATCTTAGAAAAATTTATAAAAAGACCATAACATGCGCGCTGGAGCGCACTTACATAAGATAGAATTTTTAAAATATTGCTACTGAAATGGGAATATTTATATCTGCTTCAGAATATTTGGACTGGCACATATCAGATCAATCAGTGTCTTTTGAGCCACTAGGTGAAGTGTATCTGTACCTTATGATTTCACTTCAATCTGTAGAAGCGAGGATCAACTTCTCCATAGCTCTGCCGGCTGCCCTAGCAATAAAGGCTCGCAAGAGAGCCTTACATTCCTCTTTATTAGGTAAGTCTTCGCCTCGCTCTAGAATTGAGACTCTAAGTTGGATTAATCCATGTCTTCCAAATCGAGCAACATCCTCTTGAGTAAGTCCGAGTTCCTCCCGGAGTTCTTTCATAAACCACTGTTCGTTTGACATAGCATTACTCTCCATGTTGAAATTTCTCTTATGCCCATTTTTTTATTGATCCATATCTCAGTTCCTAATTCCTTGTCTGTGTATTCTTAAATAAGCTCATATCAGATACCGTAAGGACTACCGTGTTTTTTTAGTTTCTATATTCCGTGGCTAGTCGTATCATTGTGACCCTGAATCTGAAATTGTACAATCCCGTAAATTTTATCAATCATTTTTGGACCATACTTAATTATTTTGGTTTGTCTGATTATTTTCTTTGCTCTTTATGGGCTCGGCGGATAAGCGCCAGCCGGCGCGGATCATATCGGCCAAGACTATATACGATATATACGGAGCTCCATGCCGCATAGTTGCAGAATATTTGTAATCGGAAACAATTTGATCGAAAATCGCCTTCAAATCATCTGACAATGTATTCCTGGCTTGTTCCTGCTTGATGCTTCTTTTTTCTTCCATTAAAACTCCTCCATCTTGAAGGTGAGACGAAGATATCGACAATGTTGAATCTTTGTCATGATGATCAATTTGTATTAAATTCACTTCTCTAATATGCAATCGCTGACCAGTTGAGAGGCTGGACAGTTTCTCCTATTTCTCTTATACGTCGGTTTGACATCAACCATCTAGCGATTGATGAGACCAGTCTTGTAAAAGCATTTCTTTGATTTCTTTTGAGAGCACATTCCCAAACAATCAAAACACGCCATCCGCTAGAAAGTAACAAATCAATATTGCGTTTGTCGCGGTTTTTATTCGTTTTGAATTTCTCAAGCCAGAACTTCTTCCTTGTAGAAGGAATAGTTGAGAACTTACACCCGTGAGCGTGCCAAAAGCAACCATGCACAAATATGACTGCTCTGAAACGAGGAAAAACCAAGTCTGGTGAACCAGGGAGTGTTTTGTCATTCAAACGGTATCTAAAGCCAATACGGTGTAAAGCGTGTCGAAGTCGAATCTCCGGGCCTGTATCACGCTGGCCAACACGAGACATGATTTTCGAACGTGTAGCTTTGTCTACCGTATCCATATTAGACTTTCTCGACAATTCCAGTAGTGATAAGCGAATCTAAATGACGTTCAAGTTTATCGGGCACCTTTCCTCCACGCATTAACAAGCCGAGTTCCATATTCTTTTCCATTGCAGCTCTAGTCAAATTCGCACTGGTAACAAAAGCGACATTTCCATCCGCTACGGCACATTTGGCATGAATCACACCGTTCCATCTATCAGCAGATCTCGCTTGAGTGCCCCATGTATATATAATCGCTGATGGCAACTGTTTTGAAAATGCTTCAACCGAGTCACATTCCAGTTTGCCACCGTGATTCTTTGACAACTCCAATAAAAAGCCGATTTGTACGCTTCTATCGGTGGCGTCTCTTAGCGCACTCATGACAGAATCAATCTCATAAGCGACAAAACTAACAAGGTACAGTTTCTTCTGGGCCGAGTTGATTACCTCAATGAGAACTTGTTCCGTATGTCTGGAGGGAACCATACCGCTTGAGGGACCTGTCCAAACCATTTCAATTGATTCGTTTCGTTCGAAATTAGTGGAGATAGCTGATGCTCCCCGAAGGGCAGCTGCAACTTCAATCGGTTTAATGTCTGATACTTGTTTCCACGAGTCGTACAATATGTCAATCAAGCTTTGTGATATTCCAAGCCGGAAGCTGTTTATGTTATTTTCAAAATCGCTGAAGTCTTTCAGTGATGAAATTCTTCTGGCTAATACCTCGATTCGGTCTGGATGGATTTCTACGGCTATGTCAGAAATTGCTTGCCATAAATCACGCATCTTTGCTATCTCCAATCTTGAAGAATTCAGCATCGGAGCATTCAAATGTCATAACTAGCAACGCTCTGTCTAGATATCGATTGCCTCGCTCACAAGAGGTCTCTGCTACAAAGGTACAAGCATGACATGATGCTGAATGTAATGTCCTGTCCTCGCTTGGATTATGTTCTGAACACAATGGATCGGAAGAGCAAACGGTAGTGCGGCTCAAAGCCTGATCTATCAATCTTCCAAGATTGTCAGGTTTGCCAAGCTCAACAAGGCCTCCCAAAGTTCCGTCAGAATCCGCTGCCGCAGTGTAAAGCAATATACCTGCCATAGGAGAGTTTTCGTCGTCATTAGCATATATTCGTTCACGGATACTTGCCGCATTGTAACCACATTCGAGAGCTAATTCGCGTATAAGTACATGGGCTAAAGTATGCAACATCGCATATCGAATTCCCGGAAAACCATCTTTAGGATTGAGGCCACGAGCGTTTCGCCAACCTTGATGTCCGATTTCCAATCTATGATTTCTCTTTTGTACGGCATCAAGTCTTTCCCAATTTCTTATCGCACGTTCCTTAAAACGAATGAAGATGCCCTCTCCATGAACCTCGCTGGCAGGCACCCATTCTGGACTTGCCTTACATAGATCGGCTCTGGGTGGACGTTCTTCAGTATCAGTCGATTCCTCTGGAGCTTCCACTCTAGTGTAGCCAACCAAAGCATTTACTTCTCTCAAACGTTCCAAAAGCAGAACGTCTTCAATCAGTCTTTTATATTGCTCAGGAACACCTGTCTTTCTGCTCAGGAATTGTGGCCAATCAGTCGGAGGATTGGGGGAAGCCAACACATCCCACTCAGGTTTTTTGATGTCCTCTTCGGTGATAAGTGACTCAACAAAAGTCCCTTCCCTTTTTTCTTTTATTATCTTCCATACTTCCTGGGAATCATATGATTCTATCCCTGGAAGACTGGAGCTTTTAGTCAAAGTCTTGATGACTATTCTGACTTCTTCCAAGGATTCGACGTCAGAAAAGTAATTCCATCCATCCAATATGAGTTGGGATAATTGATTTTTTTCAATCGGTATCGCCAAAACAGAAAGACTGATAGGAAACCAGCTGTTGGTAGCTCCCAACAAAACGGCTCTCGGTTCTTCTTCGCACTTCAAGTCATATTTATCAAGATGAGGGTGACGACCTCGACAAGCAGGCAAATTCTCTTGTGCTTCTCTTCCAAAGGCATGCACAAGAGACCGTGCGGCACCACACGTACTACACTTTACCCAAAGATTTTCGGTCTGCAAAGAAGCCCCGCTTTCGAAAAACCTCAACGAACCTTTACAACCTGATGGGCCTCCATGAACAAACCAGTGCCAAGGGAAATCGTCTAAATGCCCATTCCTGCAGGCCATCAAGAACCTTGCAGGAACCGCATCTGCATTGGCCCCCTTTTCACAATTAGCGTGTACAAAATGCGTATTTTCAGGTCTATACGGATTCGGCTTGATCTCAAATAAGCCCGAGTCATATTCTGCAAGTAAACCACATTTGACGCATCTGAACCAACGCGGAAAAGGCCTTACAGGAACACCGATCTTGCCTTCAGCAGAAAAAGGATTGACACTTTCGTCTGGCATGAATGGAGGTACGCGTAAGCATGAAACTTGAGGCCCCAGGACACGGCGAACCGCTGCTAACAACCGTGCTTCCTGAACCGGAGTGCAGCAGTTTTCATCCCAACGGTCAAGTCCCATCGTAATTACCGACAAGTTTGGCAAATCTATCAATGCTCCAGGACCGTATGTCCAAAGTAACTGGCTTGGACGGACTTGTCCTACTGGATGCGTACTCATGCGTCACCTCCCTCGTCATTATGCTTGGTTTTTATTCGCCATTCGGGAGGATCAGGCAATTTCGATACTTCCATTATCAATTGCACTCCGGGTTCAACCTCACGCATCGATAATGGAACCGTAAATTTATCCCATGCCGTTATGCCGGGTTTATTGAGTAATGCGACCATATCCCCCTGACGTCTTTCGGTTTCGTAACCAAGCCTACGCCCAGCTGTATTGGCTTCTCTTACCCATAGGTCGATTCGCTCAGCTACCATAGCTTCAGAGTTCTGCTTGGCAGTTTGGTCCTTCACTTTCCAGGCTCGATCTGAAAATGCTTGTTTGACAAGAGGAACCTCCGGTTTTGTAGTATCATCGAGTTTTTCCGCTCCTTGATTGGGATTGAACTCGTTATGATTCAAACGTAACAAACTCACCATCGTTCCTGTCAAGCCGCGGTCCAATGCTCTTGGCGCAAAGGGCGTGACCGATTGTGCCTCGACATGTTTGTAAAAGGTGGCGTGATAGTGTTCGAATGTTTCATAATGTGACAAATCTCTCGGCCTAGCCCATGTAAGTACCGTGCAAACCAATCCAGGGAAGAACCGGCCCACACGGCTGGTTGCCTGAATATACTCAGCCGTATTCTTGGGTTGGCCGTTGACCACCATAAGGCCCAACCGGTTTACGTCGACACCGACCGAAAGCATATTGGTAGCCAGAACGATATCGATGGATCTAGTTTCTCCTTGTTCCCAGCTGGCTTTGTATTTGACTTCAAGTTGGTCCAGTTTTCGTGGTATATCCTTGCTCGAAACACGAGAAGTGAGTTCATCTACATTTCTGACAGACCGTTGACTGAGTCCCGGTCTGGCGACATCGCTCATCTGAACCCTATAGGAACGAGTCTGGACATCGTCCTCCGCCAACCGCCTCATACCACCCAATTCTCGCAGCGAATTGAAATATCCTACCACAGTCATGTAAGGATCCGCTGCTTGGCCGAATCTATCGAACAAAGATTGGGCCGCCGTCAGCAAAGCGACATAAACCCGGATCAATACCGCCGGCCTCGAACTTCCCGGAGAGCAAATTCCCAGGTACCGACGACCTGGCATATCTACGATAGATCGTTGTACAGAGAAGAAATTGTCTTCCACATCGAGACCATGTGGGGGAAAAACAGCGACCTTACGCAGGAAGACGTTGTTGACCTGTTCTTCAGCCTTTCTTACCGTTGCTGTCGAAGCGATTATTTTAGGTCTTATCGCCTTCCCATCGATTTTCCAGGTAGAAAGCTCATCGACTGCCGTTTCGTACAAACCGACCATTGTACCTAGGGGCCCACTGATTAAATGAAACTCGTCTTGTATGATAAGATCGGGAGGCCGTATCGGTGTTATTGGCTTGACCGTAGTGGAAGGTAACGATCCGTTTCTTTGGTGATTTCCATTGCAATCGGCATCCGGCCAAAGTAAACCGTGACGCACACATTCCTGTGTAGCTTTGCCAAAAAGCGTACATACCTGTCCTCGCCATGACATCATCGCAAACTTGTCGACCGTCGCAATCATCATCGTAGGCGGCCTTCGATACAGCTCTTCGTCAACTACAGACACTGGCAAACCCATATCTTTGGATTTTGTTCGGCTAAAGTCACATCTGCCATACTTGTCACCGCAATATATAATGGTTTTACCTATATTCTGTTTGAATCGCTTGACTTCGATATCCCTGCCCTCGGCAATTTCAGAACCACACCACGGGCAGATAGTAAGCTGTGCCGGGGTGCTGGCTCTCCATCGCTGACCATCTCGAAAAGCTTGTATCGCTTCATGCGACTCTTCGGTACTGTTCGGCGTTACACGCTGACCGACCCATAATCCGATAGTGAAAGGCTCTGGCCCCCACTTTTCCGTGTTTTCTCTGCGTTGTACTTCCATGGCACAGATCAGCGTAGTGGCTCGCTGGAACTGCTGTATGGTGAGCAGCCGTAACGTATACCGCATGATCACAGCCAAACCTCGCCCGGCATCCAGTCCTCCCAACCTTCCCTGTAACCTACGGATTCCCATCGTGAATGCCGCGACACCCAAATACGCTTCTGTCTTACCCCCACCTGTCGGGAACCAAAGCAGGTCTGCATACGCCTCTATGGGTTGAGTTCGATCTTTATGAGTCGGATCCGCCAATGGCGGTATCGACAAGAGCAAGAAAGCGAGCTGAAATGGCCGCCATGATCGGTTACTCGGAATGTCGAGCGATTTGATGTCGAGTTCTTCCCCACGTCTCCTCCGTAGCGAGTAATCAGTGTGTATACGTTGCGAAGCCATCACGAGATTTGCGAATCGAAACGCTTCCAGTGCCTTGTCGTCGGATCCGAGAACTTCTATTCCCTCCTTCAGCCTTTCCAGTATCTCTCGGCACCGATTCATCGCAATATTGGCCACATTGTTGTAACCTTTGACATCCTTATCGTTTCTTTCGTTCTGTTCCTTTATCCATGCCTCGTAATCGTTGGTAAGTATTTTCAAGGCGGCTATCAGCTCTATTCGACCGAGTTCTGCAAGCCGTTTCATATCGAGGAAGCCTTCTTCAATCAATTTGCGTAATGCCGGTCGATCCTTTGCTGCCAAGCCGGGTGTTTCGGTAATCGGTATCTCATATTGTGGAAGAACGACCGTTCGTATTTCAACGGCCTGTTCCGGATCATCTTCGGCTGTCTTTGCGTGGACCGATACCCCATGACCGACAGCGAATTCGACCTGCTTTCTGTAAATCATTTCGAGCGACATTCGTTCATCATCATGATCGTTGGCGTTCAGAAGCGGTCTGCGTCTGAATATAGGTTGTCCCTGTGCATCTCTAACCATCATCTCCGGCTGAAATATCCACGCTTGATCCTGATTCTGTTCGGGTTTGAGCTGTGTGTTTACCAAGAAAAGGGTTATCAGCCTATCACCATTCTTCAACGGACCACTGACGCTGCCCTGAACGAGCACTTCCGGGCTATGCGGATCGACGGCAACAGGAGGTATCGTTCTTTGTTTCAGGGAAATCGTAGTGGCTCCGCCGGAAGGAATCCGTTTCCATGCTCTTCTGGGCTTGCCAGTCTTTTCATCAGCTGTGTCACTTTCGCCTCGTTCGTATCGTCCCCAACTTGCCTGCAATTCCACATTCTCGATAGAACTATCGACGCAGAAAGTGAATCCCATTGAGGATGGCACGAGCGACTGATTCTTGGAAGCATCTATTTCCTGACTCGAATCGTCGTCCAGGTCAAGGCCGCCTTCGGTGGAAGCGAACTCTTCACCGGGCTGGTGACGTCCTTCATGAGGGCGTAATTCTGCGGTAGAGCTTTCTTCAATTACAGTGCATCCTTTCAGGCCTTCGATCCCATCTTCACGGGGAGAAAGAGGTGCGAGTTTCCCGACCAGGTATCGATCTCGAACACCCATCCCGACTATTTCTTCGAAAGGTCCGTTTGCCGGCCCTAGCAGATCGTCCACGACGGCTTGTTGTAGTAATTCACGAACATACTCCTGTTCTTTTACTGTGTTACCGGCAAGTACAGGAAAAGATGCATAATCGGAAATGCCAACAGTCTTCAATAGATTCTCGAATACCGACCAATAAAGACGCGTGATGGCCACGTCAGTGGCCAGATTTGGAATATTCAGTTCAGACAGCGTCTTGGCAGGATGTAGTTTTATGATCCCATCGAAATAAAATGTTATATCTTTAAGTGTACATCGCTTCCGATAAACCCTTGCAATGGCGATAACACTTTCTTCAGCAATAAGGATAAATCCGTCTTCCTCTTCAATGCCTTGGCACAAATTGGGATTGTACTTTATTGTTGTAGAGAAATCTTCAATGCTTGCTTCTTCTCCAATCCTAATCAACCAAGCATTATATGTACCACTTGCAGATTGGTTCGATGAGATTCGAGCAGTATTATTATTGTCTTTCGCCATATAAATCTCCAAGATATATGATCAGAACAAGTCTTCTTGCTTTGAATCTATCTTCTTTTTAGTCTTGTTTTTCTTGTTTTTGTCATGTAAGCCTTGTGCAACTTCTTCGGCGTAACGCTCGTGATTCAATTTCAACAGCCGCTGAAGTACTTCCCTGCGAGCCTCTTCGGAAATAGTGAATCGCAGCCCCTGTTTTGTTTCATGGAATCCATGACAAAGCTTAAGACCATCCCAGTCATAGGCATCAGATATAGCTTCGTCCATCTCGACATGTAAATCTCTAAGCTTCTGAATATCATCAGATGCCTCTTCTGAGTCATGGAAACGATTATAAATCTTAGTCAGACCTTCATTGCGATTGAGCATAGCGTTGCCTCTTAACTCATAATACTGCTGTCCCAGTTTTCTAAGCCCGTCTCCCAATGGTGGTAAAGCAAATGTGTCAAATAAATCGGATGGGCTATAACGGAGAAGAAGCAAGTTGTATCCTCCATATCTTCTTGCCCATATTTCATGGATACTTGAAGATAAAACAGCAGCCAATGCAAAATCGTCACTTGCTATAATTGCGATTGCATTCGAATATACTTTTTTTCCAAACACTTGACCAAATGCCACGTATTTTGTTGCTTGCGTTGCAATAGCCAATGCCCAGTTGAGTTGTTCAAGTTTGGAATAAAGTTCAGATCGCAACCTCCAATATTGCCACCATTTTTGATCTCTTTTCTTTTTCTTCCTTTCTGGGTAGACGCGCTGTTTAATAATTTCCAAACAATCTGGATAATCGGTGGCGACCGGACCATCATAATCATCCGGAGCAGAATTTCGATCAAGCGGCCAGTTACGAAAATTGATAATCCACTGAGAGGCCTCATGCTGTGGATGTATGTTAAGCTCCTTCCCAACCAAATAAGGGCAAATAACTTTACTATTTTTCTTATCTTTTGCTATCAAATCATCTATTTCCTCTTTGGTTAAAACAAAACCTTCTCCCAAGGGAATAGAACCTTGATAACTTAACTGGTAATTATATTTGAGCTTCTCTGGTGCCGAGTCAATTAAATCCGACTCGGCAAGAAATGAGTTGATCTTCGATACGACTTTACCATCCAATAAAAAATCACCATTCCAAGTACCGTGATATATCCATATTGGTGAAAATGTTACACTCGCAGTTCCTGGCCACACACTTTTGCTTGAGGCCTTAATAATCGAATTTCCTGAAGCCAAAACAGCTTGAAGCCCAACTTCTCTGGTATCACCTTCGGACATAGAACTTGTTGCTATGAAACCATTGGTTCCGCTTTCCCTCGTAAACATGTTCACTCGTCGTACAAAGAAGGCACAAAGATCTGCATTCGCACTACTTCCAGGATATAAGCAGCAAGTGAGATATTCAAGATATTTACCCCCAAGTGCACCTCGAATCTTCCTACCACCTAGGTAGGGTGGATTTCCGATGACAGCATCGAAGCCCCCACGCTCAAACACTTCGGGAAATTCAAGTGGCCAATGCAGAGGTTTTCTTGCAGGCTTGCTATCAGACAATTCGATTGATAGCGATTCTTCTCTTTGACGTTTAATAGTTTTTTCGACATGAAGATTACCTTTAAATAGTTCGCCGGCTTCTATAGATAGCCTATCAAAAGATACTTGCATAGCTTTTGAATCTTCTCCCAATTTGAAAGCTTCTCCTACAAAAGCATCAGCAACAAGTTCGATAGACTGAAGTTTCTTTCTAGCTTGTTCGTCCAACTTGGCCATCGCTTCGACATCGTGAATATCTCTAATCGGTATCCGACGCAATTTCTTACGGAGTTCCATTACCTCTAAAATAGCTTGTTCGATATTCTTCCCGAACAATCGCGGTTGAATCTTCGGATCGTCCGGATTCATTGTCAACTTTATTAGCTGATCCAGCCTATGAATCCCCAACAAACTATCACCACAACGCAGATTGTGATCTAGAAAACCGAAAGGCCTCCCTTTAGCCAATGTAGTTAGCCATATAGAAAGCTTAGATAATTCTACAGCTAAATGGTTGAGGTCAATTCCATATAAACATTTTTCAGCTATCAGTCTGCGAGCAATTACAAGTCTGTCATCTAGCGACTTTGGCATCGGCTCCGCAGAACCAAGATAGTCCAGTGCCTCACCGTCAATAGTTACGAACTTACCTTGTGTTTCCTCTTTCCCCCATGCTTCGACGACCCGTTCGGAAAGCCATCGACAGGCTTGCACCAAAAATGCCCCCGACCCCATGGCCGGATCGCAGACCTTCAAGTCCAAAAGTTCAGCAGGAGATTTGAGATTCCAATCTTCTCTTTGTTTACCTTCAGCTGGCCCTATATAGGCCACAGGTTCCAATGTCGTTGAAACGATACTTTCTGTGAGAGATTTAGGGGTATAATGTGTCCCGGTCTCCCTGCGATCCGCTCCGAGCGTTACAGCAAAGGATTCGGCCTTATAAACGATGAAGTCTCCCCAGGCATCGGCTCTCAACAGATTGGCAAAGGGACGAATTCTCCGGGCAAGCTCCGTATCCCCACCACAAACAGCCACCACCTTTGCAAAGATAGTATCATCAATTTCTTTTTTCAGAGCGTTCTTTATGGCGGAGGCACTTCGCTTCGTCGCTTCTTTCAACAAGTCAACCAACGTTTTTTCGCCATCCAAACGGGCCGATTCCAATTCTGCAAGCGACACATTAGGATTCTTCGCTTTTTGGGAACCTTCCAGACCCAGTGTGATTTCCGGCACACGAGCGACAGTATGCTCCAAAAGGCCTTCATAGACATGGCCGATCTGTTCGACATTGAGAGCTTTGTAGGATAGCAGCAAAGCTCCGCCTTTTTGTTCGAGAATCTGCAGGGCATTTAACAGCAATAAAACCGTTCTATTGTCTATAGGTAATGGCTTTGCGGATCCCTCATGCCAGTCTGTCCCCTTGGGACGGCCTTCCAGAAATGGAAAACGATCCGGATCAAACAAGGATCCGCCTAAGGCTGGCATTCTCAATGTCTCGTGCTCTATGCCTCCATAGACTGCACGAAATACAGCCAACAATCTAGCCCAGGAATCATGCCGTCTTTCCAAAACTTCGGGGCCATGATGGTCAGCTTCCTCGTCCAATTGTGCTCTGAGACTTGAAACGGCATAATATTGCTCGTAGATCGGCTCGTCCAGCAATAAAAGGCCACGCTCTTCGGCGCATAGAATGAAGACCAAACGCATCATGACCGTCAGCCCGGCTTCGTATAATTCGGCGGGAGGAACATCATGCAAAAGCTGGCGGTTCCGATCCTGGTCGGCCTTGTCGAGACACTGAACAAGCACTTCGACCGCTCGCTTGACCTGCTCACCCAAAGTGTCGGTAACCTCTTCCTGGTGTTTGAGTGATTCTTCCAGTAAAGCTTCTAAAGACTCTTCGCTGGGGCCAAAGCAACGGCGTACCCCTAACAGTGATTGAAAAGCCTTGAGAGTTACAGGCTCCTGAAACCAGAGTCTGGCATACCAGGAAGCATTGCCGGAAGTCGAACCTACAGGAGCATTGACCAGCATCCATCGTTCCCCGTTCGTCAACAATCCAAGTCGAATATCTTCCTGCCGACATAGCATCGTCATTCTTTCAAGCAATGAAGCCGGCCAGCCATCGCCAACCTTGACTTTTTCAAGGTCGGTACCTGGTGGCTGGATTGATATCATCAGCTTCGATTTGCTGTCCGAATCCCCTTTGATAACGAAATCAGGACTGAAAGATCCGGCATGTTCAGGAGAATTATATGACAAGGGCTCATCAAGTTTATGGTTTGGGATCAATACTGAATCATCGTATTCGAGTAATTCAGAAACGACCAAGTTGATCCATTCATTATGCAGTTCATCAAGCTGTGGATCATTTTCATCGACAGCATCACACCATTCCTCGTAGGCAGCCCTCACCCGTTGACGACGTGGCGTTTCGACAACATCCAATCCCTGCGGGAAAATATTTTCCAGTTCAGACACAACAAGGAAAGGACCAGACACCTCGATCAAGTAAAGCCATTCAGTATGTTGGGATATTCTTCTGGCCATTATCGAGTTCCCCCCAGCATGGAACGAGGTACTATGAATTCGACAGCTACCGGGAAGGTGCGATCGGTCAGTCCTTCGTACCGTTTTTCAATGACGGCTGTCTCGCGTTGTTTTTCTTCAGGGATACGTGCAAGGCGGGCTTCCAAAGAGTTCCGATCCAGTCGGACTTGATCACGTTCTTCTTTGGCGAACTCGAATTCGAGCTGGCGATCGGGTTCTTTTGCGAGTTCTTTTCGTACGTTCTTTTCCAATTCATCCAGTATATTTTGTAAATCTTCTATTTCGCTTTTCTTGCGCCGGTTCAAAGTGTTCTCCAGAAATCTCAATCGCTCCCGAGAGCGAGCTTCAATGGAAGAACGAATCGACTCTTCACTGCTTTCAAATCTCTTTTTGAGTATTGCAAACAATTCCGAACCTGGATCGATCGGTTCTGCATTTTTTACTAGAGATTCGAGTCTCCCTATCTGTGGAATCCTCGCAAAACTGTTATGCTTGAGTTCACCACCAGACAAGGTAATCTCTTCGTGGAGTCTATGATGGTCGCCTCCAGTGATGACCAATCGTGACCAGGTAATCGCCACAGGAGTTTCGATTGCTAAATCAGAGGTAGCTTTGACTGTAATCCTGTGTAATTTCTTGACATCATCCAGTTTCCACAGTTCCTCACGCAGTAAACGAAGGCACATTTGAACGAGCCGATGATTCAGGTGTGCCAGAACGACATCGTCTCTACCTTTGGCTACGTCGTGATCGAATGTTATTGGCCTTCTTACACCAGTGTGAGGATGTTCCAGTCCGGCCGTAGCACGCCCCCAAGAACCGGGTAAAACAGGCACTTCAAACACCGTACCTTCTGGTGTATTGGGCATAGAAGCAGGTTTCAATGGCGGTTTTTCTGCCAAATCCAATGCGACATGAACCGCCCTAGCAATATGTTCAGGTGTCAAATGGAAATCATTTTTGGCTTCCATTAGCCTATCATGCAGTCGGGCTATTTTTTCTTCCAGTTTTCGTTCGGCAGCTACAAATTTTCGTGCTTGTTCCGCTTTCTTTTCAGCATAACTCGTGTCCAGGCTTACACGCTTACCTAGCATGGCTTCTTCAATCTGCTGGGCGATTACCGGACCGACAGTTCCAAGGTCTTCACGGATAGTATCTACCTTTAAAACCGCCCTCATTAAATATTCATGATCGCCATTGATCTGGCCAACCTTGATACCTTCAACGTTGCTGTTTTCCTGGAATCCTTTGCCAACAGGATGCCAAACGAAAACTTCTGACTCTTTTTGCCCATGACGATCAATGCGGCCATTCCGCTGTTCCATTACGTTCGGATTCCATGGAATTTCAATATGAATAAGATAATTGCAGTGGTTTTGAAGGTCTATGCCTTCAGATGCCGCATCGGTTGCCAATAGAATCCGAACTGGAGAAATATTAGGATGTGCCTGAAAAGCCGCTTTGATACTCTCTCTATCTTCTGGCTTTATACTGCCATGAAGAATCATCAACCGGTCTCCCCCATAACCATGTGAAGTCAGAATCTCATGCAGCCAAACATGTGTCGCCCGATATTCAGTGAACAATATCACTCGCTTGTCATTCCACTGACCATCTGTTTTAAGGTGAGATTCGAGCCAATCGAGTATAGCCGTGGCCTTGGAATCCACTTTGTTTTTGGATTTTTCAGCCCAATCAGTCAATTCATTTAGCATTTGAAGTTGATCTTGCTCAATCGCTATGCTGAAATCCCCAGCTATTTCCACTGCTTCATGTTGGGCTTCTTCTGCCGATGCATCATTAGAATAGTCTTCCTCGGCTCTCAGAATAGCCTTCCAAAGAACACGTACGTCTATTGTTCGTTTCTTAGCTTGAATTCGTTTTGTGCCCAAACTTTCACGATGCTTTCTCAGCGTAGTGGCAAAGGCCAACGGTGAGGAAAACAGTCTTTTCTTGAGCAAGGTATGCACGAAATCCGAACAATAACTATACCGTGTTCCACGAACACTAGCGGAACGGCTCAATGTGTATTTCTGAAGTAGGGAGTGAATTTCACGCTCTTCAGCAGAATAATCGACCTCTAGAGCCATAATCTTACGCTTTGGGAAAACCGGCTTGCCTTCTGCATCGACGATATCACTTTTCAGGCGACGGATCATGACCCGTTGTTTTTGTTTTTCGTCCGGCATGACCGTTCTGGCAAAACGCTGGTTGTCCAACAACTCAAGCAAAGAAGTGAATGACTCTTGATACCCATTGTGTGGAGTTGCGGTAAGGAACAATCGGTGATTGAAATGTGGTGAAAGAGTACGAATCAATCGTGTACGCTGACTTTCCAAAGCGTACAGTGCCGCCGTCGTAGGAGCGATATTATGTGCTTCATCAACGACCAAAATATCATATTTTCTCGGATAAGTAACATCTGGTGAAAGAATGTCTTTGAGCAATCTGAGCCCTTCACCACTCTTCATCCAATCCATTGAAGCGATCAATCTTGGAAAGGATGTCCAGGGATTGGCGTGAATTCCCCGTTCGCGTCGCAGTTGTTTGATATATGCTGTATCGACAATTCGAAATTCCAAGCCGAACTTGTCCCACATCTCTACCTGCCACTTAACCTGTAGTGACGCAGGACACACGACGAAAACAGTACGAGCTCGATGGCGAACGAGAAGCTCTTGAATAACCAAACCTGCCTCGATTGTTTTACCAAGGCCGACATCATCTGCAATTAGAAGATTGACCCGAGCCATGTCGATTGCTCGGACCAAAGGATCTAATTGGTAATCTTCGATTGTAATACCGCTACGAAAAGGGGCTTGAAGAAACGATCTGTCTGCATTGGTTACGGCTCCCCAGCGTACAGCATCTAGAAAGGCCTGTTGTCGTTCATTGGAATCCCATCCGCTAATTTGCGGAAGGCCAGCCTTTTCCAATACTTGGGCCCCAGGCTCTAATTGCCAAACAATCTGAAGTTCTTCTCCTGTCGAATCCTCATCTATCGACGCGATCGTAATTAAATGCTGTGCCTCGTTTGTACTCGATTTGAAAGTAGAAGCATGGACATCACTTACAATCCATTGCCTTCGTCGAATTTCAATCAATTGTCCCGGCTCAGGAATTATAGAAGATCTCATTTCAGCCATATTGTTTTCTCGGAGCAAGTTACTCATGCTTTACCGCTAGTTCTATGTTTGTTTTTCCTGCTAAAATTCTTACCGTACTCCCCAACATGTTTAATAATACTTTTTCCTATAACTTCGCCGAGTTTTACGGGTACTGCATTGCCAATCAACCGACCGATAGTTTTGCGTTGAATGGCATCTCCTGTTTGCACAAATTTGTAAGCCCTTGGAAAGCTCTGCAAAATTGCTCCCTCCCTAAGTGATATCGCTCTATTCTGCTTGGGATGTCCGAAACGGCCATTGCCAAAACCGTAGAATTGAGTCGTGATCGTAGGTGCCACTTCATCCCATCGCATGCGACCATATACACTAGGGTAAGTTTTTCCAGAGCTCTTTTTATGACATGGTGAAACTAATTTAGAATTCCAATCCCGCCATGTGCCTCCAGGTTTGGAAGCCTTGATACGTTTCATATTCATTGGCGACAGCGTACTCGACTGGTGCATCGGATCTTTTTCGTAAACACCGCCAGCTGCTATCGGTGGTAATTTACCAATAGCGTCACGAACGGTTTTGAGCTTTGCGTTTTTGCGGTGAGAAAGCATCTGGATTGGTCCCAATTTGGATGCCAACAGTACGAGCCTTTGCCTATGTTGAGGAATACCATAATCAGAACAGTTGACAATCTGATAACTCACTTCGTAGCCTTCTTGCTTCAGATCCGAAATGAATTCATCGAATATATCATACTCTATCAAGCCTGGGACATTTTCCATCGTGACAAGTTCGGGGGATAGCTCTTTTACGAGCCTGGAAAATTCCGCCAACAACCACCAACGGTGATCCTCGAAATTGGCTTTGGCAATTTTTTGATTGTAAGTCGAAAACGTTTGACAAGGCGCACAGCCAGCCAACAAACGAATTGTTCCAGGAACATACTTAGATTTAATTTCTTTCGATTTCACATCCTGGACGGATTTCAAAAGAAATTCGGAATTATTGTTTGCTGTGTACGGATATTCACAGGCAGGATCAATGTCTACACCGAGTCTAACATCAATTCCCACTTTTTCTAAACCCTTAGTCAAGCCACCCACACCACAGAACAAATCTATTGCAGATATTCTTGCTCTAGTCTTGAAAGAGTTCTCTATGTTTCTTTTACGCCTTACCATACTTCCTTTCTGGCTCTTTCTATTTGGCAAATAAATCAAAACAAGCTAAAAGCGTCAGAAACGCTTATGAAAGCAATATGGATACACCTGCTTTAGCGTTTTCAAAGTTTTTTTCTGAAGTCTACTCACATATCGCTTCGTCCGAAATTACGACAATATGGCCATCTTTGCGACGTATGATAACTAGCCAAATATCACCGCCAGCTTGCCATGTCTCTCCACCAAATATATCTACGATTTTTTTTGTTTGCGTTTCATTCATTTCAGTATACTTCACGTATTCTCAATCTTTGTCCGCAAGTACAAAATCATCGCCGTATCCGACACATGACTTGCATATATTAATTGCTTCTGCCCAATCTTCTTTTTTACCATCACTCATAACACGAATATGATCCCTAAGATGATGCTTTAAAATAACTAAAGCAGCTTTAACGCAGATGTCATAGGGCAAGTGCTCTGTTTTACAATGGCAAATCACATAATCCCTCCCAGGACTGGGGAATTGCACTTTTTGAATTACAAAATCTTCACACGACATCCCTCCAACTCCGTTAAATATTATCGCTGTCTCAGAAAAAACCGGCTTGCCCCTGCCTTCACATCCAGCCAGTTTGACGTCAATATTGGCAAATACGGTTTTACAATCATCGACAATTGCAGTGAATTGATTAGTCGGAAATTCAATCTCACGCTCCCAGTGATGTGTCCATCCCATAAAAACCTCTAATCGTTAATTTATATTTTCTTATGAGTTGATTTACCAGCACGTACCCATTCATCAACTTCTTTAACTTGAAATTTAAGAAGGCGGCCAACTTTATGGGCGGGCATATTCCTTTGGGACACCCAATTGTAAATTGTCTCCCTTTTCACCCCAAGATGCTCTGCTATATCATCTACGGATAACCATCTATCAGTCATAACAAGACCCTCTAAAAGCTTAGATACAGTTGTCCAACAAATATTCAGAATTAAAATATATGGACATCATTATGTCAAGGTTTAACTGAATATAATGGTATATATTATCATAAGTAGCATTTTATCAAGTTTTGTTCAGATAAAACTATCCTATCATGACGACCTAAATCTTTTGTCTGTAAGAAGATATGGGAGAAGATAAAAATATCCGAAAAAACCGTAAATTTTGCTTGCGCCCTCCGGCTCAATGCGCTAATTATAAAAATAAAAAATATTTGATTTGAAAGGACAAGTAATGACTTTAGGAGTCAGAAAAATCATTGTTATTGGGCTGATTGGAGCTATTTTCTTGGCCGGAAATGTGCTTTTAGTTGCTAATTGGCTGGCTGAAAAAGGAGTTACAGAAAAAGCCACTTGGCTTCTGGAAAACTTCCTGACAGGGACAGCAATTGCTGTGATCGTGGCTTTGCTTATTTTGCTTGTTAATCCGAAGAGCAGCGGCAGGTCGATTGATTTTCTTCGTAGATGTCCCGTCTGCGAT
>Ga0272441_10006774_pt1 | contig 18988 bp, 21 predicted proteins | sample SSMProp6N_FD_193582 | JGI IMG/M metagenome (GOLD analysis project Ga0272441, IMG submission 193582) | Marine sediment archaeal communities from Little Sippewissett salt marsh, Falmouth, MA, United States - SSM-Prop-6N | ecosystem: Environmental > Aquatic > Marine > Wetlands > Sediment ... | reverse complement strand
CTGTTATGGTTTTTCTTATTCTCTCTATGCTCTTTTCGACCTGATCAGGGCTGTAAGCTTTCCCGGATTTATTGTCTTTCTTTGCTATCATGTTCAGCTCTTTCTGCAGGTATTCCTTGTCTATCTTGAGGGCGCTTGCCTCCACCTCTGAATCGAGGGAGCGCGTCAGAAGGCTTGATATGTATTCTTTTTCGCTGAGCTTGTCGACAATTGTCGCATCTAAGACGATTTGAGTATTCTTTTCATCCTGAAGATTGAGTGGAGCTACACCCCTGTCCTTTTTCCAGGCATCTTCCAGCATTTTCCTGGATATCTTTGCCTCTATATACTTTTTTTTCCTCAGCTTTTCTATATCTTTTATCTTATACTCATATCTTTTCAACAAAGCCCCTTCGCTTTTGGTTAATAGAGATATTTTCAGGATAGATTCTATCTCTGCAATATCTATATTTTTAATATTATTAATAGAATCAAGGATATCTACAAAGGAGTCGCCTGTTGCTGATGACCTGTAATAACCTGCATCCTTTATCCTCTCACCCAGAAAGGCAATCTGCGTATCCGCAGTAGAGCTCATGATATCCACGATATCCATATAATCCCGCATTTCCAACATATTCTCAGGCAGATTATTGGCAAGCAGAGGTTTTTCAACAAACCTGTCAACAAAATATCTTTCATAATTGTCATTCAGTTTAAAGAGCAGATCTTTCTTCTCTTCATGGCTGAATATGCCTTTGCCTTGATCTATGAATCTGACATAAAACTGATTCGGAAAATAATTATACGTCTCTTTCCTTTTTTCCATATCGGAGATCTTTTTTCCTATTTCCGGGGGTATAAAAGGGTCAACAAAAACATAGCTGCGGGGATTATTTATAAATATGTCCCTATGATCTGTATCCCGGATGGCATCTGCAGACTTGAGCAAAAGATCAGGGGTGATTATATCATACATATCAAAGGGTGTCTTATCAGGATATTCGTGTTTATCGATCCCTTGAAAGCCGACCTGTACCATCTCTTCGGTTACGGTCTTTGATCCTGACATTACCCATGCCATTGCAAAAAAAACACTCAGGACCACGATGCCTATGATCAGACCCTTTCTCCTCCATAAGACCATGATAAGCTCCATCAGGTCTATTTCATCTTCGTAGTATTCCTGCCTATTTTCTTCATTCATAATGGATTCTCCTTTGATATCACAACTCTGCCAAAATATTTACTATGCTCTTAAAACAAGCGTGGTTTTTACATATATATTTAATAAGTTTATCTTTTTTCATAAATAATCACTTTATTCATCGTTGCAGCATTACTGAACTCATCATTGCTCTGTGTGAAATCACAGAAATCGATGGAATACAATGTATTGATCTCATCCAGAGCCTCTTCTGTCCTTATTATTTGAGATGCATCGAGCTTCTTATCCGCGATTACACCCAGATCAATGTCTGCAAGTGGATTTTTGTTGTCTCCCCTGGCCCTTGAGCCGAATACGAAGATATCTCTAACACCAGGCAGAACAGACAATACTGCCTGCACGATATCCTTTTCATGAGGAACACTTTTAGGTTCTCGTTTTACTGCCAATTTTGCCTTGCTTCCTCTCGCTTCTAATGCACATCGGCGGTTGCTTCATATAAAAACAGCTACACTTTCACCTTAAGTCCCTGCGCCTTTTCTTCATACACCTTTCCGCAAAAGGGGCACTCCAGGTTTTCATCGAGCCTGTTGCCGCATTCGCACATCCAGCCTGTCTGCCTTGCCGGGTTGCCGACCATGAGTGCATGGTTTGGGGCACCCTTGGTTACCGTGGCACCGGCACCTATGAATGCGTATGCGCCTATTGTATAACCGCAGACTATTGTTGCATTCGCCCCGATGGTCGCACCCTTTTTGACCAGTGTCGGCCTAAGTTCGTCCATCCTGGGGATATGGGACCTGGGATTGAATACATTGGTGAATACCATGGAAGGGCCGCAAAACACATTGTCCTCCAGGGTGACGCCTTTATATATCGAAACATTGTTCTGGATCTTGCAGCCGTTACCAATAACCGCGTCCGGCCCGATCACAACGTTCTGCCCTATGCTGCAGTTCCTGCCTATACGGGATCCCTCGATGATATGGCTGAAGTGCCATACCTTTGTCCCTTCACCTATCTCCGTGCCTGTATCCGCATAGCTCGATTCATGGATATGATATGTATCCTGCGCCTGAGATGATTCTTTCAGGTATATCTTTTTTCCGTTATTATTCAGGGAATCCTGGCTTGCCTTTAATACCCTCAAGACATCAATGCCTTCCTGGGCGTCTGTTATCGGGGGTTTTCTGCTTGCGATACAGTCCATAAAATGCCGGCACTCTGATTTCAGGGGCTCTGACTCGTCAACCACGACCCTTTTGGCCTCTTTTTTATCAGGGATCGGCATGCCGTTTTCCCATCGGATATTGTGTGGATACAGGACAAGCTTTTCACCCCACGGCACGGTATCCTTGAATACAGCCATGCACCTATCACCGACCACTACGAGCATCTGCTCCTTGAAAGGGTGGAGCCAGGAGACAAATACGTGCGCCTTGAGTCCGCTGGGGAATTCAAGGTGGGTGGTCGTAACATCCGCGATCTTCTTGTGCAGATAATTTCCACCGGTTGCCATGACATATTCAGGGGATTCGCTGGCGATCGAGAGGATCATGGAGATATCATGCGGGGCAAAGCTCCAGAGGATATCCTCTTCCCTGCGTATCTTTCCGAAGCTCAACCTGTTCGAATAGATATAGTTGATCCTGCCCAGTTCGCCATGCCCGATCAGTTCTTTTAAACGGATGAATGCGGTATGGTACTGCAAAAGATGGCCGACCATCAGGATCTTTGAACTGCTGCCAGCAAGGTCTCTCAATTCCTTTGCCTCTGCCAGATCAAGGGCAAGGGGTTTTTCTACATACACATCCTTGCCTGAAAGCAGCGCCTCGCGCGCGAGGGAAAAATGCATGGCAGCAGGCGCAGAGATGACCACGCCTGCAATATCTTTATTTTCAAGGATTTCACGATAGTTTGAAGTACATTGGACATCCGGATACTTATCCCTGTATACGGAGAGCACATCTTCACTGCTGTCGCAGATACCCTTCAATGCGCCCAGTTCGGCATAGTTTCTGATAAGGTTCTTACCCCAGTAGCCTGCACCGGCTACCGCGATATTTATTTTATTATATTTGTTCAAAATATGGCTCCTTTTTTCAAGTAAGACCGATAACCCGCATTACCCGCAAACTAAAACTTAAAACCTAACACGTAACACCTTTTATTACCTCAACAATCCTCTCCTGATCCTGCCCGGCGAGATATGGGTGCATGGGCAGCGAAAAGATTGACCCTGATGTCTTTTCCGAAACAGGGAAATCACCGTTTTTATACTGCAGGTATGCATATGCACCCTGAAGATGGAGGGGTCTCGGGTAGTAGACAGCGGTAGGGATACCATCCTTTTTAAGTGCGCCCATTATGGCGTCTTTATTTTCACTCATTATCGAATACTGTGCCCAGGCGCTTAGATTGCCATCTTTTACAAACGGGACCTTGATATGATCAATATCTTTCAATAATCCCGAATAATTCCCGGCCACATCCTGTCTCAGGCCTATCTCTTCAGGGAAGATATCGAACTTTGCCAGCAGTATGGCTGCCTGAATCGTATCGCACCTGCCGTTTATGCCTATGCGTATATTATCGTATTTTTCAGAACCCTTTCCATGGACACGGATCGATCTGAGTATGTCGCACAAGCCCTCGTCATCGGTAAAGATCATCCCTGCATCTCCGTAACACCCGAGAGGCTTAGCCGGAAAAAATGATGTTGCAGCGATATTGGAAAGAGAGCATGCCTTTTTGCCGCCGTACTCTGCACCATAGGACTGGGCAGCATCTTCTATCACAAAAAGTCCTTCCTGCTTTGCCATGGCATTTATTCGGTCATAATCAGCCGTCTGCCCGAAAAGATCAACCGAGATTATCCCCTTTGGCTTAAGGCTCTCAAAGCCTTTAGGCAAGGGGTGTTTCTGAATGTCACCGGTTTTCACGGCATTTATGGCCTCTTTAAGACAGTCAGGGTTTATATTGAACGTATCGGGTTCTATATCAACGAACACCGGTGTGGCACCGAGCAGTGATATGACCTCTGCCGTGGCAACAAAGGTAAATGGTGTGGTGAATATCGCGTCCCCGGGCCCGACATTATAGGCCATCAATGCCATCAAGAGCGCCTCGGTACCTGACGAACAGGCAATAGCATGTTTTACGCCCGCATAGCCTGCAAGCCTTTGCTCCAAATCCATGATTTCAGGCCCCATGATATATTTACCATGAGCCAGGACTGCCTCGATATTTTGTGTTATCCTGCTGTAGATCCTCTTTTGCTGGGCCTTTAAGTCGATAAATGGAATTGTCATGTATTCTCCTTATTTGTACAATGCTACAACCTATGGGTGAATCGTACTGTATATTGTTCTTCTTATATCTATCTTTCAAACACAGCTATTAATAAAAACGTGCTATTTTTATATTATACTACAGAACAAATCAAGTCCGCACAGGGATAAAAAAAAGATTTACGGATATTCTATTTGCAGACATATGGATAAAATATGCAGTATATTCGTGGCATTGCCTTTTGCACCAGGCAATGCCACCTCTATCAACTATTTGCATTTACTGAACATTTTTCAGATAAAATTTTTGTATTCTAAAACATAATCTCAAGGTCACTCAGGGGATAGGCCATGCATGCATGGATGTAACCGAATGCCCTGTCTGACTTTCTTACCTTTACACCTTGCGGCTGAAAGACATTGCCTTTGATGAGCCTTGTCCTGCACAGGCTGCACTCGCCGGACCTGCAAAGGGCCGGGATGACGATGCCGTTTCTTTCAAGGGAGATCATCAGCGGCTCATCAGCCCGGGCTGTAATGGTTTTCCCGCCATGGACCTTTACTGTAAATTCTGCATCCGCCTGTATTTCTGACGGCCATCCCGGATCCTGTGTTATATCAGCAGGAGGGCCGAAGACCTCGGTACGTATCTTTCTTTTTTCAACCCCGAGATTATCTAGTTCTTTCAGGCAGAAAACATACATGGCCTCTGGCCCGCACATATAAATTGTTTTTTTTGAGATATCACCGAGAAGATCCTTCATGAGGTCTGCGGTGATAAAACCGCTTAACCCGTCATAGCCTTGCGGCGGGTTCGATATGACCGGTGTATACCTTATGTTTTTATGCCTGTTTGCAATGGTGCACAGTTCGTCATGGAAGATAATGTCGTCCTGGTCCAGGCTACCATAGACAAGGTGTATATTCCTTTGCAGCCCCTTTTCAGCGACATCCCGTATCATGCTCATAAACGGCGTTATACCGCTGCCTCCTGCCAGAAATACGAGGTCATCGCCGTGAAACAGCGGATTATATATAAAATTACCGGACGGGCCTGAGCTCTCAAATATATCGCCCTGCCGGATATGGCCCAGCAGGTATTCGGAGACAAAACCGTCTTTGTTCCTGCGCACTGTAATATCATAATAACCTATCCGGGCTGGTGATGAAGAGATGCTGTAGGGCCTGCTGGTACGTATCCCGTCTATCTCCACAAAGAGGTTTATGTACTGGCCTGCCTGAAACGGCGGCAGCCAGGAATTATCCGACACAATCCTTATTGTCTTTGCCGAAGCAGTCTCATCAAAAATCTCGGAGACCCTGACGCGAATACTCTTTGGATGGAGCATCGAGACGATATGCCCGGCAACACCCTTTTGTGATGAAAAATCCGACCCGTATTTCCTGAGCACCTCTATATCTTGCTGTACGTCCTTGTAGCCCTCTATATCTTTAATAACGTCCTTGAAACCCATAGATCCCCCCTGTTACACACTCTTCATGTCTTTTAAGATTGCCCTGGCTGAAGACCTGCCCGAAGTCAATGTGGGCTGAAAACCGCCGCTACTCGCCCAGGAACCTGCAAAATACAGCCCCTTGATCTGTGACTGATAAGAAACAAAAAGCGCTGAATCCTTTACAAACTGATCCGGGCCGTATATTGCGCCCCCAGGATGCCCGAGATAACGCATATGGGTGAGAGGGGTCGCGACCTCAAGCTCTTCGATACGGGCACTGAAACCGGGAAACACCTTTTCCGCAAGGTTCAGCATGCCCTGGGCATAGCGGTATTTCGTCTCTGCATACTGGTGAGCAGGGACAGTATACCAGGGATCCGCATACTGCAGAGCGACTATAGCTACCTGACATGCACCCTCCGGGGAAAATCCAGGATCGGCGACGTCGTAGCAGGTCAAAAGCGCCATGCCCTGCTGTTCCAAGGTGCGCCACTTTGCATATGTTTTGTCTATGTCGGTTGTGGTAGTTATAAAATTGGTGGTTTCATGAATCCCGATATCCTCGGGGTTGCATGCAAGGCCGGCATATACCGTAACCGCGGAAGGCCCGACAGTAGAGCTCTTCAACGCATCCAGCTGACCGGACGGAACATTATCCTGCCCGATAAGCTCTATATAGGTATGGATCGTACTGGCGTTTGAGACCACATAGTTCGTATTTATCATATCCCCGTGTTCGGTTATGACACCATTGACCTTGTTCCCGGCCACCTCAATAGATTGAGCGCCGCAGTTGAACCTTACCTCACCCCCTGCATTTATAAAACCGTCGAGCAGTGCATTCGACAGTGCCTGGGAACCGCCCTTTATGTGATAGGGCTTGAATTCTATATAGGCAAACAGCAGCAGGGCCAGGTCGGAAAATGGCAGTGAGCTCGGAGGAACACCTATATATGACCAGTATATGCTTATAACTGCCTTCAGTTTCGGGTCATCAAAATACTCGTCGAGGATATCCTGAGAATTTTTCAAGGCATATTTAAAATAAAGCGGATACTTGTCCTTTGATATCTCAGGGTCTCTGAAAAACACACCCTGGATCATCTGCATGCTGAAATCATAGACAAGATCAAAAAAGCGTTTTATAGAACCGTTTTCTTTGGGAAATTTATCCTGAAGCTCTTGTACGACCGCATGTTTATTAGCCCGCAGGGTGATATCGAATTCGTCCGGAAAGACAACCCTGTACAGGTCTTTCATCTCGACAAACTCGAGCTTGTCCATTACACAAAGCTCGTCAAGTATGGACCGCAAAGGCCCGGGACTCTCGGGTGATCCCATGCCGCTGAGCTGATGAAGCGCGACCTCAAACTCAAACCTGCCCCTGATAAAGCTTGTGGCACATCCGCCCGGTATATTGTGCCTTTCAAGGAGCATCACCTTTTTACCTGCCCTGGCAAGACTCACAGCCGCAGTCAAACCGCCATTGCCCGCCCCGATAACCACCACATCGTATCCGGCCATATCAGACCTCCAAGTTAGTGTTAAGTGTTAAGTGTTACTTTAAACTTTATAGCCACCTGCCCACTTGGTGTCAAGGGGTTAATACGGATTAACCCTGTGCAAAAACTGACGGGCTTAAACCTTGTTTTACGTAAGCAGAGCCCCCAATGAACCGAACATCTCGGGCAGGTTGTCATAATACTTAGGGGTTTCCATGCTCGTTATTTTATCCCAGTTTTCCATGACCTCTTCGGGTGTGGGCACCCTGTCCCCGTCGCCGATTATCGTTCCGGGCCCTGTCATGATCGATGTCCTGCTGAAATAACCCAGCGCTGCATTTATGATCATACCCGAATCCTTGCACTTTTCCGAACACATGTACAGCACGGCAGGCGTTACAAAATCAGGCTTCATCTTTTCAAAGAGCTGCGGGGGCAGGACATCCTCGGTCATCCTCGATGCAGCCATCGGCACCAGGACATTAGTCTTTATATTATATTTTGCCCCTTCTATCTTGAGGACATTGGCAAGGCCTACAAGCCCCATCTTTGCCGAGGCATAGTTGCTCTGCCCGAAATTACCGAAAAGGCCTGCCCCTGAGGTAGTCATGATTATCCTGCCATATCCGCCGGCACGCATATTTTCAAACGCAGGCTTTGTAACATAATAGGCCCCTTTCAGATGTACGGCCATAACCGCATCCCAGGACTTTTCATCCATCTTTGTAAAAGATGTATCCCGAAGTATACCTGCATTGTTGATCAAGATATCCACCTTACCGAACGCTTCCATTGCGGTCTTTACGATATTTTCACCGCCTTCAAGACTTGCAACATTGTCATAATTCGCTACAGCTTCCCCTCCGAGGGCCTTGATCTCCTCAACCACCTTGTTTGCCGCGGCATCGTCATGCCCAGTACCGTTACGCGTTCCGCCAAGGTCATTGACAACCACCTTTGCCCCCCGTTTGGCCAACTCAAGGGCATGCTGCCTTCCCAGCCCGGCTCCGGCCCCTGTAATAACAGCAACCCTTCCGGCAAAATCTATCTTTTCCATAAATCCCCCTCTGCTCTGTTAGAGGCCCTGCAGGGGCAGTGCTCGGCCAAAAGACCCGAACACCTCTTCTGTGGGCGCCCATATTCTTCTTTACCTTTATCACAGGCATTAATGCTTATCAAAAATTGTGGCTCAAGCTCCCCGAACGAGGCATATTTATTATCGAATGTCTGATAAAACAAGTATAGCCCGAATAACAACCAAATTACTTCCGACTAAGCAATGGACAATGTAGATTTTTCAGTTTGCAATGAGCAATAGATCCTGCGCCTCTCGAGGCAATTGGATCATGATAAAATATGACGCTGGATAAAGATAATCTTCTCCCGATTCATCAACAACCCTCAAGTAACCCTCTTTCTTTGCTTTTTCATCAGGTATAATATTATAGATCTTCCTTTTTTCAAGATCTTCACTGTCTTTGTTCTCTATGCAAAGCGCAAACTTTTTTTCTGTCATTTCCTCTGCCATAGCTTTAATCCAATAAATGTTTTGTTTTGAACTTCTTTCTTCCAATACCATGTGCCTCATACCAGTGTATTTCAACCGTGCATTCCTTACCGCTCTGAAGCCTGGTCCGTGCAATTCCTTTAAGCTTACTCCATTGACCTGAACCATATTGTTTTCTGAGCCTCATGATATCACGAATATTTCCACCTATCGCAATAATTTCAACTTTGGTAATATCACCTATTATCTCAAAATTCATACACAATCATACTTCTAATGCATATTCCTATCAAGAAAAACCAGAAATCGCACAATAAACATTAATCCTTTGACAAACAACCAAATACTCATATTGCCATTGATCATGAAAAATCGTATAGATACTTCAAATGAAGGCCCTCATGATAACAACCTCTTATCCTGACTATGAAGGCTCATACCGGGGCATCTTCATACAAAAGCTCTGTTATGAGCTCAAAAATCAGGGCATAGATGTCATGGTTCTCACGCCGAGGATCTTCAAACAAAGCCCACTTTTTGAAACAGACCAGGGGATAAAGGTTCATCGCTTCCGGTTTCCAAGCAAAGACAAGCCGCTAAACCAGCTAGACTCTATCCCTCTGCTGCCCATGTGCATCTATATGATATCAGGCTTTCTCAAGGCATTACGGATAATACTTAAAGAAAAGCCTGATATTATTCACGGCAACTGGATCGTACCGACAGGTCTGATTGCAGCCCTTGCAGGACTTTTCACGAACACACCTGTAATCAACACGGCCCGGGGCATGGATATGAGGATAAGCGAAAAAGGGCCTGTAAAATCGATGTTCAACCTTGCTGCGGGTTTGTCAAAAAGACTGATCGTTGTCTCCCCGGCAATGAAAAGCCGGCATGTCTTACGAAATGCGGAGGTCATAACATCCGGTGTGGATGAGGTATTTTTCGATATCACCTCAAAACACCAGTCCCAGACCGTCCTTTATGCCAGGAGCCTAGAGCCGGTCTATGATGCAGAGACCCTGATAAAAAGCATCCCCTATGTTATAGCGAAAAAATCCGATGCGGATTTTATATTTGCTGGCTCAGGCTCTCAGGAAACATACCTCAAGAACCTGGCAAAACAGCTCGGCATAACCGGCAAGATAAAATTCCTCGGCCGGATATCAAATGAACACGTAGCATCCCTGATGAAAGACGCCGGTGTATATGTATCCACGGCAAAAGCAGACGGCACATCGATCGCGCTGCTCGAGGCCATGGCCTCCGGGTTGGTCCCTGTAGTAACGGACATAGAGGCAAACAGGCCTTTTATCTCTCACGGAAAAGACGGCTACCTCTTTCCTCCAGGGGATGAAAAAGTATTGGCCGAATGCATCATTAAGGCCTTATCCCGTGAAATATCCAACTCAGATCTCGAAAATAAGAGAAAAGAGATAAAAGACACTATCTACTGGAACACAATTGCTAAAAAATACATTGCAATTTATGACCAACTTGCTTAAGAATCAAACACACTGAAGAGCTAAAGAATAATGCTGGCATTTTCGAAAACTATTTAGCACGTGAAATGCGAATTATATATGAAATATGGTAATAAGTATGCAACCTGGATTCACCCGGGGTGGCGGAGCTTTGGAAACAAAGATTCGACTAGTATGACTCATCTAAAATGCCCACTAAATAAACTAGATTATTTCCACAGATCACAATCCTGATGGATATCAAGCATTCAAACCTGCCGACCGAAAAGATCGTTCAAGTTATACTGAAGGCCTTACCGCAAGTAAATAAAATCTTCGTTTTCGGTTCCAGGGCCAGGGGTGACAATCTCAATCCGCGGGCCGATATCGATGTGGGTATATGTGCGCCCCAAAAGCTTGATCTTGCCCAAATGGCAAGGGTGGAGATGGCGCTGGAGGAGATTGACACGCTTTTGTCCACTGACTTGGTTGATTTCACGGGGCGGGATGATGACCTGAGCCGAGAGGCATTGAGGGACAAAGTGGTTATCTATGAAAAGGGATAATCTCTTAAATCAGCTGCAGGATGCCTATGAGAGGCTGGCCGAGGCTGCAAAAATGGAACCGACCCACGACATCATTGTCGATGGCACTATTCAGCGCTTTGAGTTCACCTTTGAATTGACCTGGAAAACATTGAAGGCCTTTTTGGAAGATCAGGGGATATTGTGCTATTCGCCCAAGACCTGCTTGCGTGAGGCCTACCGCATGGGCTGGATCGACGACGAATCAAGCTGGCTGAGCCTTCAAAAGGCCCGCAATCTGACATCGCATGTATACAATCAAATAATGGCCCGCGAGATCTATAACGAGGTCGTCGCCAGCCATGAAATAATAGCCGCCCTGATAAGCACCTTAAAGACACTTTGAGTTCGGATTAATCCTAGCAAGGGTAATAAATGTTTGATTGGTTTGATTGGTTTGATTGGTTGTATTTCTATTGGATTGCTTGGTCACATTGGTTTGATTGGATAAAAGCACAAATCCCCAGACCATCTCAACAACCCCAACCAATGAAACCAATTGAGCGACTTTATCAAATCAGACTACATTATGAACGCTCCCATATGGAGGATGTGTTCAAGTACTACAATAAAGGATAATCTTGATCATAAGGCAACATCTTGCATTCTTCTGTATATATATTCTATACGTGTCAAAAATGGCAGGAGGAATGATATGTCCAAAACTATAACCTTAAGATTAGACGATCAGCTGTGCAATCGTTTTCGCAAGCTTGCAGATCGCGACAACCGTCCTCTCTCTAATTTCATCCAGACTGCCGCTTTTCGTTTTATTGAAAGCGAGCAATTCGTAGATGAATTCGAGATGGATGAGATCCATGGAAACAAAAACCTGAGTGCGAGTATAAAAAATGGCTTCCGTGATGCCAAGGCGAAGCGAGGCCAATTTGCATGATTTCCGGATATTCGACAATTTCCAAAACAGAGGTGAAAAAATGAATAGCAAGACAGTCCTTAAGCAAGCATTGAGCCTTAAACCAGAGGAAAAATTTATGATAGTAGAAGGATTACTGAAAAGCCTTGATGAACCGGATAAGAATTTGGACGCCATCTGGGCGGAAGAAGCAGAAAAAAGGCTTCAGGCATATAGAGAAGGACGGCTAAAGGGAGTCCCAATGGAGGACATATTTAAGTAATAAAATGAAGGTCATCTTTTCAAAATATGCTCGGTCAGAATTGGAAGACGCGACGCATTTTTATGAGCTTGAGCATAAAGGCCTTGCTAGAAGATTCAAAGAAGAGGTCAGAAAGGCGGCAATATGAATTGTCGAGTACCCTAAAGCATGGGCAATTGAACGCAAAGAGATCAGAAAATGCCTACAGCATAGTTTTCCATATAAATTGTTATACTCCATTGAAAATGACCATATATTTATTATCGCTGTAGCACATCAGCATCGCAAGCCAGATTATTGGATTGATAAATTATGACAAAAACCAATAAACATATCACCCAAGAGATCTTAGATAGGATCCGCAAGATCGAGGACCCTTACAAGATTATTATCTTCGGTTCATATGCATATGGAACCCCCCATGCAGAAAGCGATATAGATATCATCATAGTCTTAAACAAGGACACCCAGCCAAACACATTTAGGGACAAGAGCGAGCTTTATCTAAAAATGAGCAGAGCACTCCGTGAAATTGAAAGAGAGGTACCACTGGATTTGATAGTATTCACAAAGCCTGAATTTGACAGATTCGTAGCCTCCAATAGTGTCTTTTCGCGTAAGATTATCCGAGAAGGCAAGGTACTAACGTGAAATTCACCAGCAGAGAATGGCTAAAATCCGCCCAAAGTGACCTGGCAACGATTGAAGCTATTGTTAAAGATAAAAACCTTACTCATGTCGTGGCCTTCCATACGCAACAATGTATAGAGAAAACCTTCAAGGCGATCATTGAGGAATATGAGCTTACAGATAAAAAAAATCCACGATCTGATTACATTAAAGAGTATTATATCCTCTATCTATTCTTCCGATATAGATGAAGACTTGCTAAGTTTGCTTAACAAACTGTACATAGATTCCAGGTATCCATCGGGCTTTGGCCTACTGCCCAATGGCAGACCAACACTTGATGATGCAAAATTATTCTATGAATTTGCACAAAATATTCACACAGATATATCAAACTTTTTAACAATAGAACCTGACGATCCTAACTGAAATAAACAAACCGAACCAATGAAACCAATTCAACCATTTAGCATGAATTTATCCATGTCAACATAGAACATAGCAAAGCCATCGGCTCGATATAATTATCGATAAAGACTATCCATGAAAAACAAACAACTCAAAGAACTGCTTGCTGCCGGTGAAAATCAGACCATTGAGTTCAAGGCATCTTTTGATCGGGAGACGATTGAGACAATCTGCGCCTTTGCCAACACCATCGGGGGTCGTATACTCATTGGGGCAACCGATTCTGCCGAGATCGCAGGCGTCAAGATCGGCAAGGAGACCATCTCAAAATGGTTCAACCAGATAAAGCAAAGCACCCATCCATCTCTTTTCCCGGACATTGAGAGCCTTGTTGTCGACAAAAAGGTTATCGTCATCATAACAGTACCGGAGCACCCTATCAAACCGGTCAGCTGCAAGGGCCGCTATTTCCAGCGCAGCGGAAATTCCAACCATCAGCTCAACATCAAAGAGATCTCCGACCTGCACCTGAAAACCTTCAACACAAGCTGGGACTACTATCCAGACCCCAACCACGGCCTGGATTCCATTTCTATGGATAAAATCCTTAAATTCATAGAGACAGTCAACAAAATCAGACCATTCCCCATTGATGACGACCCTATGACTGTCTTGAGAAAATACGAACTTGTAAAGGAAGAAAACATCAGCAATGGGTGCTACCTCATGTTCAGGCTCTCAGACACACCCGGCGGAAACATAGAGGCCGGACGATTTGCAGACGAAACCCACATAAGTGACTCCGTCACCATCCGCACTGACCTTATCTCTGAGATCAGGCTCCTGCAGGAGTTCATCCATAAACACATCAACCGTGCCTATATCATCAGCGGCGCGGCACAACGTATTGAACGCTGGGATTACCCTCTGGATGCCTTGCGTGAAATCATCATCAACATGGTGGTTCACCGAGATTATCAACACCCCGGTGATTCCATCGTAAAGATCTTCGATGACCGCATTGAATTCTTCAACCCAGGATCCCTATTGAAAGGACTAACCGTTGACAAATTACTCAGTGGCGACTACACCTCATCGGTACGCAACCCCCAAATCGCCACAATCTTCAAAGAAATTGGTCTGATAGAAAAATACGGTTCCGGCATCAAACGCATATTGACGGACTGCCGCGATCATGGGCTGTTGGATCCAATATTTGAAGAGTTTCAGCACGGATTCCGGGTCACGGTCTTTGGGACCACCCAGAAAACCACCCAGAAAACCACCCAGAAAACCACCCAGAAAACCCGTGACAAAATCCTAGAACTGCTCAAGCAGAACCCACATCTGACCAGGGATCAGCTTGCTGCACATATCGACAAAAGCCCCAACACCATCAAGGGACACCTTGCCAGGCTAAAGGCCGAAGGCCGGCTGAAAAGAATCGGTAGCGACCGTGACGGTTATTGGGAAGTGGCTGAAGACCACTAGGTTCTATTGGTTAAATTCGTTTGATTGGTTTTATTGTTTCAATTGGTTACATTATTCACATTAGTATGATTAGTTAAATTAGTTACGACCGTTTGATTGGTCATATTGATTTGGTTGATTAAATGGATAAACCCACAGGTTATCCCAGAAAACCGAACCAATGCAACTAATTCAACCAATAGAAATAATGGAACCAACCCGACCAACAAAACCTCGCCATGCCCATAATAAAACGATTTGAAGAACTGGAATGCTGGCAACAGGCCAGGGTTCTCGTACAGGTCACATATTCACTAACGAAAAAGGATGCATTCAGCAAGGATTATAGATTGGTCTCACAGATAACTGCCAGCGCCGTATCATCGATGGCCAACATTGCCGAGGGTTTCCATCGTAGCAGCAACAAAGACTTCATGAAATTTCTAGATTATGCCAGATCGTCCATCGCTGAAACCATCAGCCACACCTATGTTGCCCTGGATCAGGAATATATTACCAGCGATGACATGAACGAGCTCAAACAACAGGCCGATCTGACATGGAAACAGATTAACAGCTTTATCTCGTATTTAAGTAGAAGATGATGGATTGATTTGTTTAATTAGTTTAATTGGTTCTGTTGGTTTCATTGGTTAAAAGAAGCAAAACCCGAACAGTCAAATAAACATAACCAGCATGCCGCACAAACTAATGAAAGCAAAACCAACTTATTTAACGAACTTAACCAATAAAAATAATAAAACCGATGCAACTAATTCAACCAATCGAACGGATTTAACAAATCAAACCAATTAAACTATTCTTTAACCAATGGATAACCAACCCCTCATCCATATAAAACCTAAGAAGGGGCTCCAGCTTATCGATTTCCGCGAGTTGAAACAGTACCGCGACCTGCTTTACTTCCTGGTAGCCCGCGATATTAAGGTCAAGTATAAACAGACCGTACTCGGCGGCCTCTGGGCTATTATTCAACCATTTTTCATGATGGTGGTCTTCACGCTCTTTTTCGGCAAACTGGCCAAGATTCCTTCTGACGGTATTCCATACCCTATCTTTAACTTCACGGCAATGATAGCATGGACTTATTTCTCAGGTGCTATCAATGGCTCATCGAACAGCATAGTGGGCGCCGGCAGCCTGATCGCCAAGGTATATTTTCCCCGAATTCTTATCCCGATCGTACCAGTTGTTGCGGGTTTGCTTGATTTCACCATTGCCTTTATTGTGCTGATCGGAATGATGCTCTATTATCATCTATACCCATCTCTTCTGGTATTAATACTACCAGCGCTCATCCTCCTAATGATGCTCATTTCGAGCGGAATCGGAATGGTTCTGGCAGCACTCAGCGCAAAGTATCGGGACATAAGATATACGATCCCCTTCCTTGTTCAGTTATGGATGTTCGCAACCCCCATAGTATACCCGGCATCCATGATTCCGGAAAAATACCGAATAATTTACGCACTCAACCCTATGACCGGCGTCATCGAGGGGTTCAGATCTGCTATCCTTGGCAAAGTAGCATTTCCAACCGAAATGGTTATGATATCGACATTTATCAGCATTGTGCTTTTCCTGATAGGATTGATATATTTCAAACAGGTTGAACGGTATTTTGCGGACGTCATCTAATGAAAAACAATTTCTTTAATAACCGGGATAAGGATGGGCTTACAAGATGACAACTCCCATCATCAGGGTAGAAAAGATCTCGAAACTCTATCATATCGGGCAGAGAGAGCAGATGAACAAGACCTTTCGCGAGGCGATCATTGAATCAATTTCTGCGCCAGTAAGAAATTTTAGAAACCTATGGAATCTTACCAGATTCGATCCTTCCGGAGAAAATACACATGACATTGTAGATACCATCTGGGCATTGCGTGACATATCCTTTGATGTTCAATCCGGGCAGGTTATCGGCATTATAGGAAGCAATGGTGCCGGCAAGAGCACCCTTCTGAAAATCCTAAGCCGTATAACCGAACCTACATCCGGGGAAGCATGTCTCTATGGTAGGATCTCAAGCCTGCTCGAAGTTGGCACCGGCTTCCATCCGGAACTTACGGGTAGGGAAAATATCTATTTGAACGGATCATTTCTCGGCATGAAAAGGGCTGAGATTAACCGGAAATTCGATGAAATTGTGGCTTTTGCAGAGGTGGATAAATTTATCGACACCCCGGTTAAGAAGTATTCATCGGGTATGTATGTACGTCTTGCCTTTGCAGTAGCTGCTCACCTCGAGCCCGAAATCCTGATCGTTGACGAGGTGCTTGCTGTCGGAGACACACAGTTCCAGAATAAGTGCCTTGGAAAAATGGAGGAGGTAGGTAAGACAGGCAGGACTATCCTTTTTGTAAGCCATAACATGGCAGCAGTCTCAAAACTCTGCGATACAGCTATCCTCCTGGATTCCGGCCGGATTGTACATAGTGGCGACACACGGGATGTCATCAACGCCTATGTTCAGCGGGGAGAGTCTGTAAAAGTAAGTCATCGGGATCTTCGAGATGCTCCGAGGTACCATGATTCCTGCGAAAAAATTATAACATGGATTTCTCTGCACCGTTCTGACAAGAGTGAAACGACCAGCTTCCTCACAGGCGAAGACATCATTATCCGTATAGGGTATTTACTGGATCACCCCCTTTCCGCTTACTGCCAGATGAATATCCTCAACTATATGGGAGACCGTGTAATAGTAGTCCATAGTGAACATTCGTCTACCCCAATGAATATATCCGATGAGGGATATATCGAATGCTCAATACCGGACAACCACCTCCTCTCAGGTGATTATTCCATCATGATCGACTTTGGGAAACTCTTCCCCTCAAAACAGTGGTTGGACTGTATTCCAAAGGCTGTTTCCTTCAGTGTGGATATTGGAAATTATCTTGGTGGATTGGAGTGGATCAATTCCCAGGGGCACGGAACACTTGCTCAAAAAAGTTCTTGGACGGTGATTAAAGAAAAATCATCATCCCGTCTCAAATAATTATTCAACACTATGAAATTTATTACTTTATCAAGAATAGAGATCGGGAAGAATGCTTGGGATGATTTTGTATCCATAAGTGATGAAGCTTGGTTGTGGCATTGTTTCGATCTACCAACTACTCTTTCAACCTGGATTAATTATCGTGATATAAGCATTGGGATTCTGGATGCTGATCATAAAAATACCCTTATCGCTGTACTTCCTCTCTATCTCCATGAACATCATTCAATAAGCTCCGTGGGAGGTCCTGCGCTGGTGAACTCACTTAGCAGAAAGCAAAGAACCAAACTATTTTCCTTTATAAATGAACATCTTATATCACTGGCTCAAAAATTTTCCCTCAGTGAGATTAATCTCTCGCTTTCTCCGCTGGCCCCTGCCTTTACCGACAAGACGCGGCCCAATATAAATCCCCTGCTATTCCTGGGATGCGAAAATACCCTAACTCAAACCGTTCTCCTTGATCTGACCGTAGGTATCGAAGAGATCTGGCAGCAGATGGAGGGTAGGGCCAGGACTGCAATACGCAAGGCCGAAAAATCAGGTGTCCTGGTTCGCAAGGCCCGCCATGATGAGCTTGACACCTATTACTCGCTTCATTGTGAAACATACACCCGCACCGGTGTGCCACCACATCCAAAGGCCTATTTCGGAAGGATATGGTGTGATTTCCTCACAACCGGCCGTTCTATTGTATGGTTTGCCGAACATGAGGGAGTCGTTGTTGCAGCTGAAAATTTCGGGATTTTTAAGGACAGAGTTATCTACTGGACCGGCGCTGCAAGCAGATCGGGTCTTGATGTTGAAGCAAACTCTCTATTACAGTGGACAGCCATCCAATGGATGGTGGAACACGATATCCAGTGGTATGAGATCGGTGAGGCATTTCCAAATATCCAGGAAGGGAAGCTCAAGGGCCTCAGTGATTTCAAACAAAGTTTCGGAGGTACACTATTCCCATACTTTAAAGGATGCCTCAAAATTGTTCCTGAAACACATGTTAGCATCTCACGTATAGAGCTTTTCATATCGTGGCTGAAAACGACTAAGCACCTTCTTATATCGATTTTCGGTAATACGCCAATAACCAAACTAGATAAAGCACTTCGATGGTGTTTGAAAAAATTTTCCTCTTAATATTGATGGCCTCGCAAAAAGTATGAGATGTGCCGAGAGGGGTCTAACAGATTGTAAATATTATTAAAAAGGTCATTTTTAAGCTTGCTGTTTAGCTCTGAATATGGGATAAATAAAGTGAATAATCAGACAGTTAAAGGTGAGCTAATGATACGAGTAAAAGATCACAAAACAGGTTACTTATTTGATCCTTGGGAGCATCTTGGCAAGAAACGCCGCAAGTTGATGGATAAGTCATGGGCGGGTC
>Ga0272441_10006773_pt1 | contig 18989 bp, 11 predicted proteins | sample SSMProp6N_FD_193582 | JGI IMG/M metagenome (GOLD analysis project Ga0272441, IMG submission 193582) | Marine sediment archaeal communities from Little Sippewissett salt marsh, Falmouth, MA, United States - SSM-Prop-6N | ecosystem: Environmental > Aquatic > Marine > Wetlands > Sediment ... | reverse complement strand
GCCCCGGCGCCGGCGAGCACGCCGGATCCATCAACAGGGCTCACGCGCGATCCCCGCTATCCCCACGCGCCAGCCGGGCAAACACATGCCCACGCTCCCAGTAATCCGGGAATTGGTCCCACGAAGCACAGGCCGGCGACAGCAATACGGCGTCACCCGCCCGCGCCAGCCGCTGACACGCCGCCACCGCCGCCCCCAGATCCCCGAAGAACTCCGCCTCCCCACCGGCTGCCCGGATGCTCGCCGCCAATCCCGGCCCCGTGGTCCCAACACACGCCGAATACCGCGCTCGCCGCGCCGCTTCCCGCGCCACCGGCTCCAGATCGCTCCCCTTGTCGTATCCGCCCAGAATCATCAACGTCGGCGACTTCATCGCCCGCAACGCGGTCAGGGCGGCTTCCGGCGTGGTCGATTTCGAGTCGTCGAAGTAGCTCACGCCGTCCCGCTCGACAACTTTCTGCAGCCGGTGCGGCAATGCCTCGAACGTGCGCAGAGCCGCCAGCACTTCCGGCGGCGGCGCGTCAAACCACACCGCCACGGACGCCGCCGCCGCCGCGTTCTCCAGGTTGTGAAGCCCCGGAACGGCCAGCGTCAGCCCCGTCCATCGCTGCCTCACATCGCCATCCGGCCCCGGCGTCCGTACCGTGACCGGAACGTCCCCCTCCAGCCCATAGCGCCACACGCCCGCCTCCGTCCCGGCGACCTCACCGACCGCCTCTCGCAGCGCCGCGTCGTCCTGAATCACCGCGATGTCGCGATCGCGGTTCTGAAACCGCAGAATACTCAGCTTTGCCGCCCGATACGCGTCATAGCTGCCATGCCAGTCCAGGTGATTGGGCGTGATGTTGGTGACGACGGCCACGTGCGGGCTCCAGCGCACGATCGGCGTCCGCTGCAACTGGAAGCTCGACAACTCGAGCACGACCACATCACCGGCCCCGATCACCTCCAGATCCTCCAGCAACGACCGTCCGATATTGCCGCCGACCCACACCCGCCGACCGGTCAGCACACGACCGAGCACGTGCCCGATCATCGCCGTCGTCGTGCTCTTCCCGACACTGCCGGTCACGCCCACGCACCGCGCCGGGCAGCGCTCCACGAACAGGTTGATCTCCGTCGTCACCGGCACACCCGCCGACCGGGCCGCCTCCATCACCGGCGATGTCTCCGGCACAGCCGGGTTCACGACGACGACGTCCGCCTCGCGCACGTCTCGTTCATCGTGGCCGCCCAGCCGCATCGTCACATCCAGGTCGTTAAGCTGCTCCAGCGAGGCCGTCAGCTTCTCCGCCGGGGCCTGGTCCGTCACCAGGACGCGCGCCCCTGCACGGGCCAGCCACCGCGTCACGCCCACGCCCCCCCCGAATCGCCCGAGCCCCACAACCGTGACACGCTTGTCTTTCCAGAACTGGATCATTGCCGTTTCCGCCGCTACGCTCTACAAAGCTGTCCGGCACAGGCCATCCAGCCGAACCCGTCGCTCCGCCGGGCATGACGGTCGATCGCCACGGACCCTGGACCTCACAATCGCTGCCTTCGCATGAATGATATCACAATCCGAATCGCGACCCTCGCTGATACCGACACCATCGCCGCTTTCAACGTCGCCATGGCCGCAGAGACCGAAGGCATCCATCTCGACCTCGCTGTCGTGCGATCCGGCGTACGCCGCGTGCTGGTCGATCCGCAACGCGGCCGCTACTACCTGGCCGAACGCGACAACGCCTGCGTCGCCCAGCTCCTGATCACCCGCGAATGGAGTGATTGGCGCGACGACTGGTTCTGGTGGATCCAGAGCGTCTACGTCCAGCCCGAAGTACGCCACACCGGCGTCTACCGCACCCTCCATGAATACGTCGCCCACAAAGCCCACCAGACACCCGGCGTCTGCGGCCTGCGGCTCTACGTCGACCGCCGCAACACCGCCGCGATCCAGGTTTACCGACAACTCGGCATGAAGACCACCAACTACGAGCTTATGCAGCTCTCGTGGGACAACCCCGAGGCGGATGACCAACCCGACACCACCGCGTAGACGCCGGGGCGGCTCACCGGGTACACTCTCTGTCTGGTGCTGTTCGAGGGCACGCGCTCGCGCGGGTTGATCTCATGGACAAACGAAAACTCATCCATCATATGGTGTACGCCGCTGCCCTCACCGGGCTGCCTCTCCTGGCCGGTTGCATCCACATCCGCGTCCCACGCTTCACCCTGCCTCACTACGGCTGTTACACGATCGACTCCGATCCGCAGGGGGCGCATGTCTTCAAGCCCGACGGCACATACCTCGGTCGAACGCCTACCAGCATCGTCAATCGCTCCGACGGCAAGAGTACCCGTTCCTACTCCCTCCGGCTCAGCAAGAGCGGATATCGCGAGGCGAACCATACCTACACCGCAACGTGCGACACCGCTTCCGAGGGGACGGCCCGCCGGCGCGCGCGCAAGCTCTTCGTCATCCTCGAGCCATTCGTCACACTGGACGACCTCGGCCTTCAGGCGCTCCCGCCCGAGCAGCGCCCGACGCTCGCCGTCATCGATTTCGACGTCGGCGAGAACATCCCCAAAGACACCGGCCGGGCGGCCGCAGACATCTGCCGCGATGCCCTGGCCACCACGCGCCGCTTCAAACTGATGGACCGAAACCACATCAAATCCATCCTCGGCGAGCAGGACTTCGTCGCCGCCGTCCGCTGTGACAACACCGCCTGCATCGTCCGGTACGGCCGCGTTCTCCAGGCCCAGCAGATGGTCCACGGTCGGATCACGGCCCTTGGCGATGCGTACACGCTGCACATCGGCATGACCGACGTGAACACCTCCGAGTTGCTCGGCCAAGCCACCGCCATCGTGCCGGGCAAACTCGAAGAGCTCCGCGATATCGCGCCGGGCAAGGTGTACGAGATGGTCGCCGACACCGTTCAGACGCCCTGAACCCGCTCCCGATTCGCTTCAACCGCCAGCGCCCCCGCGCCACCCCGACCTCTTAGCGCGCCGCGGTGAACCGGCTACTCTTTACCGATTATGAAACACGACACGCTGCACCGCATGCTCATCCAGAAGTTCGCCGACGCCATCGCAACGGTCGCCCAAACGCCGCCGAACCAGATCGATCCCGCCGTCCGGCCCGCCACGGACCCGAAGTTCGGCGACTACCAGTGCAACGCCGCCATGCAGCTCGCCCGACCACTCAAGGCCAAGCCGCGCGACATTGCCCAGCGGATCAAAGAGGCTGCCGAACCGCTGCTCGCCGACATCGTTGCGCGGATGGAGATCGCCGGCCCCGGCTTCCTCAACATCCACCTCAAGAACGACTTCCTCGCCCGCTATCTCGGGCAGATCCCGGCCCCGCCGGCCGACCAGCCCGACACGAGCGTGTCCCCGACCAGCGCCGTCGACCGCGTCGGTCTACAACCGGTCGAAAACCCCATCCGCGTCGCCATCGACTACTCCCAGCCCAACATCGCCAAGCAGATGCACGTCGGCCACCTCCGCAGCACCATCATCGGCGACGCGTTCGCCCGCGTGCTCGCCTTCGAGGGGCACGACGTCGTCCGCCAGAACCACATCGGCGATTGGGGCACCCAGTTCGGATTGCTCATCCGCTGGTACCGCGAGCACCCACTCCCGACGCCGGCAACACACGACGACGTCCTCGAAGCCATCGAGAACGACTACAAGGCCGCCCACGCCCGCGACCAGGAAGACCCCCAGTTCGCCACCGAGGCCCGCCAGGCCGTCACCATGCTGCAAGCCGGCGACCCGCAGGCCCGCGAAATCTGGGAGAAAATCTGCACCCAGAGCTGGAACGCCTTCACCAACATCTACGAGCGGCTCGGCGCGCTCCTGACCCGTGAGGACGTCCGCGGCGAAAGCTTCTACAACGACCTCCTGGCGCCGACCGTCGCCGAGCTGCGCGACAAGCTCCCGCCTCTGACAACCGCAGACAAGACCCGCGCCACCGGCCAACCCGCCGCCGAGGTGCGCGACGACCAGGGCGCTGTGTGCGTCTTCATGTACGACGAGAAGGGCGACCCCCTGTTCAAGAACCCTGACGGCCAGATCCTCCCCATGATCATCCAGAAGTCGGACGGTGCCTACCTCTACGCCACCACCGACCTCGCCGCCATCCACTATCGCCTGCACGACCTCAACGCCCGGCGCGTCATCTATGTCACCGACGCCCGCCAAAAACTACATTTCGAGATGTGGATGGCCTGCGCCCGCGCCGCCGGCTGGTTCGGGCCCGACGTCAACGTCCAGCATGTCACCTTCGGCAGCGTCCTCGGTCCCTCCCGCAAACCGCTCAAGACCCGCGAAGGAAAGAACATCAAGCTGCGCGAACTGCTCGATGAGGCCGAACGCCGCGCCGCGCAACTCCTCGAGGATCGCGACAAGGAAAACGGCGAATCCGGCATCCACCTCAGCGACGAAGAGAAGCAACTCGTCGCGCACCGCGTCGGCGTCGGCGCCGTCAAATACGCCGACCTGCGCAACGACCGCACCGCCGACTACGTCTTCAGTTGGGACAAGATGCTCGCCCTGCAGGGCAACACCGCCCCCTACATGATGTACGCCTACGCCCGCATCCGCTCCATCTACCGCAAGGCGGCCGAGCGCTTCGGATCACCCGACATCTACGCCCCGGATGTCGTCCTCACGCTGACGCAGCCCGCCGAACGGGCGCTCGCCCTCCGCCTGGCGCGGACACGCGAGGCCATCGACGTCGTCGCCAGCGACCTGACACCCCACACCCTCTGCACCTACCTCTACGACCTCGCGTCCGACTTCATGCGGTTCTACGAGTCCTGCCCCGTCCTGGCCGCGCCCGACGACGCGCGCCTCAGCCGCATGCGCCTCTGCGACCTCACCGCCCGAACGCTCAAGCTCGGACTCTGGTTGCTCGGAATCGACGTCGTCGAACGAATGTAGCCCCCGCCGCCAGCCCGACGTTACGGTCGCCGTAGCTCCCCCTGCACCGCGCCGGCGCGCACCGTCCCGTCACGCAGGTCGATCCGGATCGAAGCACCCGAGTGCACGTCCGACTCCCCGGACGCCATGTCCTCGAAGTACACTCGCGCATCGGCCACCGCCGAACCGCGTACGTCGATCCGCTCCTGCTCGCGGCTGAATTCGACCCACTCCGCATTCACCTCGCGAATCCGGCTGCCTTCCTGGTCGCGCAGGTAGACGCTGCCCGACGCCATCAGCGACGCCAACCGCAGAGGAGCCCGCGTCAGCGCCCCACCACGCCGCGGCCGATCGTCGCCCGCATCCGCGACAAACCAGCATTCCAACCGCCGGCAATCCAACGACGCGTTCCGGCTCTTCAACGTCTCCAGCAGCGCCGGATCATCCATCACCTCCGGCAGCATCCGCTCCAGGTTGACCATCTCACGCCCAGTCCGATGTACGCACAGCACGGCCCCCTCGAACAGCACAGTGTCCCGGCGGCCCGGCCCCTCCTCGCCCAGCGTGTACGTCATCCGCTCTTCACACTGCATCGCCGTCTGGCTCGGACCACCACTGATCAACGCCGATGAGACTCCCAGCACATCCCGGGCGGCTTGCTCGTCACGCCCACCCCGCCGATCCGTTAACAGCAACTGCGTTAACCCTGTCGTCACAATCTGCCGGTTGACGATATCCACTGCTATGTGCGGCGCCGAAATGCTCGCATGAACAGCCGGGGCCAGCGCGTCCCCCTCGTACATCTCACTCGTGACCAGCGCGTTCTCCGCCACCAGGCGGACCGGCTCCTTCCGCACACGCTCCGGCGATGCCTCCATCCGCGAGGCCAGCGGATCATCCGCCGCTTTCCCCGCTCCACGATCACCCGCGAGTGCCCGCATCTGCCGCCAGAGCTCACGCCACGGCTTCTCCTCACGCTGCTCCGGTTCCTCGCTATCCTCCAACACGAGCGTCAGGATGTCAGACTTCAACTGCTCATCCCCACTCCGCGCCACCACGTCGCCCGCAAAGCGAACCTCGTTCCCCCGCCCATCAATGTGCAGCTCGTCCAAGCACGTCACCACGATCGGCACGGCCTTGCTCCGCCGTTCACCCTGCAGGCTCCGCCGCGATTTGAACGACAGTCGCGATACACCGGCCACATCCAACGTCTGCTCATCCCGGTCGAGCACGATCCGGCCACCACGAACCGTGAATGGCGACGCGTGCACCAGCCCCGGCTTGTCGACGCCGCCCGTCACCGTCGCGGTCGTCAGGCGGTTGATCCCCGCGAACGCGGCCGCGATCTCCTCACCCCTGGCCGCAACCTTGTTCTCCGGGTCAAACAGCTCCGCCTCGCCGACAACCCGCAGATCACGCAGCACAAACAGCGGCTGGCCACCCTCGCCCGACTCCGGGGACGCGAAGTGCGCCGTTACCCGGCTTCCCGTCAGCCGGGCCCGCCCCCGCCGGATGTGCACCGCGCCGACCGCATCCATAAACCATGGATACAACGTCCCCTCATCATTCGTCGCGAATGCCAGATCAAGTTGCCCGCAGTCGAAGACGCTGTCCCCGCTCACAAGCTGCACCCGCCCCGAGGCCGTCGCCGTATCGAGCATCTCTTCCAGCGTCTGCTCGCCGTCGCCCGGGCGAAACGCGATATCGAGCCGGTGCCCCGTCAACACCTGCTCTCCGAGATCCACCTGCACGTCCCCCACGAACGTGGCGGACTCAAGCTGATCCGCACCCAGCACCCCCACGTCCGAACCCCCACCACCCGCCGCGCCGGTGGACTCCGCGATGCGCAACTCCGCCCAGTACGCGCTGCGAATCGACGAGCCCACCGCCCCCTCCTCGGTTCCGCGCTCCGAACGCAGCTCAACGTCGCCCACCAGCTTCACCAGCCGCGACCGCCGATCAATGTAGACCCCCGACGAGAGGGCGGACAGCTTTTCCCCGATCGCGAACGCGACCCTGCCACCCGGTACCGGGTCCAGCCAGATCCGCTGCGTCTCATCGTGGTACCGCAGCCGCCGGCATTGCACCGTGCCCTCGCCGCGTGTCAGGATCACCGGGTCCCCGACGGCCTCGAACTGCCGCCGCGGCGCCTCGCCCTCCGGCAGTGGGTCCACCGGCCCCAGATGCAGCCGGCCCTGCCACCGCAACACCAGCCGGTCGCGCTTCTCCCGTACCGGCCGACTCGTCGGCGCCGTGGTCGTCGGTCGCGAGTTCAGCAAACGGCCTGCGTTCCCCCCCACGTCGAACAGGACGCGCACTCCCTCCGCCTCGATGGCACCAGCCCGCTCTCCGCCGCTGTACTGCTCCGCCACGAGCCCGCCATCCAGCACACACTGGTACGCCGTCGCTCGGTGCCGGCGCGCGCGACGCCGGAGAGCAGGCTTTGTCGCCGGCGGCGGTGTCGCATCCCCCGCGCCGGCGTCGACCACCGCGACTGCACCCTCGTCCGCCCCGTTCTCCGCGGTCAACCCCCCGAACAAGCCCGCCGCTCCGTACAGCACGAACTCCTCGCCCTGATCGATCGTCAGCGTCTCCACCCGGTTGTCTGCTTGATTCCAGACCAAGTGCAGCCCCGTCCCTGCGACCTCGAACGCCTCACTGCGGACAACCACGCGCTCCTCGGTCCGCAACTCGCCCAGTTCCAGGTCAAACGACAGCCGATCCAGCTCCACCGCGATCACGTCCTCCGGCCGCTCGCTCCACGGCCGCCGGTCGGCACTCGTCTCCCGATCCACCACGATCCGCACATGCCCCGCCAGCCAGCCCAGCTTCGGCCGCATCTGCGAACGCTCGATCCGGTCGACCGTGACCTGCCCCTCGTCCGCCTGAATCGTCGCGATCATGCCGCTTGGCAGCAGCATGGCCAATTCGGGACCACTTACGTGAATCTCGTCTTTCGCCCCCTGCACGGGCTGCCAATCGCGGCAACTGAACATGTCCGTCGGCCGCCCGGTTCGCTCGTCAAACACCCGAAAAATGATCTTCCCCCCGCCCGGAACCTCGTACTCATCGCCGACACGAATCGGCTCCGCCCCCCGGTCGTCCGGCTTCGGCAGCACCGCGGGCTCCTCCCTCGCCCCGCGCTCAACGCCCGGGTCGCCAACCAGCGCCGTGTAACCCACAAGCACCACGATCAGCACGGCCAGTGTCGAGACGCCCAGGACCACGTTACGAAGCATGGCATCGCATCCTGTCAACCCTGCCGCGACGGCGCGGCGCCCCCGTATTTCGCGATCACATCCGCCCAGCGACCACGCCGCCGTAGCAGATGCTCCAGCGCCTCACGGACCGCGCCCGCCCCGCCCGACCGCTCCGTGACCAACTGGGCCGCGGCCTTCACCTCCTCCACCGCATTCGCCACTGCGATCGGATACCCACACCGCAGCATCACCGGCAAATCCGGCAGATCGTCCCCGATCATCGCCACGTGCTCGAAGCCCAGCCCCAGCGGCGACAACGCCGCCTCCAAATCAGCCACCTTGTTCGTGCTGCCCTGGACGACGTACTCGATGCCGAGCTCCGCCGCCCGCGCCGCGACCGCGTCCGAGCGCTTCCCGCTGCAGATCACAACGACGCCCCCCAACTCCTGATACCAGCGGATCGCGAAGCCATCGTGCACATGAAACGCCCGTAAGCCGCGGCCCGCGTCATCCACGTACACGTGCCCATCCGTCAGGACGCCATCCACGTCCAGGCACACACACCGAATCTCGCTGCTCATCGCGTCCAAAACGCTGTCCCTCACACAAGCCTGACCGAACCCAGCCCCGTCCACAACGCCGCTTCCGGCTCCAGCACACGGCGGCGAGCGTATCATACTCGACCAGCCACAACTTGCACCGCGGGCCGGCGTCCAGACACGAGCCGCCCACTATCGGACGTTGCCAGCCACGAAAACGCCGGTTGTCTCAGAATCGAACACTCTCGGTTTGACCCATGTCCCCCCGTTTCCCAAGCTTCACTCTACGGAATGGAAAGAGGTCGGGGGGCAAGACCCGCCACCGGTACGGGGACCGTGTGGCCCAGCAGCCCAAAGGAGAAGTATCGTGGTGCTGGTTCTGCGCGCAGTGCAATCCCCCGCCATACGTGTCCTCGCGTGGCTGAGTCTCGCCGTCCTGCTACCCGCCTGCGGGACCGAGAACTCCCTTCCCTCCCCGCTCGAGCTCGATATGTGGGTCGTGGGCGAGGACGCCGTCGCCGGCGATACGCTGGCCAGCGACACGGACACCACCGACCAGCCCGCCGATACCCCCGATGCTACGACCGAGACAACCCCGCCGCTCGTCGTCACGTCACCCGACGCCGGCGACACCCCCAATACAACACCCGATAACCAGCCCGACCAGGGCGGCGACACGCCGGACCCGCAGGTGGGTGGGCCCGCCTCACCCGCCGACCCCGATCTCGAGGTTCGCCCTGACTTTCTCGACTTCGGCTCGAACCAGACGTCGGCGTCTCTGCTCGTGCGCAACGGCGGCGGCGGCGAACTCGCCTTCGAGGTCTTGCACTCCTCCTCATGGGTCACCCTCAACGGGGCCACCGGAACCAGCACCGGCCAGGAATGCACCGTCGATGTGCGAATCAGCCGCGATGACCTCACCCCGGGCACACACACCACGCTTCTGACCGTGCACTCCGACGTCGAGGACATCGCCGTCGAACTGCGCGCCGTCGTCGAGGCGCCACCCGCCGAGCCCGATGCGAGCCCCGTCCTCTACGTGAACGTCGATGAGCTCGATTTCGGCGAAACCGCATTCCTCCGGACCTTCGATGTCCGCAACAGCGGCGGCGGTACGCTCCACTACACCATCGAAACCGACGTTAACTGGGCCACCGTCAGCCCGACCACCGGCGACAACACCGGCCAATACGACCGGATCGACGTCAGCGTCGACCACGGCGAGATACCGCCCGGCACCTACGCCGGCAACGTCACCGTCACGAGTGACGACAACCAGACGCACCGGCTCACCGTGCGAATGACCGTCCCGGCACCCGCGCTGCCTCTCCCCGCGGCGCTGGAGCTCAACACCCAGACGCTGGATTTCGGCGCCCAGGGCTGGACGCGCGCCTTCGACGTCCGCAACGCCGGCGAGGGCACGCTCACCTATACCGTCACAAGCGATGTCGACTGGCTCAGCGTCGAACCCGCTCAAGGTGAGGTCACAACCGAGCCACAATCCATCGAGGTCCTTTTTGACCGCGAGCCGCTCGTGGTCGGCGCGCACGAGGCCGTCCTGACCGTCCAAACAGACGACGGCCAGACGGAAACCGTCGCCGTCAACGTGGAAAAACCCGTCACCGGACCGCTGATCGTCCCCTGGCTGGAGGTCAACCTCGCCAATTCCGCCGAGATCGAGCACTGCGTCCAGGGCCTGCTCCATTGGCGACGCGTAACGCACACCGCCATGGTCACCACGACGCGCGGACGCAGCTTCCTCTACCCGATCCTGCTCGAGCAGGTCCCGGACATGGAGATCATCCCCGGCATCAAGACCGCGTCCACGCTTGGGTACAACAACTTCGACTCCCTTGCCGGATGGCAGATCCTCGCGCAGCAAGTCACTCTCATGGCCGAGGCCGCCGGCCAGTCACGTGTCCTCCTCGAAAACGAGACGGCGCTGTGGGAGTACTGGTTCGGCGATGGAGAAATCGACCTCGAGCAGTTGCGCGTCTGCCTGTCTTATCTGCCCGATGACATCCAAATCATCTGGTACCCCGCGGTGCACAGCCGTGTTGCTGAGATACAGCAGAAATCGGCCGAGCTGTGCGAGCTCGTCGAAGACGTGCTCGACTGCCGCTTCGTCGACACCAGCTTCGCACACCCCATCTGGCCCGAACACGACCAATGGTGGATCCAAAACCGACAAACCCTTGAAGCGCTCGCCGAGCAGCCAACCATGCCCATCACCTACTTCGGGCAGTTCGGCGAAGTAACCTACTGGGACTACGATGAGGTGCAGCAGATCCTGACTTACCTCGATGGCCGGCCAGACGTGCTCTTCTACCCGGGTGCCAGCCGCTGGGACGAGGCCGCGACCAGCATCAACACCGAGCTGTGGGGACCTGCCTCGCGCTAGGCGGTCGCAGACCCGCAGCCAGCCACCGGCACACTGACAACCGCCCAGCGAGCTCTCCTCCGGATAGCATCGCGTTATCGGAACACGAACGACCGGTAAAATCCGGCCTTCATCCCCCCTACACATTTGCAATACCCCGGCCATCTTTATTAGTTTATCGGAAGGTCACGTCGACGCGGTCTGTCGCACGCGTGAACACCAGAAACGCGGTAGGGGAAGATGAGGACAACCACGCTATGTCACCGTCCATGCGCCACGCTCACCTTATCCTCAGTTGCAAACTGGTCGCCTGCACCCTCCTCCTAGCCCTCGGCGGCGGCCCCGACGCCGCGGCATCCTCCCATTCTGTACCCAACGGCTTCTGGATCCTGCCCTCGTCCCTTGAGTTCGGATCCCTCGCGACACAACGATCCCTGCTCATTGGCAACCACGATGGCAGCGAGCCCGCCGTGGAGGTCTGGGCCAGCGTCCCGTGGATCACCGTCACCACCAATGCCGGCACCAGCGGCCAGCCCGACTCGCGCGTGCATGTCCAGCTCGACCGAGCCGGGCTCTCCCCGGGCGTCCACTGCGCACAGCTCGCCATTCGGGGCGAACAGTCCGCGATTGCCGTTCCCGTCCGCGTCACCGTCGAAGGCACGCACGTTCAAGGCGATGCGCCGGTGCTGTCCGTCGATGTCGATGAGCTGGACCTCGGCTCCCGCGCAACGCGCGCTGCGTTCCACGTCACCAACGTCGGCAACGCCTCCATGCGCTATACCGTGTCATCCACCACTCCCTGGATCACCGTCAGCCCGACCTCCGGCAACAACCGCGGCACCGACGACACCATCGACGTGAACGTCCGTCGCGACAACATCGCGTCGGGCACCTACTGTGGAACCGTCTCCATCGCCACCGAAGACGACCAGACGCATGACGTCATGATCTGGATGACCGTGCCGAACGCCGGGCCACCGCCGCAACTAATCCTCAGCGACCAGTTTCTCAATTTCGGCACCAAGACCTTCCGGCGCGGCTTCTGGCTCCGCAACGCCGGCGCCGGCTCGCTCAACTACACGATCACCAGCAGCGCCGACTGGATGGTAGTCGAGCCGGCCCAGGGCGTGCTGTCGGATACGCCCCAACCCGTCACAGTCAGTGTCGATCGAAACCCCATCTTCACGGGTGTGTACGAAGCCGACCTGACCGTCCTCACCGGTGAAGGCACATCCGCCACCGTCACAGTCCACCTCGAGAAACACGTCACGTCCCCCCTCATCATCCCTTGGCTCGAGGCCAATATCGCTACGCCCGAGGAGATCGAACACGCGGCCCAGGGACTCCACATCTGGCGCCGTGTCACCGATACCGCCGTCGTGACGACCACGATCGGACGAGAGTACCTCTACCCCGCCCTCACCGCCCAGGCCCCCGACATGACGATCATCCCCGGCGTCAAAACCGTCGGCCGACTCGGATACACAGACTTCGACTCCCTCGAGAAGTGGCAACTGCTGGCCGGTGATGTGGCGGCGATGGCCGAAGCGGCCAACCAGACCTGCGTCGTCCTCGAAAACGAGACCGCACTACACGCTTACTGGGACGGCTGGGCAGAGATCGATCTCGACCAACTGCGCGTCTGCCTGGCCTGCCTCCCGCCCGACATCGACATCATCTGGCACCCCAGCATCCACAGCAGCCTCCCCGAACTTCAGCAACGCTCCGCCGACCTCTGCCAAGTTGTCGAAGAGGTGCTCGGCAACGTTCAGTTCGTCGATCTGAGCTTCTGTCACCCCGAGTGGCGCTTCGACCCTTGGTGGATCGCGAACCGCAACACTCTCGAATCGATCGCCGACAGCCCAACGCTCCCCATCATCTACTACGGGCAGTTCGGCAACGTTCACTACTGGGACTACGACCAGGTTCATGATGCGATGAGGGCCTTGACCGGACGACCCGGCGGGCTCTTCTATCCCGGCGGACCGCGCTGGGTGGAAGCCGCCGAGACGATCGTCCCCGCGTTCGACACTTTCCCTCCCGACCCCCAGGACCCGTCCTTCGGCGGCGGGAAAATGAACAGCCGGCAGCACGTCCCCCGACGCGCTGCCGGCCAGTTGAATATCGACGCTCCGCGGCTGGTCAGCCCCCGATCTGCGCGACGAACGGATTGATGTCGTCGAAGTCGACATCCCCATCCTCGTCACAGTCGGCGTTCAGCCAGACACAATCTGGGTACTCAGCCTTGTAGGCGGTCTCCCCGCTCAGCGCCAGCACAAAGGGGTTGATGTCGTCAAAATCGACATCCCCATCACAATCCATGTCCCCCAGCGGATACACCGGACCGCTGGACACCGTGAACGTGCCGTCACTCTCATCCCAATCGCAGTACACGCCGCCGCCATAGTGCGCTCGCACGCGAACCTTGTAGTCCGGCCCGGAGTCCGTCGGCGTCCACGACGCGCTCGTCGCCCCCGGCGGCGTCAACGCCACGATGTCCGTCCAAACCGTCTGGTCCACCATCAGCGTCAGATCATCAATCCACGCCGTGTCGCTGTAGGAGCTCACGCTGACGTCTTTCTTGTACTCCCACTTGAGCTCGTGCGGACCCGGCGTCAACGTCGTCGTATATAATGCCCAGTTCCCGTTGCCCGAGGCATGAAGCTGCCGCTGGCCGTCGACGTAGAAGTTGAAGAAATCGTAGTTCGATTCCGAACTCACGCGGTACCAGAAGCTCACATCCCCACCCGACACCATGCGCGTCATCCACGTCGACTTGTTGTGCGTGATCGTGCCGGCCTGGGCCGCGTAGCTCCCCGTGTGCGATGTCCCACTCGTTACCGACCACAGCGCGTCGCCGCCCGTGGTGTACTCCGGCCCCAATACGCCACTCTCGAAGTCATCCGAGGTCACGCCCGTCTCACCATAGTTGCCTGTGTACTGCACGTGAAACTCGGCCGTCGGGTTACCAAACCACGTCACGTCAATCGGCTGGTTCGCCACGAGTGATTCCCCACCGTTCGGATACGCCACCTGCGCCGCCGGCGAAAGCTGAACGTCCAGCCGCGTCGCATCACCCTCGCTCACCGTCACCGGCAGCGTCACCGCCTCGTAGCCGGGCGATGCAAACGTCAAGTCGTACGATCCCGGCATGAGCATCCGATGATAATCACCGATGTCCGGGTCGCTGTAGATCTCGTGATCCCGACCCACAACGGTCACCGTGGCCGCCAGCGGCGCGCCGGTGTTCGCATCCGTGATGATCCCGCGCACGCCCATCAGGCACGTCACCATGTACGACAGCATCGACTGCTTGTTGTTGCTCCAGTACGTCGGTATCTGCGAATACGACGGGATCTTCGTGTTGCTCAGCTCGAGCGTCACCTCGTTGCAGCCCATGTAGCGATAGTGCCAGTCCTGCATCCCCCCGTCGATCGAGTACCACGCGGCCCCGTTCGTGATCCCGTGATAGAAACTCCCGTTCCACATCGGCGAGTTGTGCTGCGAGTACTCCTCGCTGATGTACACGAACAGATCCTCGTCCGGCGACGGTGAAAACACCGATCCCAACCCGTCGTTGTCGAACGGGTAATTCACCACCAGCGCCCCCGTGTGCAAGTTCGCCGACAACGTGAACGAGTTCGCAAACGTCCAATCCATGACCGCGATAATCTCCGGCTCCTGGCCGACTGTCGTGTTCGGGTCACCGTTCATCCACTCCGGAAAGTGCCGGTTCAGATCGATGCCGTTCGCGTTCGATCGCGTCGGATACCCCGCATGGTCAAACCCGTCGGGGTTCATCACCGGGAGAATCCAGATGTCGATCTCGTCCACCAGATTCGTGCACGTAGGGTCGATCCCGTAGCCGTTGAGCAAATCATCGATCAGGAACAAACACATCTCGTTCCCGACCCACTCGTCGCCATGCATCGTGGATACGTACTTGAATTCCGGTTCGTCTTCCTCCACACCCACGTTGTCACTGATATTCACCGCCCACAGGTGCCGCCCCTGCACCGACGTGCCAATGTCGTGAAACTCGCAGATGCTCGGATGCGCCAACGCCGCGGCGCGCAGCAACTGCTCAATCTCGGCGTACGTGCGATAGTCATCGCGCGAACGCGGCAACTCCTCGCGCCGCCCCTGCAACGCCGCCACGCCCTCGTCGTCCAACAACATCGGGTCCGCGCCGTGCTCGACGAGCAGATCCGCCAGCAGACGAACCGCCGCGTCCCGCTGCGCACCCTCCCGGTCATCCAGACCCAGAACATGCAGCGGCGATTGGCCACGCTTGCTCTGGGCGTTGGCATCCGCCCCGGCTTCGAGCAGCAGCCGCATCGCAGCCACGTGCAGACGCCGCGCAGCCACGTGCAACGCGGTCTCACCGTCCGCGGACCGCGCATCCACGTCCGCCCCTGCGCCCAGCACGACCCCGATCAGCTTCGCATCCCGCGATGCCGCCACCAAGTGCAACGCCGTCCACCCCTGCTCGTCCGCCGCGGTCACATCCGCGCCACGCTCAAGCAACAGAGAAACCACCGCCGCCTGCTGGCCGGCCGCCGCATAATGCAGCGGCGTCTCGGCCCGCGCGTTCCGCGTGTTGACCAACCCCGGCTCCGCATCCAACAGCGACGCAACACGCTCCACGTCACCCAGCCGCGCCGCCGTGAAAATATCCTCAGCGTCAGCCGCGTAGCCCAAAGTGGCGGCGCACAGCGCAGCCGCTAACGCGATCACCCATGGTCGTGTGGCAGACATTTTGTCCTCGGTGTTATCAGACAATGAAAAGAGAATCCTTTTCAGGTCCCATCCTCAGCAAAAACCACGTTAGCGTGTTGACGAGGGCGATGCAACGAAGGACCGAAATGGACCGATAATACGGCACGCCGCCCAACAATCCGCCGACACCACCGGAAACAGGCTCCGCTAGCTTCCTTCGACCAATGCCGCCAGATCGTTGAGATTGCCAAGCTCGTAATCGGGCTGGTGGCGGTCCAGATCCCCGATGTCATGGATCCGATGAGCCCGGTTCACCCACGCGCTCCGAATACCCGCCAGCAACGCGCCCCCAACATCGCTGTGCAGCGAATCCCCGACATGAATCACGCGCTCCCGCCGCCAGCCCGTCAGCTCCAACGCGTCGCGGAAGATCTTCGGGTCCGGCTTGTACGAACGCGCATCTTCGGACGTCATCACCCCACTCACCTCGATCCCGTGCCGCGCCAACGCCGCATCGACGTCCGCTCGATCCGCGTTCGAGACAATGCAGACCGGTACCGTGAACGCACCCAGGAAACCCAGCACCTCCGGCTGCAGCGGCGGGTCCTGCCAATACTCCGACAACCGCCGCACGTACTGCTGCGGGTCGATCGTCACCCCCAGCGCTGCCATCGTCTCGCGCAGTGTCTGGGCCTCGATCTCCAGCAGTGTGAGGAAGTGACCGTCGTTGTGGAAATCCATCGCGTGAAAGAAACGCTCACCCCACGTGACGCTCAGCTCGCGGGCCGACAACGCCACGCCCGTCACCGAGATGATCTCGCTGCATACCGTCTCGACGGCGAGACGATCGCCCGTTGTGATCGTTCCGTACATGTCCATAAAGACACCGTCGAGATTCATCACGACGCGTATCCTCCCTCGATGGAAAGCTCGCACCGCACCTGCGCGGTGCACCGTGGAATGTTCCGCCGTCCCCCGCGCCTCTACGCCGGACTCGGGAGTGGGCCCGGTTCGCCGTCGGACGGCTTCTGCACCGGACGTGCGATCGGGGGCAGATCGGGTCGACGATCCTGCTCGGCCGCGATCAGGTCAGCCACCGTCGGCTTGTCCAGGCTCTCGCCCGCCATGATCTGCCGAACTTCCTCCCCGCTCAGCGTCTCGTACCGCAAGAGCGCCTTCGCGACCGCCTCCAGCTTGTCCCGGTTCTCCTCGAGCAGGCCACGCGTTGCCGCGAGCGCCTCGTCGAGAATCCGCTTCATCTCCTCGTCGATCACCTCGGATGTCTTGTCGGAGAAGTCCCTTCCACCTCCAAGCTCGAGCCTCATGTGCTGGCTGACCCCCTCGTCGCCGTAATACACGAAACCCAGCCGATCGCTCATGCCCCACTCGGTGATCATCATCCGCGCCATCTGCGTCGCCTGGCGAATGTCACCCGCCGCCCCCGAGTTCATGTCCTGCCCGACCAGCGCCTCGGCCACACGCCCGGCACACAGAACACGTAGCGTCGCCTCCACGTACGAGCGGTTGTACGTCTGCCGGTCCTTCTCCGGCAGCGAGAACGTCGCCCCACCATACGGGCCCCGCGGAATGATGCTCACCTTGTGCACCGGGTCCGTATCTGCGAGCAGCGTCTGAACCAGCGCGTGGCCGGCCTCGTGGTACGCCGTCAGCTCCCGATCCTTATCATCCACCATCCGGCTTCGCTTCGCGCGGCCCCAGCGCACCTTGTCGCGCGCTTCCTCCAGATCCTCCAGCTCGACCGAATCTTTCCCGGCGAGCGCCGCCAGCAGCGCGGCCTCGTTGATGATCGCCGCCAGGTCCGCCCCGCTAAACATCGGCGTCCCCCGAGCTATGCGATGCAGCTTGTTGTCCACCGGCGACTGGATTTTCACCTTCTTCGAGTGCACCTTCAGAATCTCGACGCGACCTTTCACGTCCGGAAGCGGCACGTACACCTGCCGGTCGAACCGCCCCGGCCGGATCAACGCCGGATCCAGAACATCCGCCCGGTTCGTCGCCGCCACCACGATCACCTGGTCGTTGCTGTCAAAGCCATCCATCTCGACCAGGATCGCGTTCAGCGTCTGTTCGCGCTCGTCATGCCCACCGCCGTTGTAACCCATCCCCCGGCGACGACCCACCGCGTCAATCTCGTCCAGGAAGACGATGCACGGCGAGTTCTCCTTCGCCTGCCGAAACAGGTCGCGTACGCGCGAAGCCCCCACCCCGACGAACATCTCCACGAAGTCCGACCCGGAGATCGAGAAAAACGGCACTTCCGCCTCGCCCGCGATCGCCTTCGCCAACAGCGTCTTCCCGCAGCCCGGCTCCCCAACCAGCAACACGCCTCGTGGAATCCGCCCACCCAGCCGCTGAAACCGCTTCGAGTTCTTCAGGAACTCGACGATCTCCGCCACCTCTTCCTTCGCCTCTTCCACGCCCGCCACGTCGTTGAACGTGACGTTCGTGTGCTCCTTCGTCATGATGCGGTGGCGGCTGCGCCCGAAATTCCCCAGCATCCCGGCGCCCCCGCCGGTCTGCCGAAGCTGCCGGAACAGCAGAAACCAGACGATCGCAAACAACAACAGCCACGGCAGCGTCGACAACAGAATGTTGATGAACAGGTTGTTCGTCGCCTGGCTGTCAAAAATCACCCGCTTCCCGCTCTTCCCGCTCAGTTCCTCGATCCGGTTCCGAACATCTTCGATGATCTGGACAACACCAAGATACTCGCACTCAAACTGCTTCGTGTCCGGCGGCGCGTTCGCCGGCGCTTCGTAGAATTCGCCCGCGATCAGGTCTTCCTTGACGACGACCTTCCGGATGTCCCCATTCTCGATGTACGTCCAGAACTCGCTGATCGTGACATCGTACGGCTTGTTCATGCTCTGGCTGAGCATGACCACGAACATCAGCCCCAGCCCGATGATCACGATCCAACTGAACAGCCCACGCGACATGCGCACGGGGGGGCGCGGCGGGCCGCCGTTTCCGTCAGGGCGCGGTCTCTGTGGTTGCTGTTGGTCGTCCGCCATCGATCTCGACTCGATTACGTTGTGGGTTCGGGCCCGGGAAGTGCCGACCCGGCACGCTTACCATTCTTCATACATCTTCGCGACGATCCGCCTGGCCATGCCATCGACCGCCTTCTCCTGCGCGAATCGCTCCGTCTCCCCCGTCGGCGTCAAGTAGTCCACCGCCTGAAGCTCCACCGGCTGATCCACCAGCACCCGCCCC
>Ga0272441_10006772_pt1 | contig 18990 bp, 30 predicted proteins | sample SSMProp6N_FD_193582 | JGI IMG/M metagenome (GOLD analysis project Ga0272441, IMG submission 193582) | Marine sediment archaeal communities from Little Sippewissett salt marsh, Falmouth, MA, United States - SSM-Prop-6N | ecosystem: Environmental > Aquatic > Marine > Wetlands > Sediment ... | reverse complement strand
AGATGTCCAAAGCAAAGTTTGAGCGTAACAAGCCGCACGTTAACATTGGAACGATTGGTCACGTTGACCACGGCAAGACGACGCTGACGGCGGCGATCACGAAGGTGCTTGCGGAGCAGGGTGGCGCGGAGTTTTCGGACTATAGCGACATTGACAAAGCGCCTGAGGAAAAGGCGCGCGGGATCACGATCTCGACGGCGCATGTTGAGTATGAGACGGACAGCCGCCACTACGCGCACGTGGATTGCCCGGGGCATGCGGACTACGTGAAGAACATGATCACCGGCGCGGCGCAGATGGACGGTGCGGTATTGGTTGTGAACGCCGCGGACGGGCCGATGCCGCAAACGCGCGAGCACATTTTGCTGGCGCGGCAGGTGGGTGTTCCGGCGCTGGTTGTGTATCTGAACAAGGTCGACCAGGTGGACGACGAGGAGCTTTTGGAGCTTGTGGAGATGGAAGTGCGCGAGCTTCTGTCATCGTATGAGTTTCCCGGCGACGACATCCCGATCATCAAGGGCTCGGCGCTGGCAGCGCTTGAGGGGCGCGACGATGAGATCGGCAAGAACTCGATCCTGGAGCTGATGCAGGCGGTGGACGATTACATTCCGACGCCGGAGCGTCCGAAGGACCAGCCGTTCTTGATGCCGGTTGAAGATGTGTTCTCGATTTCCGGCCGCGGGACGGTTGCGACGGGGCGCATTGAGCGCGGTGTTGTGAATGTGGGTGAAGAGATTGAGATTGTCGGCATCAAGGATACGTCGAAGACGACGGTGACGGGTGTTGAGATGTTCCGCAAGCTGCTGGACCAAGGCGAGGCTGGGGACAATGTGGGCTGCTTGCTGCGCGGTGTGGACCGCAACGAGATTGAGCGCGGTCAGGTATTGGCGAAGCCCGGTTCGGTTACGCCGCACACCAAGTTCAAGGCGGAGGCGTATATTCTGACCAAGGACGAAGGCGGTCGTCACACGCCGTTTTTCACCAATTACCGGCCGCAATTTTATTTCCGGACGACGGACGTGACGGGTGTTGTGTCGCTGCCGGAGGGCACGGAGATGGTGATGCCGGGGGACAACTGCGAGATGGAGGTTGAGCTTATCGTGCCGATCGCCATGGAAGAGAAGCTGCGCTTCGCCATCCGCGAAGGCGGCCGCACCGTCGGCGCAGGCGTCGTCTCCAGTATTATCGAATAAAACTTACAGGGCGGGTGTGCCGGAGGCCGGTGCACCCGCCGATTTTTTAACTGCCCCAACCGGGCTGCCGCATACGGGAAACAGGTTCCATGCAGAACCAGAATATTCGCATTCGTTTGAAGGCGTTCGATCATCGCATTCTCGATGCATCGACGCTGGAAATCGTCAATACGGCGAAGCGGACGGGTGCGCAGGTGCGTGGTCCGATCCCGCTGCCGAACCGGATCGAGAAGTTCACCGTTCTTCGCGGCCCGCATATTGACAAGAAGAGCCGTGAGCAATTCGAGATCCGCACGCATAAGCGGCTGCTCGATATTGTCGACCCGACGCCGCAGACCGTCGATGCGCTGATGAAGCTCGACCTTGCTGCCGGTGTCGACGTCGAGATCAAGCTCTAGGGTTCATTTGTAACAAGGAGTGCGAAAGATGCGCGCTGGCGTGATCGCACAAAAAGTTGGCATGACACGGGTGTTCACGGAGGAAGGGAAGCATGTTCCCGTCACCGTGCTGAAGCTCGACGGCTGCCAGGTGGTTGGCCACCGCACCGAAGAAAAGAACGGCTATACCGCCGTTCAGCTGGGTGCCGGGTCGGTCAAGGTTAAGAATGTGAGCCGCGCCGAACGTGGGCATTTTGCCAAGATGTCGGTGGAGCCGCGCCGCCGCATGGCCGAATTCCGCGTTACGCCGGACAATCTCATTGACGTCGGCGCCGAATTGCAGGCAGACCATTTCGTCGCCGGTCAATACGTCGATGCGTCCGGTATCAGCATCGGCAAAGGGTTTGCTGGCGGCATGAAGCGGCACAATTTCGGTGGCTTGCGGGCCTCGCACGGCGTGTCGATTTCGCACCGCTCGCACGGCTCGACCGGCCAGTGCCAAGACCCGGGCAAGGTTTTCAAAGGTAAGAAGATGGCCGGCCATATGGGCCAGACCCGCGTCACCGCACAAAACTTGGAAATCGTATCCACCGACGTGGAGCGCGGCCTGATTTTGGTCAAGGGCGCCATTCCCGGCTCGAAAGGCGGCTGGGTGCAATTGCGCGATGCGGTCAAGAAGCCGCTGCCCGACGGGGTGCCGCTGCCTGGCGCGTTCCGCACCGCCCCAGCCGTTCTTGGTGCGCCGGAAGATGCACAGCCAGCTGAAGACGCAGCGCCCGCTGAAGAAACGGCGCCTGCTGACGAAACTGCCGCTGAGGCTCCGGCGGACGCCGCCGCCGATGCGGCCGAGAGCAAGGACGGGGCATAGGCCATGAAGCTGGACGTCCAAACCCTGAGCGCCAAAAAGGCGGGCAGTGTGGAATTGCCGGATGCGGTGTTCGCGCTGGAGCCGCGCGCCGACATTTTGCACCGCATGGTCAATTACCAACTGGCCAAGCGCCGCGCCGGCACCCACAAGACCAAAGGCCGGTCGGAAATCGCCGGCACCACCAAGAAAATGTACAAGCAAAAGGGCACTGGCGGCGCCCGCCACGGCAACAAGAAAGTGCCGCAGTTCCGCGGCGGCGGCAAGGCGTTCGGCCCGGTGGTGCGCGACCACGCGCACGGGCTGACCAAGAAGGTGCGCGCCTTGGCGCTGAAGCACGCGCTGTCGGCAAAAGCGCAGGCTGGGGATTTGGTGGTTCTGGAAGACGCCAAGCTGGCCGAGCCGAAGACCAAAACCCTTAAAGACGCTTTCGCTAAGCTAAGCCTGACTAACACGCTGGTGATCGACGGGGTTGAGTTGGACGAAAACTTCGCGCTGGCGGCGCGCAATATGCCGGATACGGACCTATTGCCCGTGCAGGGTATCAATGTCTATGACGTGCTGCGCCGGGACACTTTGGTGCTGACCAAATCAGCGCTGGAAGCTTTGGAGGCGCGGTTCGCATGAAAACCGAAGAGCTATATCAAGTCCTCAAAGCGCCGGTGATAACAGAGAAATCGACCCTCGCGGGCGAAAACAATCAGGTTGTTTTTCGGGTGCCGCTTGCGGCAACCAAGCCGCAGGTGAAAGAAGCCGTTGAGGCGCTGTTCAAAGTGCAGGTGAAGGCGGTGAACACGCTGCGCATCAAAGGCAAGCAGAAGCGGTTCCGCGGCAAGCTCGGCAAGCGGTCTGACATCAAAAAGGCCATCGTCACCCTCGCCGAAGGTCATTCCATTGACGTGACGACGGGGCTTTAAGGGGCAGCGCGAATATCATGGCACTTAAGCAATATAACCCCGTCACGCCGGGCCAGCGGCAATTGGTAACGGTTGCCCGCGCCAATGTGTGGAAGGGCAAGCCGGTCAAGAAGCTGACCGAAGGGCTGACCAAGTCCGGCGGGCGCAACAATACCGGCCGCACGACATCCTTCCGCACCGGTGGCGGCCACAAGCGCACCTACCGGGTCATCGATTTCAAACGCCGCAAGTTCGATGTGGCGGCCACGGTTGAGCGTATCGAATACGACCCCAACCGCACCGCCTTCATCGCGCTGCTGAAATATGATGACGGCGAGCGCGCTTATATTCTAGCGCCGCAGCGCCTAGGGGAGGGGGACCGGGTGGTATCCGGTGCGCGCGTTGATGTGAAGCCGGGCAATGCCATGCCGCTGGCCGCCATGCCGATCGGCACCATCGTGCACAATGTGGAGATGAAGCCGGGCAAAGGCGGGCAGATCGCCCGGTCGGCGGGCACGTTTGTGCAGCTTGTGGGCCGCGACCAGGGCTATGCGATTTTGCGGTTGGCGTCGGGCGAACAGCGCCTGGTGCGTAGCGACTGCATGGCGTCGGTCGGCGCTGTGTCGAACCCGGATCAAGCCAATATCAAGCTTGGCAAGGCCGGCCGTTCGCGCTGGCTGGGCCGCCGCCCGACGGTGCGCGGCGTGGCCATGAACCCGGTCGACCACCCCCATGGCGGCGGCGAGGGGCGCACCTCCGGCGGCCGCCACCCGGTGACGCCGTGGGGCAAACCCACCAAGGGCCGCCGCACGCGGTCGAACACGTCCACGGACAAATACATTGTGCGCAGCCGTCATCAGCGCAAGAAAAAGCGGTAGGCCAGAAACATGTCACGCTCTGTATGGAAAGGGCCGTTCGTCGACGGCTATCTGCTCAAGAAGGCCGAAGCCGTGCGCGCGTCGGGCCGCAACGAGATCATCAAGACCTGGTCGCGCCGCTCGACCATCCTGCCGCAATTCGTTGGGCTTAATTTCGGCGTCTACAACGGCCAAAAGCATGTGCCGGTGCAGGTGTCGGAAGACATGGTCGGCCATAAATTCGGCGAGTTCTCGCCGACGCGGACCTATTACGGCCACGCTGCCGACAAGAAGGCGAAGAGGAAGTAACGATGGGTAAACCATCCAAACCCCGCAAGCTGGCGGAGAACGAGGCGCGTGCGGTCGGCCGCATGCTGCGCACGAGCCCACGCAAGCTCAACCTGGTGGCGCAATCAATCCGTGGGCAGACGGTCGAGCGCGCGCTCGCTGACTTGACGTTCTCTGCCAAGCGGATTTCGGGGTCGGTGAAAAAGGTGCTGGAAAGCGCCATCGCCAACGCGGAAAACAACCACGATCTGGACGTGGACGAGCTCATCGTATCGGAGGCCTATGTGGGCAAGAACCTGATCATGAAGCGGTGGAAGCCGCGCGCGCGCGGCCGCGTCGGGCGGATTGAAAAGCCGTTTAGCCAGATCACGATTGTGGTGCGCGAGAAAGCGCCTGAAACCTCCGCCGGGGACGCTGCGTAATGGGACATAAAGTCAATCCGATCGGGCTTCGGCTTGGGGTCAACCGCACGTGGGATTCGCGCTGGTATGCGCACCGCGATGAATATGGCGCGTTACTGCACGAAGACGTGCGCATCCGCGCCTTTTTGATGCGCAATCTGAAGCAGGCCGGCGTGTCGAAGATCGTCATCGAGCGGCCGCACAAGAAGTGCCGCATCACCATTCACACCGCGCGGCCGGGCGTTGTCATCGGCAAGAAGGGCGCGGATATCGAAACGCTGCGCCGTAAGATACAGGCGATGACCGCCAGCGAGGTGCATCTCAATATCGTTGAAGTGCGCAAGCCGGAAATCGATGCGCAATTGGTGGCGGATTCGATTGCCGAACAGTTGGAGCGGCGCGTGGCGTTCCGCCGCGCCATGAAGCGGGCGGTGCAATCGGCCATGCGCATGGGCGCGGAAGGCATTCGCGTCACCTGCGGCGGTCGGCTGGGCGGGGCGGAGATCGCCCGCGTTGAATGGTACCGCGAAGGCCGAGTGCCGCTGCACACGTTGCGCGCCGACATCGACTACGCCACCTCGACGGCGTTCACCGCGTATGGTGCGTGCGGCATCAAGGTATGGATTTTCAAGGGCGAAATTCTCGAGCACGACCCGATGGCGCATGAGCGCAAGACGTTGTCGGCGCAAGAAGGCGGGCGCCCGGGCGGCGGCCGGGGGCCGCGCCGCGATTAAGCTCCACGGCGGACCGTGCAAGGATTTAAGGACGAGACGAGATGCTGCAGCCAAAGCGCACGAAATTCCGTAAGGCCCATAAGGGCCGCATCCGTGGTGTTGCCAAGGGTGGGACGGAGCTGAATTTTGGCTCCCATGGGCTTAAAGCCCAGGAGCCGATGCGGGTTACCGCGCGCCAGATTGAGGCCGCGCGCCGCGCGATCACGCGCCACATGAAGCGCGCCGGTCGGGTGTGGATCCGCATCTTCCCGGACGTGCCCGTCTCCAAGAAGCCGACGGAAGTGCGCATGGGTAAAGGCAAAGGCTCGCCGGAATATTGGGTGGCTCGGGTCAAGCCGGGGCGGGTGATGTTTGAGATCGACGGCGTGCCGCACCAGGTGGCCAGGGAGGCGCTGGAGCTGGGCGCTGCCAAGCTGCCGCTGAAAGTGCGCATGGTCACGCGCGTGGGCGAACACGCCTAGAGCGTGGCGGCGCCGGCAAGATAAGGACGCAAGACGATGAAGATCGGCGATATTCGGGACATGACGCCCGACCAGATGGACGACGAAGTGGTGAAGCTGCGCAAGGAAGCCTTCAACATGCGGTTCCAGCGGGCGACCGGCCAGCTTGAGAATACCGCGCGGCTGCGTCAGATCCGCCGTTCTGTGGCGCGGATCAAAACCGTGCAGCGCGAACGCGCCAAAGCGGATGCGTCGACGTAACGCGGGTTTATAGAGGATAGGCAAATGCCAAAGCGCGTTCTGCAAGGTGTCGTGGTGAGCGACAAGATGAAAGACACCGTAACCGTGCTCGTCGAGCGCCGGTTCACGGATCCGGTCATGAAAAAGACCGTGCGCCGGTCGAAGCGCTATCACGCGCATGACGTGCAAAACGCGTTCAAGACCGGCGACAAGGTGCGCATTCGCGAATGCACGCCGCTGTCGAAGACCAAGCGCTGGGAGGTCTATGCCGGTGACGAGGCATAAGCCGCCTGTGTGTCTATCTGAGTGGGTGAATTAGAGATTTTGGCTATAGGTGCGGGCATCCCCCCGCGCGAAGGAATAGAACAATGATCCAGATGCAGTCCAATTTGGACATCGCGGATAATTCAGGCGCCCGCCGCGTCCAGTGCATCAAGGTGCTGGGCGGCTCGAAGCGCAAATATGCCGGCGTCGGCGACACGGTGGTGGTCAGCGTCAAAGAGGCGATCCCGCGCGGGCGGGTGAAGAAAGGCGACGTCATGAAGGCGGTCATCGTGCGCACCGCCAAAGAAATTCGCCGGCCGGACGGCAGCGCCATCCGCTTCGACAACAACGCCGCGGTGCTGGTCAACGCCAATGGCGAGCCCATCGGCACGCGCATTTTTGGCCCGGTCACCCGCGAATTGCGCGCCAAGAACATGATGAAAATCGTCTCGCTCGCACCGGAGGTGCTGTAGGGCCATGGCTGTGAAACTGAAAATTCGCAAAGGCGATAAGGTCGTGGTGACGGCCGGCAAGGACAAAGGCAAAAAAGGCGAAGTCTTGCGCGTGCTGCCGGCGGAAAACCGCGCCGTCGTGCAAGGGGTCAATATGGTCAACCGCCACCAGCGCCAAACGCCGCAGGCGCAAGGCGGGATCATCGCCAAAGAGGCGCCGATCCATCTATCAAATATCGCGGTCGAGGACCCAAAAAGCGGCGATGCTACGCGCGTCGGGTTCAAGACGCTGGACGATGGCCGCAAAGTGCGCATCGCCAAGCGCTCAGGAGAAGTGATCGATGTCTGATGCAGCCATTGCCGCGGAAGCCTACGTGCCGCGCGTCCGCGCGAGCTATGACGCCGTGGTCCGCCCGAAGCTGGTTGAGCAGTTCGGCTACACCAACCCGATGCAGGTGCCGAAGCTGGATAAGGTGGTGTTGAACATCGGCGCCGGCGCCGCGGTTGGCGATTCCAAAAAGATCGGGTCGGCCGTGGCGGCGCTTGAAGCCATTACCGGGCAAAAGGCCGTTGTCACCAAGGCGAAAAAGTCCGAAGCCACGTTCAAGCTGCGCGAAGGCATGAATATCGGCGCCAAGGTAACGCTGCGCCGCGAGCGGATGTATGAGTTCATCGACCGGCTGGTGAACATCGCCTTGCCGCGCGTACGCGATTTTCGCGGGCTGAACGCTAACAGCTTTGACGGCCACGGCAACTACGCCATGGGCCTGAAAGAGCACATCGTGTTCCCCGAAATTAATTACGACCAGGTCGATCACGTGTGGGGGATGGACATCATCATCTGCACCACGGCCAAAACCGATGACGAGGCGAGGGCTCTTCTTCGCGAACTTAACTTCCCCTTCACGTCGTAGCGCGCTGTGGCGCGCCCGATACGGCAGGGATAAGGAGGACGGCATGGCGAAAAAAAGCGCCATCGAAAAAAACAAAGCCCGGCAGCGGCTTGTCAAAAAATACGCCGCGCGGCGGGCGGCGCTGCGGGCGATCGTGCACGACCGCACGGTGCCCATTGAGGAGCGCATTCAGGCGCAGTTGAAGCTGTCGTCTTTGCCGCGCAATTCGGCGCGCTCGCGGGTGCGCAACCGCTGCGAGGTGTCCGGGCGTCCGCGCGGCTATTACCGCAAGCTGAAAATGTCGCGCATCGCGTTGCGGGATATGGCCTCCAGCGGCCAAATCCCCGGCATGGTCAAGTCGAGCTGGTAAGGGAGCACAGCACATGTCTTTTTCCGATCCGCTCGGTGATATGTTGACCCGCATCCGCAACGGCCAGATGCGCGGCAAGTCCAAAGTGCAGACGCCCGGCTCCAACTTGCGCCGGCGGGTTTTGGATGTGCTGCAGGCGGAAGGGTATATCCGTGGGTATGCGGAAGTGTCGTTCGACAACGGCCGCAAGGAATTTGAGATTGAACTCAAATATTTCGAAGGCACGCCGGTGATCCGGGAAATCAAGCGCGTGTCCAAGCCCGGCCGCCGGGTCTATTCGTCGGTGACGGACCTGCCGCGGGTCTATAACGGGCTTGGTATTTCTATTCTGTCCACCCCCAAAGGCGTGATGCCCGATCATATCGCGCGCGCGGAAAATGTGGGCGGCGAAGTTCTCTGCCAAGTGTTCTAGGCCGGGCTTGGAACGCAACCGGCGGATGAACGGATGAGGAGCGAACAAGATGTCGCGTATCGGTAAACAGCCTATCGCCATCGCCAGCGGGGTCACCGTCACCCTTGATGGCCAAACGGTAACCACCAAAGGGCCTAAGGGCACGTTGGAGTTGACCTTGGTGCCGGAAGTAACGGCGAGCCAGGGCGATGACGGGCTGACCATTACGCCTACGGACGACAGCCAGCGCGCGCGCGCCATGTGGGGCCTATCGCGGTCGTTGGTGGCCAATATGGTGCACGGCGTCACCGAAGGCTATTCCAAAGCGTTGGAGATCAACGGCGTGGGCTACCGCGCGCAGATGCAAGGCAAAGATCTGCAACTGGCCCTCGGTTTCAGCCACGATGTGGTCTACAAGGTGCCCGAAGGCATTGAAATCAAAACCCCCAATCCCACCGAAGTGGTGATTTCCGGCATCGACAAACAGAAGGTCGGCCAAGTTGCGGCGGAAATACGCGGCTACCGGCCGCCGGAACCCTATAAAGGCAAGGGCGTGAAATATGTCGACGAATACATCTTCCGCAAGGAAGGCAAGAAGAAGTAAGTGAACGGATCAAGCTGATGAGCAAATCACTGCACGCGCGCGAGCGCCGCAAAATGCGGGTGCGCCGGTCGCTGAAGAAAGTCGCTAACGGGCGCCCGCGCCTGTCGGTGTTCCGGTCGTCGAAGCATATTTCGGCGCAGGTCATCGATGACGTGCACGGCCGCACCATCGCGTCTGCCTCGACGCTGGAAAGCGATTTGCGCGGCAGCCTTAAGACGGGCGCCGATATGGCCGCCGCCACGGCGGTGGGCGAACTGGTGGCCAAACGGGCCAAAGAACACGGCGTCGGTGCCGTGATCTTTGACCGGGGCGGCTATATTTATCATGGCCGCGTCAAGGCGCTGGCGGATGCTGCCCGCGCGGGCGGCTTGGAATTTTAGGCGAGAGGGATAGTCACGTGGCACGGGAACATGGCGGCCGCGACGATCGCGGACGCGGGCGCGAAGACCGCGATAGCGAATTCGTCGATAAGCTGGTGCATATCAACCGCGTTGCCAAAGTGGTGAAAGGCGGCCGGCGGTTTGGCTTTGCAGCGCTTGTGGTGGTCGGCGACCAAAAAGGTCGCGTCGGCTTCGGGCACGGCAAGGCGCGCGAAGTGCCGGAGGCAATCCGCAAGGCAACGGATCAAGCTAAGCGGCAAATGATCCGTGTACCGCTGCGCGAAGGCCGCACGCTGCACCACGATGTGGCCGGCCGCCACGGCGCCGGCCGCGTCTATTTGCGCGCAGCGCCTGCAGGTACCGGCATCATCGCCGGCGGGCCGATGCGCGCGGTGTTTGAGACGTTGGGCATGCAGGACCTGGTGGCCAAGTCCATCGGCACGTCCAACCCGTATAATATGGTGCGCGCGACATTTGACGCGCTGACGCGTGAGCAAAGCCCGCGGATGGTGGCGTCGCGCCGCGGCCTCAAGGTTAGCGACGTGGTGTCGCGCCGCGCTGATGAGTCGGCACCGGCGCTGGAAGAGGCGGAGTAAGGACGCGCAATCATGGCAGCGAAAAAGACGATCACCGTTGAGCAGACCGGCAGCCCGATCCGCCGCCCGCAATGGCAGCGGCAGGTGCTCATCGGCCTCGGCCTCAACAAGATGCACCGCCGCGCGACGCTGGAAGATACGCCCGCCGTGCGCGGCATGGTCAACAAAGTGCACCATTTGGTGCGTATCGTAGACGGCGCCTAAAGACGCGCGCCGGTGCGCGGTTACGGCAAAAAGGCAAGAGAGCGATGAAGCTGAACCAGCTCAAAGACAATCACGGCGCCCGCACGGCGCGTACCCGCGTCGGCCGTGGCCTGGGTTCCGGTAAAGGGGTGACGGCCGGCCGCGGCCAAAAGGGCCAAAAGTCGCGCTCCGGCGTGGCGATCAAGGGCTATGAAGGCGGCCAGATGCCGATCCACATGCGCTTACCTAAGCGCGGGTTCAACAATCCGTTCGCCAAGGTCTACGCCACCGTCAATATCAACCGCGTGCAGCGCGCCATCGATGCGGGCAAATTGGACGCCGCACAGACGGTCGACGCTAAGGCGCTGCGCGCCGCGGGCCTGATCCGGCGTAAGGATATGGATGTGCGCCTCTTGGCCAAGGGCGAGATTACCGCCAAAGTGGCTTTTGAGCTGGCCAGCGCGTCGAAAAGCGCCATCGCGGCGGTTGAGAAGGCCGGCGGCACGGTCACAATTGTGAGTGCTACCGTTGACGCGGCGCCCGCGCCTGCGGACACTGCTTCCGCTTAGGGCTGGGATGTCTCAGGGCCGCCCGTACCAAGGGGGCCTGTAAGGAGTAGCGCATATGGCATCGGCGGCCGAACAGCTTGCGGCAAATCTTAATTTCTCCGCCTTTGCCAAGGCGGAAGAACTCAAAAAGCGCATCTGGTTCACGCTAGGTGCGCTTTTGGTCTACCGGTTAGGCACCTATATTCCGCTGCCCGGCATTGACCCGGCAGCGCTGGCGCAGCTGTTTCAGCAGCAGCAAGGCGGCATCGTCGGCATGTTCGACATGTTCGCCGGCGGTGCGGTGGGGCGCATGGCCATCTTCGCGCTCAACGTCATGCCGTATATTTCGGCGTCGATTATCATGCAGCTGATGACGGCTGTAGTGCCGCGCCTTGAGCAACTCAAGAAAGAAGGCGAAAGCGGCCGTAAACAAATCAATCAGTACACCCGCTATGGCACCGTGCTGTTGGCGGCGCTGCAAGGCTACGGCATCGCGGCGGGGCTGGAGAGCGCCGGCAATGTGGTGATCGACCCGGGCTTCTTCTTCCGCATGTCCACGGTCATTACGCTTGTCGGCGGCACCATGTTCTTGATGTGGCTGGGTGAGCAGATTACCGCGCGCGGCGTCGGCAACGGCATTTCGCTGATTATTTTTGCCGGCATCGTGGCGGAGCTTCCCGCAGCGTTGGCCGGCACGCTGGAGCTAGGCCGCCAAGGCGCCATTTCGACGCTGGTGATCGTCGGACTGCTGATCATGGCGGTTGGCGTGATCGCGTTCATCGTGTTTATCGAGCGCGCGCAGCGGCGGCTGATCGTGCAGTACCCCAAGCGCCAGGTGGGCAACCGCATGTTCGGCGGGGATTCATCCCACCTGCCCTTGAAGCTCAATACCGCCGGCGTCATTCCGCCGATCTTCGCATCGTCTTTGCTGCTGCTGCCGTTGACAGTGGCCGGGTTTTCCGGCGGGCAAGGGCCTGAATGGCTAACCACCATCACCACCATGCTCGGCCACGGCCAGCCGCTTTATATGCTGCTCTATTCGGCCGGGATCGCGTTTTTTGCGTTTTTCTATACGGCGCTGGTGTTCAACCCGGCGGATACCGCTGACAATCTGAAGAGATATGGCGGCTTCATCCCCGGCATCCGACCAGGGGAGCGCACCGCGGAATATATCGACTATGTGCTCACGCGGCTTACCGTCGTCGGCGCCGGTTATCTGGTGATTGTGTGCCTACTACCGGAAATCTTGGTGTCGCAATACGCCGTGCCGTTTTATTTCGGCGGCACGTCGCTGCTCATCGTGGTGAGCGTGACGATGGATACGGTATCGCAGGTGCAAAGCCACCTGCTGGCGCACCAATATGAAGGCATGGTCAAGAAGTCGAAATTGCGCGGGAGCCGCCGATGAACCTGATTTTTCTCGGGCCGCCGGGTGCCGGCAAAGGCACCCAGGCGGGCCGCGTCGAGGCGGCGCATGGGCTGGTGCAACTATCGACCGGCGATATGCTGCGCGCGGCGGTGGCCGATGGCTCGGTAATCGGGCGGCAAGCTGAAGAGATCATGGAGCGCGGCGACCTGGTGCCCGATGATGTGGTGGTTACGATCATCGCCGACCGGATAACGCATCCCGATTGCGCCAACGGATTTATTCTCGATGGCTTTCCGCGCACCGTCGGCCAGGCGGAAGCGCTGGACGCGATGCTGGCGGAAAAGGGCATGAAGCTGCACGCGGTGATTGAGATCCGCGTCGACGACGCAATCTTGGTCGAGCGCATCCGCACCCGCATTGCCGAGACCGGCGGCAGCCGCGCCGATGACAGCGAAGAGACCCTGAAAAATCGCTTGGACGTCTATCACGCGCAAACCGCGCCGCTTATTCCGTATTATCAGTCCCAAGGCAAATTATTGGTCGTCGACGGCATGAAACCGGTCGACGACGTGTCTCGGGACATTGAAGAAAAGATAGGCCTGGCAACGGCTTAGGCCCCACATGAATGAATTTCACCCGGAAACGCGGCAGGCGGGCAAGGGTGGTTGACTGAGGCTGAACGAAACCTATAATCCGCGACCTCCGCACAGGATTCATCGCGGGTGCCCGTACCGTACCCACCTCGCACAAGAGGTGAGTGCGCGAGCGGTCTTTTGCGCATTTTGACCCCCGGCCAAGGTGGCCGGCTTGAGGGTCGCGGTAGTTTGGAGAAACGAAGCAGTGGCTCGTATTGCAGGCGTCAATATCCCGACCAATAAGCGCGCGTTGATCGCGCTGACCTATATTCACGGTATTGGCGCTTCCAAGGCGGCAGACATTCTCAACGCCGTGAACGTGCCGCACGACCGGCGGGTCAATGAATTGTCGGACGCAGAAGTCATCCAGATCCGCGAAGCCATCGACAAAGGCTATCTGGTGGAAGGCGATTTGCGCCGCGAAACGGCCATGAATATCAAGCGGCTGATGGATTTGGGCTGCTATCGCGGCCTACGGCACCGGCGCGGGCTGCCGGTGCGCGGCCAGCGCACGCATACCAATGCGCGCACCCGCAAGGGCCCGGCCAAGGCGATCGCCGGCAAGAAGAAGTAGTGAGATAGACCGACACAGTTTGCCGGCGTGCCGCGCGCAATGGCGGGCCGCCGGGCTTAAAGGGCAAACACCGAAGATGGCAAAAGACACAACCCGCATCCGCCGCCGGGAGCGTAAGAATATCTCGTCCGGCGTCGCGCATGTGAATGCGAGTTTCAACAACACCATGGTGACCATCACCGACGCGCAAGGAAATGCCATTTCCTGGTCGTCGGCCGGCACTATGGGCTTTAAGGGCTCACGCAAATCAACACCTTACGCAGCGCAAGTTGCCGCGGAGGATGCCGGCAAAAAGGCGGCCGAACACGGCATGCGGACGCTCGAAGTGATGGTCTCCGGCCCTGGCTCGGGGCGCGAATCGGCGCTGCGCGCACTGCAGGCGGCAGGCTTCACCATTACCAGCATCCGCGACGTGACGTCGATCCCACATAATGGCGTGCGCCCCAAGAAGAAACGCCGCGTCTAGCGCGCGGCGCCCATTAGACCATCCGGGTACGGGCCGGGTACGGATTTGAATTCGCGGCCGCGTCGCACCATCCGATTTGATACGACGCACGCTGCCTGAGCAACGAGGCTTATCAACGTGATCCAGAAAAACTGGCAGGACCTTATCAAGCCGAACAAGCTGGAGATTCAGCCGGGCCGCGATGCCCAGCGCGTGGCGACCATGGTCGCCGAGCCGCTGGAGCGCGGCTTCGGCTTGACGCTCGGCAACGCATTGCGGCGGGTGCTGTTGTCGTCGCTGCAAGGCGCAGCGGTGACATCGGTGCAGATTGACGGGGTGCTGCACGAGTTCTCGTCGATTGCCGGCGTGCGCGAAGACGTAACCGACATCGTGTTGAACATTAAGCAGCTTGCCCTGCGTTTGCACGCGGATGAAACCCGCCGGATGACGCTGAAGGCCGACAAGGCAGGCGCGGTTACCGCCGGCATGATCGAGACCGGCCCGGATATCGACATCTTAAACCCCGACCTGGTGCTGTGCACGCTCGACCAAGACGCGGAAATTCGCATGGAATTCACCGTCGATCTGGGCAACGGCTACGTGGCCGCGGACCGCAACCGGCCCGAGGATGCGCCGATCGGCCTCATTCCGGTGGACAGCCTGTTCAGCCCTTGCCGCAAGGTCTCTTACAAGGTGGAGAATACGCGCGAAGGCCAAATTCTCGACTACGACAAGCTGACGCTGACCGTCGAGACGGACGGCTCGCTGACGCCCGACGACGCGGTGGCCTACGCGGCGCGCATTCTGCAAGACCAGTTGCAAACCTTCGTCAACTTTGAAGAGCCGCGCCCGGAACAGCCGGCCGAAGAGCGCCCGGAACTGGAGTTCAACCCGGCGTTGCTCAAGAAAGTGGACGAGTTGGAGCTGTCGGTGCGCTCGGCCAATTGCTTGAAGAACGACAACATCGTCTATATCGGCGACCTCATTCAAAAGACCGAAGCGGAAATGCTCCGTACCCCGAATTTTGGCCGCAAGTCGCTTAACGAAATCAAAGAAGTGCTGGCGCAGATGGGCTTGCACTTGGGTATGGAAGTGCCCAATTGGCCGCCGGAAAACATCGACGGTCTAGCAAAGCGCTACGAAGATCAGTTCTAGGCGCGCTGGCCTAACCAGGCATAGGCGCGTGAGCTTGAGGAGAGTAAGACGATGCGTCACGGCAAGGCACACCGCAAATTGGGCCGCACCACGCCCCACCGCAAGGCCATGCTGGCGAATATGGCGGTGGCGCTGATCAAGCACGAGCAGATTGTGACAACGCTGCCCAAAGCCAAGGAATTGCGCCCCTACGTTGAAAAGCTGATCACGCTGGGCAAGCGCGGCGGCTTACACGCGCGCCGCCAAGTCTACGCCAAACTGCCGGAGCGCCAATGGGCGCAAAAGCTGTTTGACGTGGTGGGGCCGCGCTACGCGGACCGCAATGGCGGCTATACGCGCATCATGCGCGCCGGCTTCCGCTTTGGCGACAACGCACCTTTGGCTGTCATCGAATTGGTGGACCGTGACCCGGCCGCTAAGGGCCAAGAGTCCGGCCCGGTCATCGACGCTGAGGCGCAGGACGCGGCCTGACGGTGCGCCTCACCGGACAGGATAAGAAGGGCAGCTCGCCACGGGCTGCCTTTTTTGTCGGACGCTACGCCTTGATGGCCCTGCGCTGCGCGATGGTGGCGCTCGCGCTGACGGCGTTTGGCAGTGGTGTTGCGGCCCCCGTTTTTGCGCAACAGCCTCCGGCGCATGAGGTGCAGGCGCAAGAAGTGCCAACGTCGCGGGCGCAAATCGAGCTCTCATTCGCCCCTTTGGTGAAGCATGTGGCACCGGCGGTGGTCAATGTATTCACCAAGCGCGTGGTGCGCGAACAGGCACGTTCGCCGTTCGCCAATGACCCGTTTTTTCAGCGCTTCTTCGGCGACCGGTTCTCGTTCGGCATGCCGCGCGAACGGGTGCAAAATTCACTGGGCTCGGGCGTCATCGTCGGCTCCGACGGCATCATCGTCACCAATAATCATGTGATTGCCGATGGCGACATCTTTACGGTGGCGCTGGCCGATCGGCGTGAATTTGAGGCGGAGCTGCTGTTGGCGGACGAGCGCACCGACCTCGCCGTCTTGAAAATCGACCCGCAAGGTGAGGCCTTGCCGGTGTTGGATTTCGCCGATTCCGACGCGCTGGAAGTGGGCGACCTAGTGCTGGCCATTGGCAATCCGTTCGGTGTCGGCCAAACGGTGACCAGCGGCATCGTTTCCGCGTTAGCGCGCACGCAGGTTGGCGTCACCGATTATCAGTTCTTTATCCAGACGGATGCGGCCATCAATCCCGGCAATTCCGGCGGCGCGCTGGTGACCATGGACGGGCACCTGGTGGGCGTGAATACCGCTATCTTTTCGCGCTCGGGCGGGTCTATCGGCATCGGCTTTGCAATCCCGGCCAATATGGTGCGGCTGGTGGTGGCGTCGGCGGCGGCGGGCAGTAATGGCCGCGTCGTGCGCCCATGGCTGGGGGCGTCAACGCAGACGGTAACCTCGGAACTGTCCAAGGCGCTTGGCCTTGATCGGCCCGGCGGCGTGCTGATCGGCGATATTTACCGCGGCGGGCCGGCGGACCGGGCAGGGCTTGCCACCGGCGATGTGGTGCGCCGGCTTGGCAGCCATGACGTGGTGGACGACAACGCCTTGCGCTACCGGTTAGCCACCCGCGAGGTGGGCAGCCGTGTTGACGTGGAGTTTCTGCGCGGCGGCCAAACGCAAACCGGCACGCTGGTGTTGACCGCGCCGCCGGAACGCCCGCAGCGCAACGTGACGCGGCTGGACGGGGCGCACCCTCTGTCCGGGGCGACGGTGGCCAATTTGTCGCCGGCGCTGGCGGAGGAGCTACGCCTTGACCCCATGCAATCGGGCGTTGTCGTCACCGAAGTGGTGCGGCGCAGTTCGGCCAACCGGGTGGGGGTGCAGCCGGGGGATATTATTCAAGCGCTGAACGATACGCCGGTGGCGGATGTCGAGGCGCTGGAGACGGTGCTCGCGCGCGGCGGCCGCACCTGGCAGGTTGCGGTCAAACGCGGCGACCAGGTGTTTAGCGCGACCGTACGGCTGTAGCAGGGCAGCTCTAGCGGGGCGGCCCTAGCTGGGCAGTTCTGGCGCCCGCATCATCTGCCACATGCGCCGGCAAATCGGCTAAAGTCCGGTGCGATGGCTGATCTGTTTCAACATGCCGGCTTAGACGAGGGCGCGCCGCGGCCCTTGGCCGACCAATTGCGCCCGGCGCGGCTCGACGAGGTTGTCGGGCAAGACCATCTGGTGGCCGCCGACGCCCCTTTGGGCCGGATGATTGCCAGCGGTAAGCTTACCTCGGTCATTCTGTGGGGCCCGCCGGGCACCGGCAAAACCACCATCGCACGGCTGCTGGCAGCGGCGGTGCCGAGCCTCGATTTCGTACAGATATCGGCCATTTTTTCCGGCGTGGCGGAGTTGCGCAAAGTTTTTGAGGCGGCCAAGGCCCGGCGCGCGACCGGGCGCGGCACGTTGCTGTTCGTCGATGAGATCCATCGCTTCAACCGTGCCCAGCAAGATGGGTTTCTGCCGCACGTGGAAGACGGCACCGTGGTGCTGGTGGGGGCGACGACCGAAAACCCCTCCTTCGAGCTCAACGCGGCGGTGCTGTCGCGGGCGCAAGTGTTGGTGCTCAAGCGGCTGGATGATGCAGCGCTTGAAACCCTGCTCTCCCGTGCTGAGGCGTTTTGCGGCCGTGCCGTGCCGGTCACCTCGGAGGCGCGCGACACCCTCAAAGCCATGGCCGATGGCGACGGGCGGTTTTTGCTGAACCTGGCCGAGGAGCTGTTTGCGCTGGCGCCCGACGCACCACCGCTTGACGCAGCGGCGTTGGTGGAGACGGTGCAACGGCGCGCGCCCATCTATGACAAAGCGCAAGACGGGCACTACAATCTTATCAGCGCGTTGCATAAATCTGTACTCGGATCAGACCCGGATGCAGCGCTTTATTGGCTTGCGCGCATGCTAGCGGCGGGCGAAGAGCCGCTATATCTAGCGCGCCGCCTGGTGCGCATGGCGATTGAGGATATCGGCCTGGCGGACCCGCAGGCGGTTGTTCAGGCCAACGCGGCGAAAGACGTGTTTCATTTTCTTGGCAGTCCGGAAGGCGAGCTAGCGCTGGCGCAGCTTGTGGTCTATTTAGCCACTGCCCCTAAATCCAACGCCGCTTACGTTGCGTTTAAGTCCGCTGCCCGGTTAGCCAAGGAAACCGGCTCGTTGATGCCGCCAAAGCACATTCTCAACGCGCCGACCAACCTCATGAAGGCGCAAGGCTATGGCGCCGGCTATGCGTATGATCACGATACGGAAGAGGGCGTATCGGGGCAAAACTACTTCCCGGATGAGATGGACGAGCGGCCGCTCTTTTATACGCCGCCCGACCGCGGGTTCGAGCGCGAGCTCAACAAGCGGCTGGCGTATTTCGCTAAGATTCGCGGGGGGCATGCATGAGCATGCTCGTTGCAGTGGCGCTGGGCGGCGGCTTGGGCGCCCTTGGCCGCTATGGGCTTGGCATCGGCGCGCTGGCGCTGTTCGGGCCGGGCTATCCGGTGGGCACGCTGGCCGTCAATGTTCTAGGCGGGTTCACCATGGGCATCATCGTCGAGACGGGCGCGCTTAAATTGTCGTATGGCCCTGAACTGCGGGCGTTTTTGACCGTCGGGCTGCTAGGCGGTTTCACCACGTTTTCGGCGTTTTCGCTGGAAACGGCGCTGATGATCGAGCGCGGCCAATGGGGTTTGGCGTTCGGCTATGGGGCGGCGTCGGTCTTGCTGTCTGTCGGCGCGCTGTTTGCCGGCATGGCGCTGGTGCGCGCGGTCGTCGCATGAGCGGGGTGCAGACCATCACGGTTGAGCCGGGCGAGGCGGGGCTGCGGCTGGACCGATGGTTCAAG
>Ga0272441_10006771_pt1 | contig 18991 bp, 18 predicted proteins | sample SSMProp6N_FD_193582 | JGI IMG/M metagenome (GOLD analysis project Ga0272441, IMG submission 193582) | Marine sediment archaeal communities from Little Sippewissett salt marsh, Falmouth, MA, United States - SSM-Prop-6N | ecosystem: Environmental > Aquatic > Marine > Wetlands > Sediment ... | reverse complement strand
CTCATCCGTCCCGATGGCGAGCACCTTGGCTCGTACGACCTTCTCACTCTGCACGTTGTCGGGAAGAACGATACCTCCGGCCGAGGTGCGGCTCTCCGGTTCGATCTTCTGAGCGAGAATGCGCTTTCCCAACGGTTTGATCGTCATGGTTGACCTCCTCTTTCCCTGCCTATTAGCACTTAAGCTTGTAGTTTGCTAACGGGATTGTAACGAGTGGTTTGGCGAGCGTCAAGGTCGTTGCGAGCGACGAGGAAAGCCGCTATGGTAACTACCGATCGCGATGCCCTCCGGACGAACGCACTTCATCATCGAGGCCGTACTGCTGGTTGCGTGGGCGGCGGGTGGCCTGTTGCTCGTAGCTCAGGGACGCGTCTTGCTTGTCCACTCGCTCCTCTTTCTCGCAGGGTACGCGTTCTCCATGCTGTTCCTCAGTCCAGATCTGGACTTGGCGGACAGCCGCGCCTATCGTCGGTGGGGCGTGTTGCGGTGGATCTGGTATCCGTATGCCCTCGTCTTTCGACATCGAAGACTGTCGCACCATCTGCTGCTGGGACCGCTCTCGCGCGTCGGGTATCTCGGTGTCGTCGGGTTCGCGATTGCACTCGTCGGGTTCGCTCTCGTCGAAGTACCCGAAGCCCGGTTTCGCGTTTCCGCGAGGATCGTGGTTCCGGTCTGCTTGGGCCTGTACTTCCCCAACGTAGAGCACATCCTGGCCGATCGCCTTTGCACGCGATGGAAGCGTCGGACTCGGCGGTTGTAACCCCGAGATGAGGGTTCTATACTGCGATTCATGAACCAAACCCTCATGTACATTGTCGGCTCCGCTGCATTGATCGGGCTCGCACTCGGGTTGGCGTTCTTCGGCCCGTACTACGAAGTCGGGATCGCATCGTGGTACGGCCCCGGCTTCGACGGCAACCGGACCGCCAACGGCGAGATCTACGACATGAATGGGATCAGTGCCGCACACAAGACGTTGCCGTTTGGCACAATCGTCAGGGTGGTCGAGTTGGATACCGGCCGCAGCATCGTCGTTCGCATCAACGACCGCGGCCCGTTCGTCGAGGGTAGAATCATCGATCTGTCGAAGGGAGCTGCGGAAGAACTCGGCATCGTGGACAAAGGGATCACGCGAGTGGGCCTACGCATCCTGCGTTGGCCTTAGGCTGCGAGGAAGCGTGTGCGCCTTCCGCGGGCTCCGGTTTGCGGATATCATGACAGGGCGACGTGCCAGCTACATTCGACGGGTCGTTCGAACGAATTGCATTCAGCGAAAAGGGGGAAGGAACATGGGGCTTTCGGTCAGTGAGCTGCGGCGAGGCATGTCGATCCTCTACGACGGCGAACTCTACGAAGTCGTGGAGTACGAACACTCGAAACGAGGGCGTGCAGGCGCAGTGGCGAAGACCAAGCTGAAGCATCTCAAGACGGGGAAGGTGCTGTCGGCCACGTTTAAGGGGTCGGAGAATACGGAGTCGGCATTCCTGGAATCACGCGGACTTCAGTACCTCTATCACGACGGACAGGACCTCGTCTTCATGGACAACGAACGTTTCGACCAGTTTCCCCTGAGCGAGGACGTACTCGGCCCACAAGCACAGTTTCTCGTCGAGGGGAACAATGTGATCGGCTGCTATTATGATGGTGAATTGGTCAAGGTGGATCTGCCGAATTTCGTCGAGCTCAAGGTGACCCACACCGAGCCGGGCGTCAAGGGGGACACGGTTTCGAATGTCGAGAAGCCTGCGACCGTCGAAACAGGTGCGATCGTCCAGGTGCCGCTCTTCGTCAAGGAGGGCGACACGCTGAAGATCGATACGAGAACCGGTACTTACGTAGAGCGTCTCTAAGGAGGAGACATGGCCGACAAGAGAGTAGAAATCATCGATGAGGACGGCCGAATTTCGATCGCGGAAGACGTCATCTCATCGATTGCCCGCATTGCTGCAGAGAAGGTGGATGGCATTGCCCATTCCTCGGGCAGTAGCGGCGGCGGTCTCATGAGCATCTTCGGCGGCGAAGACGTGGCGCCGAACATCAAGACCGAGCTCTCTGACGAGGACGTGCGCGTGGAACTGAGGATCTCCGTCGAGTACGGGTACCCGGTGCACGAGGTCGCGCAGGGCGTCCAGCAGAACGTACAACGCGACATCGAGGAGTTGGCGGGCGTCAACGTGGCCAACGTCGATGTGTTCGTGAAGAAGGTTGTCCCGCCGCACACCCACAACGAGGAAGAGTAGGGAGGAGGCCACCATGGTAGGCGAAGAAAAGGGAAGCGTCGGGATCTCCAAAGACGTGGTCACCGCGATCGCGGGTATTGCCGTATCGGAGATCGACGGGATCGCCAACCTCCGGCAAGGCGACACCTCGTTCCGCCGAGGCGAGGGCATGAAACGGTACGTCGACACGAACGTCGAGGGAGATGTCGTCACGGTGACCGTACGGATCACCGTGTTGTACGGAAGTCCGATCCACAAGGTCGCGAAACAGGTGCAGACGCGAGTCAAGGCGGAAATCGAGCGGATGACCGGGCTTCGCGTGAGTGCTGTGAACGTTGATGTGCAGCGCCTGGTTCAGTCGGAAGACACGGAGGTCGAAAGCGAGGAGGAATGCGAAGACTCAGAGTCCTAGGGTTCGGTATCTCACTTCTCCTCACGGCCGGAATCGGCGTCAGCTTGGTCCTCGCCGGATCGGGTGTCCTCTCCCTTTCGTCTCTGTGGAGCTTCCTGGACACGGCGGCCGGCGCGGCTCTCGTGATCCTCGTTGGCGCGGCGCTTTTGCTGGTCGCGGTATACTTCCTGATCCTACTTGCGGATGAGCGGATTCACGCGACGCTGTTCCATCACGACGGCGAGTGGGGACGCATCGACCTCACCCCGGCGGCCATCAAGGAGTTCATCGCCGGTGTCCTGCGGGACGATATCGGATTGGCGCACTTTCGCATTCTTCTCTACCATCGCGCGCACGGGGTGGGGATCACGGTTCGGACTACGTTGTCTCCCGATCAGCGGGTGACGGACATCGGCGAGAGGATTCAGCGGGTGCTTTCGGAGCACGTGTCCGACCGAACGGGCGTCGAGGTCGCGGACGTCACGGTCTCCGTACGAGGGATCCGTGGGAACGATTCGAAGGAGAAGGAGCGATGGCACGATGAGAGTTAGTCTGAACGGCAAAGTCGTCGGGCTCATCTCAGGTCTGGTGGCGGGCCTGTTGTTCGTGTTCTTCGGTTGGCGTGCGTTCCTCATTCTTCTCGGTTTCGTCGTGTTCGGAGGGCTGATCGGAGCCTGGATCGATTCGCGAGAGAACGTGAAGCGGAAACTGAAGCAGCAGATCGACCGTCTTCTTCACTCCTGATGCAGCGACGCGAAGCGCGTGAGCTTCTGCTGACTGCTCTGTACAGGTGCGAGTTTCTCCCCGCGTCTCTGCCGGAACTCTTCGACGAGCGAGACCCGGGAGATCAAAGACAGTACGTCGAGGAGAGCTTTCGCGGGATCCAGGACCGGCGAGAGGCCCTCGATGCGATGCTCGGGGAGAGGACCGTTGGCTGGCGGTTCGAACGGCTGGCTCTCCTCGATCGCAACATCCTCCGTATCGGCGTCTACGAGTTGCTCTTTTCCGATGACGTCCCGCCGGAAGTCGCGATCGACGAGGCGGTTGAGCTTGCCAAGAAGTACGGAACCGAGCACGCACGCGGATTCGTCAACGGAATCCTCGATCGCATCTGGAAGGAGCAACGTGACCGCGCGACGTCTTGACGGAAAGGCCCTAGCACGCGAACGGGAGCTTCTGCTTACGGAGCGTGTTTCGAAGTGCATCGCGCGCGGGGCCGCCCCGCGGCTGGCGGTGGCCGTCTCGACGAACGATCCGTCAGCGCGGGTTTACCTGGCTGCAAAGCAACGCGTCGCCGAGCGCGTGGGGATTGACGTGCTCGTTCGACCGATGTCTTCGCCTTCGACCGAGGAGATCGTACGTCTCATCGAGGAGTGGACGCACGATCCAGAGATCACCGGAATCATTCTCGAATCTCCGCTTCCATCGCGCATCGACACAGCGGCCGTTCGCCGCGCGTTGCCGGCGGCAAAGGATGTCGACGGCGCTGGCGAAGCGTCGCTCGGGCGGCTCATTGCCGGTGACCCCGGTTTCCCTCCGGCGACGGCCGAAGCAGCGCTGTCGCTGGCCGAGACCGTGAGACCGCTGGCGGGTCGTCGGGTGGTGGTGCTCGGACGGAGCCTCGTCGTCGGGCGTCCGCTGGCGATCCTCGCCACTGCGCGCGACGCGACCGTGACCGTCTGCCATTCCAAGACGCACGATCTTGCCCGGCAAACGCGCGAGGCCGAAGTGTTGTTCGTCGCGGTGGGACGGCCCGGCTTGGTCACGGGAGAGATGGTGCACGTCGGTGCGACTGTCATCGACATCGGAATCAACGTCGCAGACGGCCGTATCGTCGGAGATGTCGATGCAGATGCGGTGGCTTCGATTGCCGGAGCGCTCAGCCCGGTGCCCGGTGGCGTCGGGCCGCTGACCACGACCGTGTTGCTCGAACACGTCGTTCAGGCGACGGAGCGCGCGACCGTGTAAACTCCCATTCATGACTCAGCCAGCGTACGCGGACCTTCACCTACATACCGTCGCATCGGACGGAACACAATCTCTGGATGAACTGGTGCGCCGCGCCAGGGCAACTGCGTTTCACTGCATCGCCATCACGGACCACGACACCATCTCTACGGAGGTCACCGAACGCCTATTTCGGCGAAACGGTCTGGAAGTGATCGCCGGCGTCGAGGTCAAGGCGAGGTTCGGCGACATCGACGGGGAGCTGTTGGGGTACTTTGTGGACCCGCGGAACGAAGGACTTCGCGGTCTGCTCGGGCCACTGTCGACCTCACGGGACGAGCGCATGAAGTCGATGGCGGCCCGCTGTCGCGAGCATCTCGGGATCGAGATCGAGTACGAGGAGATCCGTGCCGTGGCCGGCGGCGGCAACGTCGGGCGACCGCATCTCGCTCGCGTCCTGATGGACAAGGGTGTCGTTAACAGCTTCCAACAGGCGTTTGCAACGCTGATCGGGAAGGGATGTCCCTGTTACGATGCGATCGAGAAACCGGACTTCCGCGATGCGGTCCGCATCCTGAAGGCGGCTGGGGGTGCCGTGTCGGTCGCTCACCCGTGCCTGATGAAAGTGCCGGATTGGCGGGCTTTCCTCGACGAACTCGAGGCGGCGGGCGTCGATGGACTGGAGACGGTTTATCCCTACGATCCCGGGTCGAGGAGCCTGAGCATCGATCCACGGCTGTTGGCTGCCGAGGCGGAGGTTCGTGGCTTCCTGACCACCGGAGGATCCGACGATCACGGTCCCGGGTCAACCAAGGAGAGCTTGGGCACGATCCGTCTCCCCTACGCCCACGTGAAGGCGCTCAAACGGGCCGCCGGCGTGGAGCGACACTAAACCGAACGAGTTCCGGCGTCAGCCGCTTGGATCTCGTCATGGACGATCCGGCCGTCGACCAACGTGATCAGGCGGCTCACGCGATCCAGCAGTCGTCCGTCGTGGGTCGCGAACAGGAATGTCGCCCCCTTCTGCTCGTTCAACCGGCGCATCAGATCGATGAGATCCAGGCTCATGGCGGTATCGAGATTTGCTGTGGGCTCATCGGCGAGGACGATCGAGGGATCTGCAACCACCGCGCGGGCGACGGCGACACGCTGCTGCTGCCCGCCGGAGATCCGGTTGGGGAACTGGTGGGCATACTCCTCGATCCCGAGTTCCGCGAGAATCTTGCGGGCGCGCTGGATGCGCTCGGCCTTGAGAACACCCTGCAGCTCGAGCACGAACGCTGTGTTCTCCAACACGGTGAGCACCGGGATCAAGTTGTACGCTTGGAAGACGAAGCCGATGCGCGTCAGTCTCAAGCGCGAAAGCTGATCCTTGGACAGGCCGGACATCGGGGTTCCTTCAAGGTAGATCTCACCCTCCGTCGGACGGTCCAATCCGCCGAGTAGATGGAGCAATGTTGACTTCCCCGACCCGGACGGACCGGCGACCGCAGTGAATTCCCGCTCGTGCAACTCCACGTCGACACCGCGAAGTGCGGGCGTCTCCAGCGCCTCTGTGACGTACGTCTTGCGCAGCGCTTCCGTTCGAATCAACGGGTTACTCGACATATCTCATCGCCTCCACCGGTTCGAGTCTCGACGCACGATGCGCCGGGAACCATGCTGCCATCACGGCGACGATCGCCATCGCGACAGCGGAAAGAATCACCTGCGGCCAACGAATGGCCATGTGAAGCGCGGGCCGGATTCCGAGGATGCGCATGAATTCGCCCGCGCTTCCGGGCATCGGGATGCCGCCGAACGCTTCCACAACCCAGATCAGCACGACCCCGATCAACGCGCCGTAGAACGCACCCGCGACGGCAATGATCGCCGCTTCGCCGAGAATCATGCGGATGACGCGCCAGCGTGACGCGCCGAGAGAGAGGACCAATCCCAGTTCACGTGTGCGTTCCATCACCGAGAGGTACAGCGTGTTCAGCACCACCAGCGCACCGAGGCCGAAGAACACGGCGGCGATGAGCGTCAGTGCCGGTGTCATGATGCCGAGGTATCCCGTTAGCTGAGGCGCGAGTTCGCGCCAATCGAGCGCTTCGAGGTCTGCAGGGAGCCGTCCTTGCAGATCCGTCACGACGGCGTCGATCTCCGAGAGATCGCGCGCCCCGGTGACGCCGCGTACTCGGGCGATCACAGCGGTCGAGGCTTCCGGATTGCGGGCCAACTGCCGAGCCGTCGCCAGCGTGACGTGGACGACGGTTCGGCCCATCTCCGCCATCGGCGCGCGGTAAATGCCGACGACCGGAACCTTGAGCACTCCCACTCCTGTGTCCGGGTGCGCACTCAGGGCGACGAACTCATCGCCGACGCCAACGTCGAGTATCTCGGCCAATTCCTGACCGATGACAGCACCGTTGCTTCCCTGATGCAGATAGGAGCCGTCTACGACCAGGTTCGCGATGTTGCTGATCGGGCCAATCTCCTCCGGAACCACGCCCTGAACGTAGATGGACTGGGATCGCTCCCCGGACGACGCCAACGCGGGCAAGTCGAGGCGAACGGTGTGCCACGCGACGGCCGGCATGCTGTCGAGGATGCGCACGACCTCGTCGGCATCCTGCATAAGCGGTAGGGCCGATCCCATGCCGCGTTTCTCGACGTGACGCACCTGTAGGTGGCCGATGTCCATCCGGGTCGCCGTCTCGAACAGATCCGCAATGACGGCGTTGCTGAAGCCGAACATGAAAACGAGGAAGTACACGGGGATGAGAACGGCGAGCAGCGTAAGTAGCGTACGGCGTCGGTTCCTGTTCAGGTGTCGGAGCGCCGCCTTCATGGTTCGCTCCTCCACGTTTCGAACGTCTCCAGCTGGAAGAACGACGCGTCGAGTTCGAGATCGAACTGAGCGAGTTCGATGTGCTCGACCGTTCTGTCACCGAACGCATCCTCGATGGTGATCGTGGTTGCGAGCTTGCGGCCGTCGAATTCGGTCACATCGGCGAACGTGGCGGTCTGCAGGACGTCGCCTCGTTGGTCGTAATAGACGAGTGATTCGATGAGGAAGTCGCGCGTCACCGAGATCTCGAGGCGGCCGTACACGACCGGGGTGTCGGCGCGCGGGATCAACGTGAGCGCATAGCCCTGCTCCGTGAGAACGGACGAAACGTCATAATCGTCGGACAGCGTGCCGTGGGAGAGATCCTCGAGCGACGGACCGGCGCCGAACAGCGCATCACCGATCGCAACCGCTGGGAGTTCGATCGCGCCGATGCTAGGCGCGTAGTACCACAGCTGGTTGCCGAGCTGGAGGTATCCGGAATCGGCGTCCACTTCCGGCGCCAACACGCGAACCAACGCGAGTTCCTCACCCAACGTCCAGATCTCGAGTCGGTGGGACTTCGTTTGCTCTCCCAACACCACGTCCAAGGAGACGATGCCGTGGAAGCTGTCGCCTTGCCAGGCGGTATTCACGCGATCGAGAACCTCGTGAGCCGTCAACGAGTCGGTCTGTACCTGCGCGACGGCGGAACAGGCGCCGATGACGACGGTGAGAACCGCGAGAATCAGCAGTGTGTGTTTCATGTCGAGATCCTTTCTATCCTTCCCGGATGGCGGTGACGGGTTCGAGTCGATTGGCGCGCCGCGCCGGATACCATGCAGCCACCAGCGCGGTGAACACGACGACGGAGAAGGCGGCCAGCCAGTACCATCCGGATGCCGATGCGTACAGCACTGTCGGGATTCCCAAGTTGGTGGCGAAGTCGCCGAGGAAGTCGCCGAAGCTGATCCCGGCGGTCGACAGGTACACCAGGCAACCCCAGCCGATGCCCCCCCCGACGACGAAGCCGATCGCCGCGACGAACACAGACTCCATCAACACCACGCGTGCCAACAGCCGGCGCCCCATGCCGACGGCCGTCATCATGCCGAACTCGCGCGTACGCTCGATGACCGAATACAGTGCGGTGTTGGCGACGCCGAATCCGGCCATCAATGAGATCATGACCACGAACGGAATCATCTTGATTGTCGTGCCCTGCAGCATCAGGCGGGCGAGCGGGTTGAGCGCGAAGTAGTCGGCGACCTCGAGACCGGTGACGCCGGCAGTGGATAGCGCTTCTTCGAGCCGGTCGGCGGTGCGGGATGCGGACACGCCGCTGGGGAGGGCAATGGCGATCGATGTCAGTCCGGGCCAATCGGTCAGCGACTGCGCATCCTCGATCGTGACCAGTACTGTATGCTCCAGGGATCCCAGAGGTGCTTCGAAGAATCCGACCGCGCGAAACGCTTGGGAGTTGGTCTTCGAATCGCCTTGAGCGAGAACGACGACTCGCTCGTTCAGTCGGATATCGAGGGACTGGGCCATACGTCGCGACATCAGCATCTCACCAGATGCAGTGATGTACCGTCCCTCCACGATCGTGTCCGCCGTCTTGGTGACCAACGGCTCCCATACCGGGTCGATGCCGCGAATCACGATACCGTCCGATCCGTAGGCACTGCGTAGCATTCCGTAGGCATCGAGCCGGGGGGTCGAGGCACTGAGCTGTTGCCTGGACAAAACCGCGCTGATCGACGCGGCCTGTTCGGACGTCATCCCGTGAGACGGAACCGGATCGTCCGCGTATCCCGAAAGGCGCACTTGGAGATCGCCCAAGTCGTAGCGTATCTGAGTCTCCGTCATCGAGCGCAGGAATCCGTCAGCGATGCCCCAGATCACGAGGATGACCCAGCTGCCGAATGCGACGATGGCGATCATCAGGATCGTCCGTTGCGTGTGTCGCCAGAGATTTCGCCATGCGAGGCGAACGCTGGTTCCGTTCATTCCTTGCTCCTTTCCCCATCGTTCCTGGGATTGGCTGCGGACGCGGGTGCGCGACGCGCCGGGCACGTGAGCCCGTCGGCAATTACTTGAGGCATTAGATCGAGCAAATCATCGTACAGCGGCTGCGGAATGCGGTCACGGCCGACGGGGAGCAGCTTGATCAAACCCAAGGAGTAGGTGAGCTGCAGTGGATCGCCAGCGATGATCTTGCCGCGCGCTTGTGCGTCCTCGATCGCCTGGATCAACGGCGCGAAAATCGAGGCGCTTTGGGCGAGAATGGACCCGTAGTCGAGGCCCGCTGCGAGCTTCTCGAGTTCGGCGGGGTCATCCAGCATCATGCGGCTCATCTCGTTCGTCTCGATCTCCTGTACGATCGCTCTCATCAGTCGAATGAGCGCCTCTCGGGTGTCGTCGGTGGCGCGGAACGACGCGTCGAGCAAGCGACGGATCATGGCCGGGATCTCTTCCAGGAAGACCTCCACGAACAACTCCTCCTTACTCCGAAAGAACAGGTAGAAGCTGGCCTTGGCGATGCCGGCGGGCTTCGTCAAGTCCTCGATCGTCGTCTTGTACACGCCGTAGCGCAGGAAACAGGTTCGGCCCGTCTGCATGAGCTTGCGACGAATCGACGCTCTCTCCGTCTCGGTGAATGGACGTGGCATCAGGCCCCCAATGTCTCCACGAATATATTATTCAGGCATTCACAGAGTATACATCGCGCCCGTGTGATGTCAAGGCAGGAATCGGTGAAACCTCTCGCGACGGCGCGTGTATCCCTTACGAAGACGTTTTGCGTGGGCGCGGATCGATGCGAATGCGATCCGACGTGAACGAGAGGGTAGAAGGGGGAATGATGGCAGGGAAGCGGCTTCTGGACAAGATGTCCATCTACATTCCGGCGTCGAAGCTGGAACTCAGACCCGTCGAACGGCTGGTCAAGCTGGGCAAACGACGAGACCGTTCGGTGAACTACCTCGTGGTTGAAGCGATTCTTCAGTTTCTGGACCGGGAAGAGCGGAAGAAGTAGGCCGACGGCGCCGGCGCATCCCGATTCCGTCGACCTCCCGTGTACAGGCATGCCGGGCGGCTTCCGTGGCCGTCAAGCTTGGGAATGCGCCGGTCTGACGCCCGTCGGTACACAGCTCGCGCGCTCCACGCTGCGTCGCTTCCTGGGAGGACGGGCGCGTTCTGCGGCTGCGCAACGCGGGTTGCCTCTGTCTTCGTGCTTGGGCATACTCCCCTGAAACTTCATCTGGCGGGGTCTGCATGACGGAGCATGACGCGCGACACTGTGAGAGATCCAGGTTGTACGAGGAACTGTTCGCCCGCGTACCGATTGGCCTGTATCGCTCGACCCCCGACGGGATGATTGTCGATGCGAATCCGGCGCTGGTTCGCATGCTCGGGTATCCGAACAGGGACGCCTTGCTCGGGAACGCCGCGACATCGATCTATGCCCGTGACGGTGTACGTACGCGCTGGCTGGCGGAGATGGAGCAATCCAGTACCGTCACCGGGTTCGAAGCCGAATGGCGTTGCAGAGACGGCTCGACGATCTGGGTCAAGGAAAACGCGTACGCGGTTCGAAGCGATGAGGGGCATGTCCTCCACTATGAGGGGTCCGCCGAAGACGTGACGACCCGCCGCGGTCTGGAGCAGAGGCTGTCGTTGGAGAGCGCACGATTCGAGCAGTTGTTCGAGGCCTCTCCGGAAGCCGTCGTCCTCTGCGACAATGACGGTGTTGTGCAGCGGATCAACGACGAGTTCACACGACTGTTCGGGTACGCCGAGCCGGAGGCCGTCGGACACCGCGTAGATGATCTCGTCAGCGGAGGGCGCGTGGATCTGGAAGCCGAGGCACGCGCCGTGACCCAAGCAATCGCCGAGGGGCGCACGACGTTCGTCGAGGCGAAGCGAAGACACAAGAACGGGACGCTGATCGATGTCTCGATCCTCGGCAAGCCGGTGATGGTGGACGGTCGGCAGCAGGCGCTGTATGCCATCTACCGAGACATCCGCGAGCAGGTCCGCATGGAGTCACGCCTTCGAGAGGAGAAGGCGCGTTTCGAGCAGCTGTTTGCGTCTGCACCGGAAGCGGTCGTTCTCTGTGCGAACGACGGCACGATCGTCCGCGTCAACGAGGAGTTCCGACGACTGTTCGGATACGCCTCGGACGAGGCGTTGGGAGCGAACATCGATCAGTTGATCGCGCCGGACGCCAACGGGCTTCATCGCGAGGCATCCAGAATCACACAAAGGATCGTCGACGGCGAGCACTCGTTCGTGGAAACCGTTCGCTGGCGCAAGGACGGGAGCCTGGTCCACGTGTCGATTCTCGGAAAGCCGATCCTGATCGACGGCGACCAGATCGCGGTGTACGGCATCTATCGCGACATCACCGCCCGCAAGCAAGCCGAAGCTGCACTGGCGCAGTCACACACCAAGGTCGAGAAGCTCCACGAAGTCGCCGATGCCCTGAGTGAAGCGGTGTCGGAGGGCGATATTTATCGGATCACCTGCAACGCCGCGAAACGCGTCTTGGGGTTCTCTCACGGCATGGTGTGCATTCTCGATGAGAAGGAGTTCATCTGCCAGGCGCCATCCTCGAACGCTGCCGCGAGTGAGATGCGTCGCGTTCCGGTCGATCCGCACGGGATTGCCGCTCGTGCATTGACGCACGGGCGCGTAGTGATCGTCGACGATCCGACGGCCGAGCAAGCGCTCGCCGGAATCCCTGCGAATACACGGTCGCTCATCTGTGCACCGATCGGCGATCTCGGGGTGTTTCAAGCGGCGTCGCCGGAGCAAGTCGCGTTCGATGAGGACGACGGGCGACTGCTCGGCATTCTTCTCGGGCATGCAGCCGTCGGGGTGACGAGACTCCGCTTGCAGCAGGAGCTGATTCGCCAGGCGCGGCACGATGCCTTGACGGGCGTTTTCAACCGTCATTACTTCAATGAGCTGATTGCGGAAGAAGTGATTCGGTCCTCGCGATACAACCATCCGATCGGCCTCCTGATGATCGACGTCGACCGTTTCAAAGAGATCAACGATCGGTACGGTCATCAGACCGGGGATCTCGTTCTGCGAGAGATCGCGACAGTGCTCCGGGCTACGGTACGGAAGTCCGACATGATCGTGCGCTACGGTGGGGACGAGTTCTTGGTCGTACTGACGGAGACGGGCCAAGATGCGGAAGAGGCTGCGGTACGCGTTCGTCGGGCGGTGCACGAAAGCGAAACGTTGCGAAGAATCAGCGGATTTGACGTGACCGTCTCCGTCGGGAGTATCTTCTGGCGCCCCGAAGATGGAACGCCGATCGAGGAGGCATTGGCGACTGCGGACGAGCGCATGTATTCCGACAAACGCCGCCATTGACGCGAGTGGATTCATCCGCTCTTCCGCGTTCTTCTCCCGCGCAATGAGCGGCCGGATCCAGACGACGGGCCAAGAACATCAGACGGCCTGCCGTGATGCCGTTCGGGTGCCAACGAAAACCGTTGAACTCGTATGAACTGTCATAGACTTGACTTATCGATGTGGTTTGATCTAGACTGCATCACCGTTGCAAAGGGCAACGCATCCGCAGGATGTGACGCAAAGCTACGGGCTGATCCGCACACGACGCACGGCAAGCCGGGTGACTTGCGACCGCGTCCGTTCGAGTCTGGCCGCCGAGCTGCCAACGGTGGCCGGAGGGGAGGAGGCGGCGCGTGAAGCATACAGGCCTTTGCAGCATCGTCGAGAACACCGTGTCCGCTCCTTCCACCTCAAGCGATCATACAGGCGAAATCGAGTTGGAGGTTGCTGTGCTGTAGAACGGAAAGGACTGGGAGGGGCATCGACCCATCATGCGCGATCTGGCCGGATCACAAGACGTGTCTAACCCCCCCCTCGATGATCATGCTATCTGCCATACTGCTCAGATCAAGGTCATCGAGGAGTACGATGCGTGACGGCTGTCATCTCTAAGATCTGCGGCGACCGATGCGACCCACCGTCCTTTCGCATGAGAGTGCCAAGGAGGCAGTAATGCGGAGGTGCTGTGCGGAGGCACGCCGGAGCGACAACGAGCGAACGGCGTCCTGGTTCGCTTGGGCAATCCTTCTCGTCACGATGGTTCTTGTCTTGACAAGCGTGGCGCGAGATGCCACGGGGCGTGTGCTGGACGTGTCGGGGCAGTGCAGCGTGGCGACGATCATGATGCCCGTCCCCGTGACGTTGGAAGGCGGAATCCAGCTGGATACGCCAGGGGAGCTGACGCTGCTCAAGTTCGGCATCGAATCGGAACTGGACTTCACAGCGACGGTCTGGGACGCGGCGCTTCACATGAACTCCGCCATCAACATGGCGGGTCTGGAGCGCGTGATCGTGGACTTCTCGGCCCCGCTGGGCCCGATCGCGATGAAGCTGGAGCTGTGGAACGCCGTGCCGTTCGAGACGGTCACCGACGTCGACCATTTCACCAATTGGGTGACGATCCCGCCGGGGGACCTCATGTTTGTCAAGACGCGGCTCACCACGTCCGTGGAGATCAGTTCGGTCACGTTTGAGAATCTCTTCATGCTTGAAGACGTAACCTTCCCCAATCCCTATGCTGACTTCGGGCCGCTGCAGTACTCGGTGCAGAGCCAATCGTTCCACGCCGGCGACATCCTGACGATTTCGTTCGAGCCGTATCCCGGCGTGAGCGTGCGAAGCGTGACGAATTTCTGTGCGGACTCGGGGTCGCGGCCGGTCAAGGGCTACTCGGCTTCGGGTCGTGTCGATGCGGAAGAATCGCTCTGCGACTACTGCTGCTGGGATGAAGCGCTGAGCATTACGGGATTGCAGTACTGCGGAATCCCCTTCTGGCTGAGTCTCAAGATTGATCCAGTCGCCGACGACGTACTGCGGCTGAGCGGCGGCGGGTCGTTCTCGGCATTGGGCGATCTCGAGCTGTCGGGATCGTTCTCGCTCTTCCCCTTCCTCATTGGCGGATACTCGTTCAGCTTCACGTGGTGTGATGCGATCAGCGCAAGCGTCAGCTTGACGAAGGACTTCGAGTTGACCTCGATGAGTTTTCGCGGGAGCTTCGACATCCCATTCGGCGCGATGACGGGGCGGCTGACCTCCAGCGGTTCGTTTGATGAGACGCTCGAAGCGACCAGCCTGTCCTTCAACGTGAGTGCAACCCAGGGCACGTTCTCCGGCGGCGTCGGAGTCAACGTGACCCAGCAATCCGGCGATCTCCGGCTATCGTCGGTATCGGGAAATCTGGGCATGACGCTGACGCCGGTCCGTGCGACGTTCTCGATCCTGTTCGCGCGAACGGGACTGAGACAGGCGTCACTCGACGTGGGGGTGACGTTCTGATGATCAGGAGAAGCTGTGGACGACATCGCTGGGATCGCAACATGGGCAACCCGATGTACTGCAAGGGAGAGCACGTCATGACATGGAAACGCCAACGAGCTGTGGAGAGAAGCCGCACAATGCCGCCGAGTGAGACCCGAACCGGAACGGCGACGCGCCTCGGACTCACGCTTGTCTTCAGTCTCGCGCTGTTGTTGGGCATTGGCATCCTCGGATTTGCGCAGACCGCGACAACGACGAGCATCTCGGCCGTTTCCGGAACCGGCTGTGATGGCGCGGATGCGGCCATCTGTCCGGAACCCTCGATGGTTGGCGAGCCGTACACCGTGGTGTTTCAGGTCCGCCCCGCATCGAACATCGGCGTAAGCGTCGACGGAACCATCACGGTGACCGACGGCGAGGGGCATTCGTGCAGCAAGACGGTGAACTCAGGTTCGGCCGGATGGCCGTTCACCAACGGGTGGCAATGGCAATGCAACCTGACGACCTACAGCGTCGGCACGAAGACGATCACCGCGACCTTCGTTCCCGCGGCCCCCGCCACCTTCAGCGGCAGTTCGGGCACCGCATCGCACGACGTTCTGCCGGCGACGCAGGTCGTCGTCTTCGTGTCGGACACGCCGTTGGTGGTCAACGACACGGCGACGGGAACGGTCACCGTCTCGGGTGTCCCGCAGAACGATCCTTCCTCCGCACCAACGGGAACGGTCCAGCTGTCGCACACCGGCAACGGGACGCTGACGCCGTCGTCGTACACGCTGGATGGGACGGAGAACGGGCAGTTCGAGTTCACCTACACACCCCTGGATGCAGCCGTGAGCCCTCACGTCATCACCGCGACCTACAACGGGGACAGCGTGTACGCGGGAACGGATGACACCTTCGAGCAAGTCGTGATCAAGCGGGATGCGGACCTGCTGCTCGATCTCGACTCTCATGCGCTGTATCCGGGACAAGCCGTCACGCTTGATCGAGACGCCGCGTACGTCGGCCAACAGGTCCAGATCAGCGTTCACGTGGACGACGATACCACCGCGGGTACGCCGGGGACGTTGGATGGCGTCGAGATCGCCTTGGACGACGGCGGGAAGAACGGCGTGTTCTCGGACGACACGCCGGCGTTGGACGCGAGCGGGAACTGCACGGTGACGTACGTGCCGGGAGCGGGCGATGCCGGCTCCACGGTCATCACAGCGACCCTCTCCGGGTCGGACGTCTTCATGGAAGACGTTGCCAGCCAAACGCTGGCGGTCGAGCTTCGTCCGACGTCGGTGACCGTCGAGGGAAGCTCCGACATCCTTCTCGTCAACGAAGGGTGGATGTACACCGTCACGGTCGAGGACGTTGCGGAGCCCGGACCGGCGCTTCCCATTGTTGGATTGGTTTCGTACTCGTCCTATCTCGGAGGGGATGCGACACTCATCCCAACCCTTGGCGCGGCCCCCTCGAGCACGTTCGTGTATGCGTGCACCGGCCTCGATGGCGAGGCGGGCATTGACACGATCTATGCCGACTTCACGGCCGGCGACGGGATCCATGCGAACAGCAGTGGACTGTACGGGCAAGGCATTCAACGGCGGCCGACGGTGACATCGGTCAGCGGGGCGAGCACGGCCACGGGCGTGTCCTACACCGTGACCGTGCAGGAAGATCCCGGCAATGCGGGGACAGACACTGCCCTATCGGGCGACATTCATCTTCTCGAGCCGGACGAGACGCCGTGTAGCGGGCTCGTCGGTCCGATCTTGGTGTGCGGTGGGACCATTACGTCGACGTCCCCGCTGGTCAACGTCTCGGTGGAGTACGTCCCCTCAGACCGGACGCACCTGGGTTCGACGGACTCGGGGAACATCGATCGGTCGGATCAGTTCGATCCGGACCAAGGGGGCGATGGCACGACCGGCGCGAACTGCACTGACGGCTGCGGGACGGGCGGCGTGGACATCGCGCAGATGATCTACGACCTCAACGCGGCAGACGTGGCACTGGCCGCCGTGCAGATGGGGCTGGACGTCGCTACGCTTGTCCTCGACATCATTCCCGACCAAGTCGTCACCGCCGGCATCGTCGTGCAAACGGGCGTCACGATTCCCTACAGCGACATTGCCGCGGCCATTGTTGCCGGATCGAGCATCGCGATCGAGATCGCACGAACGGCAATGACCACGGACCTCGATGGCGACGGCCTTCCCGACGTTGTCGAGAACACGGTGACGGGGACCAGCCAGTCGGAATGGGATACCGACGGAGACGGGATGGGCGATCTTGACGAGATCGAGGAGGCCGGCGGCTTCTATGGAGGGTCGCGGCGCCCGGACCCGAACAATCCCGACAGTGACGGCGACGGGCTGTCCGACGGTGACGAGGCTGGCTTGTACAACACGAGCTTCTGCGTCGCGGACACGGATTGCGACACGGAGACCGATGGCACGGAAGTCGCGACATGGAGCTTCGCCGACATTGCCGACCACTCGGACCCGCTGATCCAGGACACGGACGGCGACGGCCTGAACGATACGCTCGAGATTGCCGAAGGATGTCCGCACGTCAACGACGCGGATTCCGACGACGATGGGCTCCAGGACGGACATGAGGACACGAACCGCGACGGAACCATCACGCACACGTTGGGTGGAACCGGCACGCAAGGAAGCGGCGAAACCGACTTCTGCACCGCCGATTCGGACGGGGATGGACTGCTCGATGGTGAGGAAGAGGGCACGTTCGGTGCGCAGGTGACGCCCGAGGGCGTCTCGACGATCGTCGGGCAGGCCGGCGCGGCGCTCGCTGCGACGGTGCCGGCGCTGGACACGGACACCGATGACGACTCGTTGTCGGACTACGATGAGGTTCACCTCTATCAAACGAATCCGCTCGACGCCGATACGGACAACGACACCATCTCCGATGGAGACGAGGTCGCGACGTGGGCGTACGCGGACTCGCGCGATCACTCGAACCCGCGCGAGGACGACACGGACGGCGACGGTATCACGGACAATCTGGAAATCATCGAGGGTTGCAACTGCGACGGCACGGGGACGGACGGGTACGTGAATGATGACGACTCGGACGACGACGGTCTGCAGGACGGCCGCGAATTCGAGCTCTTCGGTACCGGCGCCGATGTCGCGGCGGCAGTGGGCAACGACGGCGAGTTGCACGACGATGCGATCTGCTGCCTGTGCGATCCGGACTCCGATGGGGACGGTTACCTGGACGGCGAGGAGGATCAAACCGGTACCGACCCGCTCGATTGGGACTCGGATGACGACGGTCTGAGCGACCGTGAAGAGCGGCAGATCTACTTCACCGACCCGAACAACCCGGACTCGGACGGCGATGGCGCGGAAGGGGTACTGAACGAGCGACCTGCCGAAGGAGAATGCATTCTCGATGGCTACGCCGGCGCGACGCACGCCGAGAGCATCACCAAGTACGACTGCATCTCCGGCGTCAGCGTGACGCAGGCGGTCACCTTCTACACCGGCGTGACGCTGCGGTCCGATGGAGTCGAGGCGATCACCCGGACCGGGCAATTCCCGTTCGACGCGCTCGGCGACCAATCCGATCCGCTTCAGCGCGACACCGACGGTGACAACATCGATGACGCCACCGAGTTCGTGCCCGGGTGCGGCGGCTGTGGCGCCGGCACCGGGGGGCTGTATGACGGCTTCGTCAACAACGCGGACTCCGATTTCGACGGGTTGGCCGACTACCCGGACGCCCGGAAGGACGTACCGGCTGCGACGTTGATCGACAATAAGCCGCCGGTACGCGCCTGGATTGCATGGCCGGAACCCAAGGGCGTCGACGGGTTCATGGGGACGCTGGACGCCGGACTGAACGACGGCGAGCTCGACGACGACGAAATCAGCGGCATCTGCGATGCCGACTCCGACGGCGACGGCCTTCTCGATGGCGAGGAGCATCAGATCGGGACCGATCCGTACGACTGGGATACGGACGATGATGGGCGCAACGATGGGGAAGAGCTGACCGGCGGTGGTCCGATTCCCAGCGATCCGGCCGACTTCGACACGGACGACGACGGATTGGGCGACGGGGTCGAGGTCTACGGCGCGAATCCGACCAATCCGGTGAATGCGGACACGGACGGCGACGGTCTTGCCGATGGTGGCTTGGCAACGCCCTCCGCGGTGGCGGTGATCGACGGTTCCGGGACCAATCCGCTGGTGACGGCCGGTGTCGCCAACCATCCCAACCCGTACGGCTACGGGGAGGATGAGGACGGAG
>Ga0272441_10006767_pt1 | contig 19001 bp, 15 predicted proteins | sample SSMProp6N_FD_193582 | JGI IMG/M metagenome (GOLD analysis project Ga0272441, IMG submission 193582) | Marine sediment archaeal communities from Little Sippewissett salt marsh, Falmouth, MA, United States - SSM-Prop-6N | ecosystem: Environmental > Aquatic > Marine > Wetlands > Sediment ... | reverse complement strand
CCGGCGCGCGACTATAAACCTGTCTTTGAGAAAGCCGCCAAAAGCGGTTTTCACGTGGTAGCACACGCCGGTGAAGATGTTGGACCGGAATCGATCTGGGATGCAATAAATTTCTTGAAAGCAGAACGGATCGGGCACGGTATCAGCGCAATCCAAGATGAAAAGCTGATGGATTATCTTGCCGAAACTCAAATACCTTTAGAAATATGTCCTACGAGTAATCTGTTTACCCAAAAATACGTAAAAGTCCTCGAAGAGCATCCCATACGCCCCTTCTTCGACAAGGGAATGAATGTAACTCTTAATACCGATGATCCAACCATTTTCAGCATCGATTTGATTGATGAATACATGAGCTTGGCAAATAAGGGTTTCTTCTCACCGGAAGAAATAATTCAACTGGTTAAAAATAACGTATTCGCGACATTCCTGCCTGAAAAGAAAAAGAACAAACTCTGGAAAGAAATACAGACGATAACAAAGAAATACTCGGATCAGATTGATTTATCCTCTTGATTTAATGTTTCACGTGAAACATTTCACTAATCCCCCAAAGGTTGCTAGCTGAATCACCCCAACTCTTTTTGCTGTAGAAAGTTGTAGAAACAATCTTAAGTAAAAGGAGTTTTGCATGAAATTCCCGCCTTTCTGCCCCAACCAACGGTGCGCATATCACCGCGATCCACCGAAGCGACAATCATGGTATTGTTCGGCAGGTACTTACTACACAGCAGCCTTCGGCACCGTTCATCGGTTCCGGTGTTCTCACTGCCGTATCTATTTTTCTGAACAGACATTCTCTATCGACTACTACAGCAAACGTCGGATCTCGTATAAGAAACTCCACACGCACCTCATTACCACCAGCAGCATCTGTGATATGGCCCGTGACTTCAACGTCTCAACTGATGTGATTATCAACAAGCTGACCCGGCTCGCTCGCAACGGTATTGTCATCCATCATTTATTACAGCAAGAGATCACTCTTGACGAAGATCTCACCGCCGACGGATTTGAGTCCTATACGGTCAGTCAGTTTTTCCCCTGCCATATCAATGTGTTGATTGGGAAACAATCTCAGGTCGTCTACTGGTATGATTATGTCACGCTTCGCCGGAAAGGCAGGATGACTGTGGAGCAGAAACAGAGGCGTGAGGCGTATGAGAAGGTGTATCGAGCCGATCCGAAAGGGATTGAACGCTCATTTCGTGCCGGATATGAGTATCTGGGACATCTGATCTGTGACGGCAGGCGAGAATCGGTTGGTCTATGGACGGATGAGCACCCGGCATATCAACGGGCAAAGCGGAACCATCTGGTGTTTCAGGCTCTACAGGAACAGGGACGGGTATCTCATGTGAGTATCAGTTCGAAGTTAGCAAGGACGGACAGGAATCCGTTGTTTTCGGTGAATTACTTTGATAGGCAATTGAGAAAGGATGTAGCCGAACACGTACGTGAGACGGTGTGTTTCGGCCGGAATGTTAATTGTGTTATGGACCGTTTTTCGGTGTATCTGGTGTATCACAACCTGCAGAAACCGTTTCGGGAGTCGAAGGGGGATATGCGAACTCATGCGGAAGTAGCAGGAGTAGATCGAACGGTTGTAGACCGTCTGTTATATGGATTGTACACCCGTCGGATGTTTGCATCACGGGTTGATCTTGATGAGCAATATCACCGGCAGTGGCACCGGAAGTATGAAACACCGTTGAAGAAGAATGCTGAATACCTACCAAAACATGTTGTCATATCAGCATGAGGTGCTAGCAAGCTTCCGGGTATTAGCTATTTCTTATTCTTCCTGCGTCCGGGGAATGGGAGTTTAAGTATACCGATTTTCTTTTTCTTCGCTTTTTGCCGGGCTCCGGATAGAACGGCGGCACCCGAATCGTCCGGCGCCGGAATCGATTCTTTGGCGTCCTTCAATTCTTCTTCCTGGTCCTTGAGCTCCTTTGCTTTTTCGACATTTTTTCTTTTGAGTGCTTTTTGCTTTTCCGCATGACGTCTGGAGAAAAAAGCTATGAGATACAGACCAAAGGAGTAGAGGACTCCGGCAACAAGCGTCAGCAGAACAACGGCAACCGTGGGGACAGCATCGAGTTTGTATCCAAAGAGATTTACATCGGTCGCATATTGCGCGTTAAACGCGATAAATACGGCAAGAATTATCAGAAAAATAATACTGAATACTAATCTTATCATTTATCACGCTCAGCATACGCAGCGTAACGGTCTGTTGTCAAGAAGCGCGCAAAGAGATTATGCTGACTCCGGTGAAAATTCTTCTTTACATCACTCTTTTATTGAGCGTCGCTTCGCTTTTCCTGGAACAGATCGGGGGGCTGTCTCAACCTATACAGCTTGCCGTATCGATAATTGATTACGTCGTGGTTTTTCTTGTCGTTGTAGAAGTGGCGGCTGAGTTCCGGAAAGCCGCATACAAGCGCGTATACCTCAAACGGAATATCCTGTCGCTCTCATTCACCGCGGTATTCATAGTGCTCTTCGTGTACAACAAAACGGCCGCCTACATATACCAAACAGCCTCACTGGGCAGCTTGCCGCTCTTTCTCGTTATCATGAGGAACCTCTTCATTCTTCTCAAGGTTTTTACGAGGCTGCGGCATCTCTCTTCCTTTATAGAGGAAATTACCACGCATCCCGCCCAGACAATACTTTTCAGCTTTTTGATAGTGATTCTCGCCGGCACGCTTTTTTTGATGATGCCCGTCGCGGTATCGGGAGATACGGGACTATCGTTTCTCAACGCGCTTTTCACCTCGACTTCCGCGGTATGCGTAACCGGCTTGATCGTTGTGGACACCGCCGTAGCTTTTAGCATCTACGGAAAGATAGCGATTCTCGTACTTATCCAGATAGGCGGTCTGGGAATCATGATACTCTCGTTCTTTACCGTTTTTGTGCTACGCCGGTCGATGTCGATCGAAGACAAGATGCTGATATCGTATATGCTGAGCGAAAAAGATATGACGAAGCTTGCGCGCAGTTTGCGTACCATCGTCTTTATTACCTTTACGATAGAAGGTATCGGAGCGTTGCTGCTGTTTCTCGGATTTGCTCCTTCAGTTGAAGGCGGTGCTATGCGTGCTATCTTTCACGCGTTGTTTCATAGTATTTCTTCATTTTGCAATGCTGGTTTTTCGACGTTTTCCAACAGCCTCGAGGGGTTCCGGTCCAACGGCTACCTGATGACCGTAATCGCCTTCCTCATTATCGCCGGCGGGATCAGTTTTGCGGTCATAATCAATCTTGGTCAGTGTGCGGCAAACCGGTACCGCAGATCCGTGCGCAAGATACACGAAAAGATAATCCGGATGACGATGAATACAAAGGTCGTACTCACGGTTTCCGCTCTGCTGCTTGTCGCCGGTACGCTTGTGATTTACGCCCTTGAACACGCGCATGTAATGGCGGGCTATCGTCTTGGCGACCAATACCTCTCGGCTTTTTTTCAATCGGTTACGTTGAGAACCGCGGGTTTTAATTCAATCCCGTTTACCGATTTGAGGTCGGTAACCTATATTGTAATGGCGGCGTTTATGTTTGTCGGCGGAGCGTCCGGCAGCACCGCCGGAGGCTTAAAGGTGAACACCCTAGCTGTCATGATGGCGTATATCGGCGCGACTTTGCGTGACCGTGAATCCGTAACGTTGTACCGATATTCGGTTTCGCTAAACACGGTGTTACGCGCGTTTCTCATCCTCCTCTTTGCGGTAACCGTTGTTGCCGTCGGCACGATCCTGTTGGCCATCTTTGAGAAAGCTCCGGTGGAACACCTGGTGTTTGAAGCCGTGTCGGCCTTTGGTACGGTGGGACTTTCATCCGGGCTGACGCCTTCACTCTCCGTTCCCGGTAAATCGGTGATAATTCTTCTCATGTTTCTCGGCCGCGTAGGCCCCTTGACGGTTTTAGCCGCCGCGTCACTGCGCAGGCGAAAGATAAGGATCGAATATCCCCGAGGTGAGATTGCAATCGGATGATCCGGTCGGTATCATACGATTTGTAAGGAGAAACAATGGCGAAGGAAAAGGTGTTTGCCGTTATAGGCCTTGGGGCTTTTGGCCGCAAGGTGTGCGAAATAATCACCGAACGGGGAGGCCGGGTGATTGCTATCGATAACGATGCGGCACTTATCGACAGGATAAAAGACACGGTGACACAGGCGGTTCTTCTCGATTCAACCGATGTCGACAGTTTGACAAATGCTCCGTTTGACGACGTAGACGTCGCGGTTGTCGCCATCGGAGATAATATCGCATCGAGCATTCTGACCACAGCGCTGCTCAAACGGGTCGGCGTACCATATATTCTCGCGCGTGCAATATCCGAACTTCATGAGCAGGTGCTCAAGCAGATAGGCGCCGACGAGATAGTCAATATAGAAATCGATCAGGGAATCCGTGTAGGAAGCAAACTGATGTCTCCCGAGGTCCTTGACAGGATACTCGTATCACAAACGGTAAGCGTTGCCGAACTCTATCCGCCAAAGAGCTTTATCGGCAAGAGTCTTTCAAAATTGAACTTACGCGAAAAATTCAACGTAAACATCATCGCTATAACCAGAGTGTCCCTATCAATAGATGAAACCGGCAACTCTATTAGAAACGAACAGGTACTCTTTCCAAATGGAGAGGATATCCTCGAAGAGACGGATGTACTGCTCGTTGTAGGTAAAAACGAAGATATCGACGCCTTGAGGGAGTTTTGATTTCAACGTGATACTTGTAAAACGGGGTACGGCACTATTCTTTTATCTGCTTTTTACCTTTGGAATCATTTCCGTTGGCATATACGCGTATATCGCGCTCGGCGGCGGCACACCCGGCCAGGATCCCGAGCTTAAAACCGCCGCGGAAAGTATTCTCTTTATTTCTCTTGCCGGTGCGGCGGTCATCCTGACAGCGTTCCTTATTGTAATCCGGCGGACCGTATCGCTTTTCCGTGAACTCGATAAGATGATCGAGCTCAATAAACGCGGTGATTTTTCGCCCGAGTTGAGCATGAAGAAACTCGGTTCAATAGGCGAGCGGATAACGCTTCTTTATTTTACGCTCAACTCGCTAAATGAACGCAAAACTTTGAAAATAAGCGCGTTATCGGGTCTTGCCGATTTTCTTGTCGATAACATCGATATTGCATTGCTTGCCACCGATGTCCAGGGGTATATACGTTATGTAAGCAGAAGCTTTTCCGAACGTACGGAAAGACAGCGTTCCGATCTAATCAGCAAGAATGTTGACCAGATTTTTCCGGAAGTACCTTTTAGAGACTTGGTAGTAGAACTCGACAGGATCAATTCCTCCCTCGAGTTGAAAGAACTGAAGACGCCGCTCACGCTTGTAGGAATCAGGGACCGGAGAAACGAACTCTCATATGTCATATGGCTTTTTGAGGGTGCGGTACGCATGTCTGAGAGCGCCGTTGTGCCGGACAGAAACGGGGTTTCCAGGGGTAGGCTGAGAAAGGTTTTCAAGCGGCGCAGGCAATAATTTTACTTTAAGGTGAATCAATAGATGAATGATCGAGTTCTTGTTACCGGAGGAGACGGATTCCTCGGTACGAATATAGCATATGAGCTTATAGGGCGGGGATACACGGTCCGTGCGCTTACAGAACCCGGACGTACTCCGGTGACGCTTGCCTCGTTACCCGTTGAAACCGTGAGCGGTGATATCAGACGTGAAAAAGACGTAGCCCGGGCCGCCGAAGGCTGCGTCTACATAATCCATACCGCGGCTTCCACGAGCATTTGGCCGCCGCGGAGTGAATCGCTGCGTGAAATTAATGTGGAGGGAACCGCAAGCGTCGTACATGCGGCCCGGCTGAACTCGGTGAAGCGCCTCGTGCATGTCGGTTCGGCAAATTCCTTTGGATTTGGGACACGGGAGTCCCCCGGGGATGAATCGAGGCCGTACTCCTGCGCGAAATACAAATTAGGTTATATGGATACGAAATACGAAGCGCATCGTCTTGTTCTCGATGCGGTTGAGCGGGACGGCTTGCCTGCTATCATCGTGGCGCCTACGTTTATGCTTGGTCCGTATGACACAAAGCCCGGTTCGGGCCGTATGATTCTTGCGGTTGTGAACGGTGATGTTCCAGGATACACATCCGGCGGCAGATGTTATATCTATGTAAAAGACGTGGCAAATGCCGCGGTGAATGCATTGGAGCGGGGGGAAATAGGGGAGAGCTACATTCTCGGTAACGAGAACCTGACCTACCGGGAATGTTTTGAACTTATCGCGACGGTGGCCGGTGTAAAGCCGCCGCGGGTTAAAATCCCTGCTTTTTTGAGCCGCACCGTCGGGCTGCTCGGTTCTCTATCCGGCCGAGTTACAAAGAGTGAGCCAAAGCTCACATATCCGATGGCGGTTATTTCCACGGAGTGTCACTTTTACTCAGCGGCAAAAGCGGTGCGGGAACTTGGGCTGCGGCAGACGCCGCTGGAAGAGGCCGTGCGGGACGCGTATGACTGGTTCTGCGAAAATGGTTATCTAAGGAATTGTAAGTGAAAAATAATCTTGATTTTGCCGGGAAAACGGTAATCATCACCGGATCAAACCGGGGGATTGGGTACAAAACGGCATCCCTGTTCCTGCAGCGGGGTGCAAATGTAGTGCTGAACGGGAGGAATGCTGATCGGCTTGACCGTGCGAGAAGGAACTTGGACCCCGAGGGAAGACGGACACACTCCGTTTCCGGCGATATCCGGAATCCCGATGATGTATCGCGCCTGATTTCAGAAACCGTTGAGCGATTCGGCGGCATAGACGTCCTCGTATGCAACGCCGGGCTGATGATGCGCGGGAGGTTTGACGAGCTTGCACCGCAGGTAGTTGATAGCGTTATCAGCACGAATATCGTTGGTGTGGCGCTGCCGATCATTGCCGCTGCGGATGAAATAAAAAAGAGAAAAGGCAGTATCGAGATAATTTCAAGCCTCGCGGGTGTGCGCGGAATGCCCCACATCAGTCTCTACTGCGCGAGCAAGATGGCGCTAACCGCCATCGCCGAGTCACTTTGGATCGAACTCGCAGGCACCGGCGTGCATGTAGGGATACTTTATGTCGGGATAGCCGAGAACGATCCCGACAAGCAACTGCTTGGGGCCGACGGCTCAAACATCCAGGTAACAAGATCGTTCAATTCTACCCAGGAAGATGTTGCAAAGGCGGTGTACAAACAGGTTCGCCGGCGCCGCCGCAGGGTTGTCATGACCCTCCCCGGGAAAGCTCTTGTTACGGTACACTGGCTCATGCCGGGAGTACTGACATATCTGATTGCAAAACTGCAGAGAATATCCGCCAGGTTTGCAAGATAGCACAATCCCGCGGCGAGATTGACGAGTACCGTGAGTATTTACTAAAATCAAGGTACACCCTTGGGAGGGGAGTCAATTCATGCAGCGTCAACACCAGAGTCTTACGGGATTCCTTCCGCGATGTTCCCGGCCAGGTAAGGAGTGTCTATCGTGAAATCAACCGCGGTTTACGACGAGAGTAAAATAAAGACGCTAAGCTCGCTTGAACATATACGCCTGAGAACCGGTATGTATATCGGCAGGCTCGGTGACGGTACCAACCTTGATGACGGTATCTATGTACTTCTAAAGGAAGTGATAGATAACAGCGTTGATGAGTTTATCATGGGATACGGCAACCGCATCATCGTCGAGATAAAGAACAAAACGGTAAAAGTCCGCGATTTTGGAAGGGGAATACCTCTTGGCAAGGTTATCGACTGCGTCTCGGTTATAAATACAGGCGCCAAATACAACGATGACGTGTTTCAATTCAGCGTCGGACTCAACGGTGTAGGTACAAAAGCAGTAAACGCGCTTTCAAGCCTTTTCAGGGTAGTTTCCTTTCGAGAGGGCAAGTATTTTGAGGCCGTTTTTGAGAGAGGTACGCTCAAATCAAAAAAGCAAGGTAAAGCGCCAAAAGAACGTGACGGCAGCTATTTCGAGTTTACCCCGGATGAGCAGATCTTTGACGAGTATAATTTCCAGGAGGATTTCGTCGAGCAGCGGCTTTGGAATTACGCGTATCTGAACAAGGGGCTTATTCTCGATTACAACAAGAAAAAAATAGAATCTAAGAACGGGCTTCTTGACCTGTTATACAGCGAGGTAGGAGAAGACGCGCTCTACGATATTGCGTACACCAGCGGTGAGCGTATTGAGTTTTCCTTTACGCATACACCCAACTACGGGGAAACCTATTTTTCATTTGTAAACGGCCAGTACACGTCCGACGGCGGCACCCATCAGAGCGCATTCCGGGAAGGCATTCTTAAAGGCGTAAACGAGTTTTACAAGAAGTCGTATTCCGGTGTGGATGTCAGGGAAGGGCTTACCGGGGCCATTGCAGTCAAACTCAAAAACCCCGTATTTGAGAGCCAGACAAAGAATAAGCTCGGGAACACGGAGATTCGCAGCTGGATTGTGAATGCGGTGCGAGAATCGGTTGTCGATTATCTGCACAGGGATAAGGAAGTAGCCGATAAGCTCGAGAACAAAATTGCGAATAACGAGAAGCTCAGAAAAGATCTCAACGTTGTAAAAAAGGAAGCCCGGGAGGCGGCAAAGAAAATCGCCTTGAAGATCCCAAATTTAAAGGATTGCAAATATCATCTGAACAACGGGACAAAAGGTGAAGAGTCGATGATATTTGTTACCGAGGGGCAGTCCGCAACCGGATCCATCGTTTCAGCTCGGGATCCCCATACCCAGGCGATATTTTCACTCAGAGGAAAACCCCTCAACGTATTTGGAAAAAACCGGACCGCGCTGTACAAGAATGAAGAACTCTTCAATATGATGATGGCGCTTGGAATAGAAAACGACGTCGATAACCTGCGGTATGCAAAAATAATTCTCGCGACCGACGCGGATCACGACGGTTTTCATATCCGTAACCTGTTACTCACGTTTTTTCTCAACTACTTTGAGGAACTTGTGGTAGCCGGGCGCGTCTATATATTGGAAACGCCGCTCTTTCGCGTGCGGAACAAGAAGGATATCAGGTACTGTTATTCAGCAAGGGAACGGGACGAAGCGCTTACGGATATATCAAACGCGGAGGTTACCCGTTTTAAAGGATTAGGTGAAATTTCACCATCGGAATTCGGGCAATTTATCGGGGATCACATGCGCGCCGTCCGGGTCGGCGTGAAGTCGATAAAAGGAATTCAGGAAACCCTCAGCTTTTACATGGGTAAAAACACGCCTGAGCGACGCGACTATATTATGGAGAATCTTATATAATGGCTTATGCAAATACGCTGTTTAACGAGAATTTTCTCGAATACGCTTCGTATGTAATCAAGGATCGCGCGATACCTCATATAGACGACGGGTTCAAGCCGGTGCAGCGGCGTATCATTCACTCGCTCTTTGAGATGGACGACGGGAAGTTTCACAAGGTGGCCAACGTCGTGGGCCACTGCATGAAGTATCACCCCCATGGCGATGCGTCGATCTACTCGGCGCTGGTGGTGCTCGCAAACAAAGACCTCTTTATCGACAAGCAGGGCAACTTTGGGAATCAATACACGGGAGACGAGCCCTCGGCGGCACGGTATATAGAATGCAGGGTGCTGCCGTTCGCCAAACAGCTGCTCTATAACCCGGAACTTACCGAATACATAGATTCCTACGACGGGCGCAACAAAGAACCGGTCGCTTTCCCGGCAAAAATACCGGTGGTACTCGTGCAGGGAGCCGAGGGGATTGCCGTTGGGATGTCGACGAGAATCCTTCCGCATAACCTTGTCGAAGTGCTCGAGGCGGTTCGCTCCTGTCTGCTTGGCGAATCCTTTGAGCTCTATCCGGATTTTCCCACCGGCGGGCTTGTTGACGCTTCCGAATACGAGGACGGCCGGGGAAAGGTCCGGGTGCGGGCGAAAATCGATACGAAAGATGAAAAAAGAATAATCATTCGTGAAATTCCGTACGGCTCCACAACCGAGAGCATCATCAACTCGGTAGAATCAGCCGCGAGAAAAGGCAAGATCAAGATTTCCGAGATCAACGACTATACCAGCGAGGAAGTGGAAATAGAAATCAAACTCGCCCGCGGCGTCTATGCCCGGGAAACGGTTGATCCGCTATACGCCTTTACCGAATGCGAGCAGTCGATTTCGACTAATCTGTTGGTGATCCACGGCGTCACGCCGGCAATCATGACGGTAACCGAAGTAATCGAATATCACGCCAAACAGCTCGTTGCCATTCTGAAAAAAGAGCTCGAGATAGAGAGAGGCCATTTGCGCGACAGACTCCACGCCAGGACTCTCGAGCGCATCTTTGTGGAAGAACGTATCTACAAAGAGATCGAACAGCAGGATACCCAGGAGAAGGTCACGCAAGCCGTTATCGACGGCTTTGTGCCGTTCAAGAGCCAGATCAAACGGGAAGTAACGCTCGAGGATGTCGAGCGTCTACTGAAGATACCTATCCGTAGGATATCGCTCTACGACATAAACAAAGCGCAGAAAGAAATGGAAGAGATACGCGGACGGCTGAAATCCATCGGATATCATCTGAAGCATCTTACCGAGTACGCCACAGGTTTCCTCGATGACGTTATCAAAGAGACAAGAAAAACCCATAAGCGCAGGTCGGAACTTGTCTCATTTGATAAAGTTGATGTCCGCGAGGTCGCACAGAGGAACTTTGAACTCAGATACAACGGAAAAACCGGGTATCTTGGATACGGATTGCGGGACGGCAAGGCGCTTTTTCCGGTATCCGATTACGACCGGGTGCTTGTCATCAGGGGCACCGGCGAATATTCGGTTATCGATGCTCCTGACAAGCTTTATGTCGGCAAAAGTATGCTCGCTTGCGGGCTTGCGGAGAAAGAAAAGCTCACCGCAATGGTCATTACCCTCATCTACAAGGAGAAGAATACGGGGTATACCTATTTAAAGCGATGCCGGATTGAGCAGTTTATCCTCGAGAAGATGTACTCGCTCGTACCTGAGGGCGCCTCGGTTCTCAAACTTACTACAAAGACAGGGGTAAACGCCGTACTCACCTACAAGCCCAAACCCAGGCTCAAAGTGCTCGAGGAGAGCTTTCTCGTGGATGACTATCTGGTAAAAAGCGTAAAAGCAAACGGCGTACGGCTCAGCACAAAACAGGTTAAATCGGCAAAATTTGAATCCGCCGCCAAGAACGGCGCAAACAAAAAAAGCAATGGCAAAAACGGGAAAACAGGCGGAAACGGTAAGAAATCCTGATTGCGGTATAATCCATGGGTAGCAGCCTCCCGCCGGGTTATTTCGTAGAATGCCTAAACCGTCCGGATGAAATCGAACGCCTCGCGTCCCTCAGCGGGGAAATCCACGGGGGGGCCGGCGTAGCCGAGATGACCCGGAAGCTGGCGTTTGCGCACCCGATAAGAGATCGTATCCGGTGGCTTGCGGTAGTCGAAGAAGAGTCTCGTGATATCGCGGCAACCCTCTCCCTTATTCCCTGGACAATAATGTATGAAGACGTAGAGCTGCCGGCTGCCGAAATGGGGATTGTCGGGACCCGGGAAACACAGCGCCGCCGGGGGCACATGAGGGCGCTTGTCGCCGAATTCAATGAAACAGCAGCCGAGGAAGGGTACCTGCTCAGCCATATTCAGGGAATTCCGTGGTTCTACAGACAGTTCGGATACGAGTACGCGGTTCCTCTGGAAACCAACATACATCTGGAGTTCAGGCATATACCGGATACGGCGGAAGGGCCGGACATACGATTGCGTCAGGCTTCTGATTCAGATACGGATTTTCTCGATACCTGCTATCGCGAATCGGTGGCAGGTCTGGGGCTTTTTGCCCTGCGTTCCCCTGCCTACTGGAAGTATCTCCTCGGCGCGTCAATGCAAACCGATTACGCATCGGATACATATATCGTAGAAACAGAGACCAAAAGCCTTGGATACTGCCGGATTCCCCGGCACGGATTTGGAGAAGGCCTTATTCTTGGAGAGTGCTCAAACCTGCCGCTGTGCTGCTACCCGCGTTTTTTTCTACGGATAAAAGAGCTGGCCCTAAAATCGGGCAAACCGTTTATCAGGCTGAATCTCGGGCCGGCCAGCCCCGCGGTTCTGGCGGCTAAAGATCTTGGCGCGGTCGACCGCGGCGGATACGCCTGGCAGATACGAATTACGGACCCCGCCGGTTTCCTTCATGCGGTGGCTCCAGTTATAGAGAGACGGCTTGAGGGAAGCGGGTTTGCGGGGTACAGCGGCGGCCTTGAGATCGATCTGTATAAGGAAAAAGTGTCGGTTCATTTTTCATCCGGTAAGATATCCGCAATCACGAACAAGAAAGCAGCCTCAGATGATAAAAGCGGCGCCGTCGTACATATGCCGCCAAACCTCTTTGCTCCAATTGTGCTCGGGCAGAAGAGCTATACGGAGTGCGCTTTATTTTATCCCGACCTGAGTGCCGGCGAGAAAACGGTCAAGCTGCTATCGGTGCTCTTTCCCGGGATGAACGGATTTTTCCACTGCCCGTACTGATTTCCTGTTGCAATATGACGGATATTTCACTATGTTTGATTGCCGATACGACACATGGAGGATCAAACGATGGCCGACAGACTAAGAGCGGGAATTATTGGTGCTACCGGGATGGTAGGACAGCGTTTTGCCGTGCTTCTCGCGGAGCACCCGTGGTTTGAAGTTACCGTTGTAGCTGCAAGCAAGAGATCGGCGGGAAAAACGTACCGGGAAGCCGTGAATGGGCGCTGGGTTATGCCGGTGCCGGTACCCGATGCGGTGGCGGGCCTGACGGTACTTGAAGGCGCCGCTGTGGAAGATGTGGCCGGTAAGGTCGATCTGGTTTTTTGCGCGGTAGATATGCCCAAAGACGAGGTTTATCAGCTCGAAGAAGCATACGCAAAAACTGAAACCCCGGTGATTTCAAACAACAGCGCCCACCGGAATACGCCTGATGTTCCGATGGTTATTCCCGAGATCAATCATTCTCATTCCCAACTTATTGAATACCAGCGAAAGCGGTTAGGCACAAAAAGCGGATTTATTGCCGTAAAGCCCAATTGCTCGATTCAATCGTATGTACCGGCTCTGCATCCATTGCGCGGGTACGGTTTGAAGAATGTCGTTGTCGCCACCTATCAAGCCATTTCCGGCAGTGGAAAAACCTTTGAAACATTCCCGGAAATTACTGACAATATAATTCCGTATATACCCGGTGAAGAAGAGAAAAGTGAGCGTGAGCCGTTGAGAATTTGGGGTGATGTTGTTGACGGAAAAGTTGTGCCGGCACAGAGCCCGGTTATTACAAGCCAATGTATCCGTGTTCCGGTTTCCGATGGTCATCTTGCCGCGGTTTTTGTCGAGTTTGACAAAAAGCCCGCGAAATCTGAAATACTTGATATCTGGAATAACTACAGATCCGAGCAGATAGTCCGTGATCTGCCAAGCGCGCCGGAGAGGTTTCTCCGCTACCTGGAGGAACCTGACAGGCCCCAGACAAGATTGGACAGAGATTATGAAAATGGAATGGGTGTTACAGTCGGCAGACTCAGAGAAGATTTAATATTTGATTATCGTTTTGTTTGTCTTTCTCACAATACCCTGCGCGGTGCCGCCGGCGGCGGCGTGCTATCCGCCGAAATGCTTGTCTCAAGCGGATTTATCGCGGCTAAATAAAAATGAGCCTCGCCACAACGTGGCGAGGCTCGCAGGAAAGGATGCTTCGGATTTCCGCGGGGAGTATCAAAACAGGTGGAATGCTACTCCTAACGACAGGATGTCGACTGTATCATTTGCACTCTCGACCCTGAGCGCGGAATCCCGAATTGCTTGATGTGAAAAGTTGTATAAGCTTCGTTTCATCACCTCGATACCGAATGTACGGCTCAGATCTAAGCTTACGCCTATAGCGTAGGAGTCCGAAAATGGGAACACTCCCGCGTTTGCCGCCGTTCCGGTATAGAATTTCTGCCAGTCAAAAACCAGGTGAAAACCGCCTAGGGGTATCTTCATACCCACGCCGCCGGAAAACAGGCCTATCGGCGCTATTTTTTTTATGTTCAATATGTTATCCGCGCCAATCACGATGTTGTTATACATATTGAAAGAAAACTGAAACACGCCCCAGAACCTGTAATCGAGACCAAGGCTCAATGAAGGATCAATCTTGTCGTTTCCTATCGGCATCGAGTACGCCGAAGTAATACTAAAACGCTCCTCCGCCGACACTGCGGCGCACGTTATCACCATCATAACTGTAAATATCATTAATATTTTCAAACCTTTCATTCTTATCCTCCGTTATGATGTTTCAACACCCTTAGAAAGAATAACTGTTACCATCCACCGTGATAATTTGTTCACATGAGTAGTGCACGATGTTAGTATTAAACGTCTGGCCGCATAGACGTGTAAAGACGTAAATGCGGACCGAACGGTGACAGCCAGGCCGGTTTTACGTGTTATATCAGTAACGTTCGATAAAGGAACGTGATACTACGGTAACAGCCGGAAGCAGAAAGGGTGTTACATACATCGAGGAAAGGATGCAAATCACGTGGCAGTTGATGTTGAACAATTTTACAGGAAATACGGACCGATGGTATTGAGAAGATGCAGATCGTTGCTGAGAGAAGAAGACGCGGCATTGGATGCGATGCAGGACGTTTTTGTTCAGGTCCTTCGCAGACAGGAGACGCTGCACGATACGGCTCCTTCAAGTCTTCTCTACAGGATTGCGACGAATGTCTGCTTGAACGTTATTCGAAAAAACAAGCGGGCGCCAATGAACGTTGATGACGAAATACTGTCTCGGATCGCCGGGAGCGACAGGCTTGAGGATCGGGTTGTTGCCGGGCGCTTCCTCGATCAGGTTTTTGAAAACCAGAAAGAAGGCACCCGGGAGATTGCTGTTTACCATTATGTTGACGGCATGACGCTTGAAGAAACCGCTGCTCTTTCCGGTTTATCGGTTTCCGGGGTCCGGAAGCGACTCAGGACCCTGAAAAAATCCGGGATTGCGATGCAAGAGGTATGAGAAGATGAAAAACAGAAAAATACCACAGTTTTTTCTCGAACAGGCTCTGCTTGATGAGCTTTCCGAAGAGAAAAAGGAAATAGTTAACCGCGGGGAGGTTTCAGAGCGGCTCGAAGAACTCGAAGCCTCAAACCGGGAGATACTGATGAAGTATGATCCGTCGGAGATTGCCGGGAAAATCCGCGACAGGCTTGAAACCGCTGAACATGAAGAGACACGGCAGAAAGTCATTCAGCCAAACTGGTTTTCTCAGCACCGGGTAGGAGTCATTGCGGCGGCGGCCGCGTTTGCGATTGTTGCCGGAGCCAGTCCGTTCCTGTTTAGGCATTCTCCTGAAGTTGACGGCGCTGCGCCTGTTGCCGAGATAACGCGAATCAAAGGTATGGAGTTTACAATCTCGCTGTACAGGAAAATGGGAAACGCGGTGGAAGAACTGTCTAACGGCGCGATAGCCGGAGAGTCCGATCTTATCCAGATTAGCTACAACGCCGCAGGAAAACCGTTTGGTGCTATATTTTCAATAGATGGGCGAGGGGTTGTTTCGTTGCATTTTCCGGATAACGAGAAGGGTTCGCTTGTTCTCGAGCGCGACGGGGAAGTAGCCTTAGACTTTTCTTATAGGCTCGACGACGCCCCGCTTTTTGAACGGTTTTTCTTTGTAGCGAGCGATAAAACATTTACCTTAGATACTGTACTAAAAGCCGCCGGTGTTTTATCCAAAAAGATGGCAGGCGGAAGTGTTAAGCCCGACGATGCGTTGCTTGAACTGCCGGACGGTCTTGAATACACATCGTTGATATTAAGGAAGGAGGTGTCGGAATGATTTATCGGCGCTCTTTCGTTGGAATACTAATTGCGATTCTTGCCGTCTCCGGTGTCTTTGGCGAACAGGCGGACAACACAGGACTTGTCAGGTTTGGGCTTTTTGTCGGTTCAAACGACGGCGGCGGCGAGCGTGTTCGCCTTGCGTACGCAGCCAGGGATGCGCGCGCCATTTCCGAAGTAATGAGTGAAATGGGCGGAATTCAGCGGGGTAACAGCCTGATGCTCGAAGACCCGGACAGGGATGAGCTGAACGACGGCTTTGCCGTGTTGCGCAACCTGATAAGCGGCGTAAAAACTGATGCGAGACGTGTCGAGTTTGTGATGTACTACTCAGGACACTCTGATGATCAAGGCCTTCTGCTCGGCGACGAGCATTACGAATACCGGGAGCTTAGAGACAACATCACCGGTATGGATTCGGATGTCAACATCGCGATTCTCGATTCGTGTTCTTCCGGGGCTTTTACCAGGCTCAAGGGGGGGACCCGGCAATCGCCGTTTCTCTTTGATGAGTCGGTGAATACAAAGGGGCACGCCTTTCTCACCTCGAGCTCTGAGGATGAGGCGGCGCAGGAGTCGGACAGTATCGGCGGGTCGTTTTTTACCCATTATCTGGTATCCGCGCTCCGCGGCGCGGCGGACAGTACAAGGGACGGCATGGTAACGCTAAACGAAGCGTATACCTACGCATTTAGTGAAACGCTCTCCAGGACCGCCACAACCTTAGCAGGTCCTCAGCACGCATCCCACGAGATAAGTCTTACAGGATCCGGTGAATTGATACTCACCGATTTACGGGTATCCTCCGCGGGAATCATCCTGCGCGAGGACGTCCGCGGCAGGATGTTCATAAAAGACCAGAGCGGAAGGATGGTAGCAGAGGTCCGCAAGGAAGCGGGCGTACCGCTAACGCTTGCGCTTCCGCCGGGAACATATACGGTTACCCTTGATGACGGCGAGACGCTGTCGGGAACTCGGGTGGCTATCTCAAGCTCTTCAAGGGCCGAGGTGCAGCTTGGCGGATTCACGCCTATTGAAGCTGAAGTGGCGACAAGCCGCGGGGATACAGCAGCCGCGCAGGAACCGGCTGAAACGGTCACCAGTGTTGCGGAACTGACAAGCGAGATAGTGGATGACCTGGTTCACATCGGGAAGATGCTTACTCTCGTACCAGATACTCTGAGAGAAGACGAAGAAAAGGTGGTTGTGGATGAACTCTCGCTAAAGCTCGTCGGTTCAGCCTACAGGATAAACGGTTTCGATATAGGGCTTTTAAATACGGTGAGAGAAGACGTCAGGGGCACACAGATTGCCGGAGTTGGAAATATCGTCGGTAACGACGTACACGGAGCCCAGTTAGGTGCTGTTTTCAGCATAACCGACGGCGGTATCCGGGGCGCTCAGGCTTCCGGCGTGTTTAACATCGCCGATGGTACCGTCTACGGTGCGCAAGCAGCGGGTGTGTTCAATATTGCCGGTAACGATATTTACGGCGGACAGGCGGGCGGTGTATTCAATATCACCGGCGGCTCGGTACGGTGGTTTCAGAGCGCGGGGGTGTTCAACATCGTCGAGGGTGACCAGCTTGGTTTTCAGGGCTCCGGTGTATTCAATTTGCTTGATGGCGACGCTTATGGTTTCCAGGGAGCCGGGGTTTTCAATATTACCGGCGGGAATCTCTATGGCGTACAGGGTGCGGGTGTTGTAAACATCGCTTCCGCCTCTATGAGCGGATTCCAGGGCTCGGGTGTTGTAAATGTTGCCGGCGGGTCGATGAACGGCGTGCAGGCGGCCGGTGTATTGAATGTCGCCAACGGCGTTAACGGTGGACAGATGGGACTCGTCAATATCGGCGGGACCGTAAACGGGGTCCAGGCGGGGCTTGTCAACGTGAGCGGGAGGATGAACGGCGTTGCTCTTGGACTCATCAACGTGTCGGGGAATGGGTTGTATGACCCAAGTGTTTGGTCCGACGATGTAGGCTATACATACGCAGGTTTTCAGCTTGGCGCGGGGGCTTTATACACCCTGGTCTACGGCGGCGGGCCCTACAAAAACCCTCAAAGCGCTCTCTCCCTTGGATTTGGATGGGGAATTCACTCGCAATTTGGTCAGTTCTTTATAGATGTGGATGCGTCCGTGAAGAGCCTTGGATCGGGAGACGATCTTGGGCTGGCGATCCAGGATTCCGCGCTTGATTATGCGGGTATCGGCGCGTTTGCCGAGTCCCCGGAGGGGTCAACCATCGGTCTCCATCCGATGGTAAGGACGACTTTGGGTTTGACCTTGTTTGGCCGCGTAGCGGTAATCGGCGGCTTTAGTCTCGATGGCCATGTACCTGGGTTCACCGAAAAAAACGAGTACTTCCATGCCGGTTCACCGTGGATACTTTCTTTGCAGGACGCACCTGAACGTACCGTTGAACTATATCCGCGATGGTATTTTGGAGTGAGAATATAGAACGAAAGTAGTAAAATTTCACGTTTTTTTCGGCCGGTCGCCGGGTGTATGAACGATACCTCCGGCGGCCGGCTTTTTTTGGAGAAATACGACTGTTGAAGCACCCGAGACGGTCTATATTGTGAATGGCGAGGCCTATAGCGGTTTAAGTAGGCTATTCCAGACGCGGTAAAGAATTAAGTACGCCAAACCAGCCGTGTTTTAGATTATGGATCTTTCTATCGATATTAAAGAAAGAAGTACATCCTGTGTACGCAAAAGCGGGTCTTCAAAGACCTCTCTTTTGAACTTATTTGCAGGAAGGCGTTTGTGAAGTTAGTGTGTAGAGCTCTATTAGTTGTAAGCCTTTTCATCCTGGGTATCTCATTATCCGTGTACGGACAGGAAACCGGCGGAGAATCCGCAAAAGCCGAAATTCCCGGCGGGGAAACCTCCGTATCCGGAGAACCCGTCGAGCAGCCGGCGGATAAGGCGCCCAAAATAGACGCTTTTAGATCCGTAAATGGTCTTGAGCAATGGAAATATGATTATGATATCTCCGATTACGCGGCGGGAAAATACAATCTTATAATAGAGGGTACCGATAAGGCCGGAAACACCTATACGGAAGGACCCTACAATCTCCTTATCGATCCAGATTCCGATCTTCCGGTAAC
>Ga0272441_10006766_pt1 | contig 19003 bp, 6 predicted proteins | sample SSMProp6N_FD_193582 | JGI IMG/M metagenome (GOLD analysis project Ga0272441, IMG submission 193582) | Marine sediment archaeal communities from Little Sippewissett salt marsh, Falmouth, MA, United States - SSM-Prop-6N | ecosystem: Environmental > Aquatic > Marine > Wetlands > Sediment ... | reverse complement strand
CACAAACGGCGTTGCTTGTTGGCATATCCGGAATAATACCAAGGTCAACTTTCCAGGACGTTCTTGATTTCATAATATCCCACTCTTCGAGTGTCGCTGAGACACCGTCTCCTCCAGAGATAATGATTCTGGTTCCATCACCAGTAAATTCCCATGGGTATCCTGGAGCTTGCGTTTCTAGGAAACAAGCGGCTTCAACATCATAGAAGAACGTAACCATACGTTGGAGATCCCCTCCTGCTAGGGCAAGGATTTTTCCGTCAGATGAGAAACAAGGCAGTACAGGCCATAGGGGTTTCTCGGCTGTTTGCGTTTTCCGCATCTGATTAATGTCCCATATCCACACGTCTGAAGCTTGGCTGACTGATGCGATCTGTGTACCACCCGAAGCGATACTGTTATTCTCTGGAGATACAGCGACAGCCCAAACCTCACCTCTATGGCCACGGAATTTATCAATCTCCTGATATGATGTTCCTGAGACTGTAAACAGACGAACTATGTGGTCGAATCCTCCTCTGATGTAAGCTTTCCGTCGTTGTACAGGGCCATGATCTCCGCCTCGGTGAGAACATAATTGTAGATACGTAGGTCGTGGAGCAGACCTTTATAGGTAGAGCCAGGATTAGCAGTCCTATCAACACCAATGTTTAAGTGTCCATTCCCACTACCTGGATCATTGTGCCAAGTGCCCGATTTACGCAGCGAACCATCCAAGTATGATGTCATCGTCTCAACACTACGTACGATACTTATATGGTGAGAGGCGTCAGTGATATCTGTGAGTCGGATCCCCGTATCCCAGAATCTGGGCATGGGAAGGTTATCAGGATGATGGATAATGAGGTTCTTTGGACTACTACCGTCGAATTGAAGCGTCCAATGATTCATCGAACCACTCGGATTACATTTCGAGAATATCCCCACCCAGCCATTCTGAGTAGCATCAGCTTTTATCCAAAGCGAAAAAGTGTAGTCACCCGTTAATTGAAGTTTATCTATATCATCAGGCGTTTGGATGTAATCATCAATTCCGTCAAATTCCAAAGCACCACCCATCGGAGTAACCACCCACTTTGGATCACCTTTTATAATTCCATGATATCCACTGCCGGAGCTGTCTTTAGCATCGTTGTCTAACTTCCACCATCCTATCATCCCGCTATTATAAAGTGTGTGAAAGGGCTTATGAGATTCATATAGCATTAGCCTTGATTCATAATCGGTCTTGAACATCGATCTTTCATCTTTGGTAAGTAGACCTGTTGCTTCCTTCTGCAACTTGACAGCGTTGTCAAAATCACCGAATTCGGCGCATATGGCAGCCAGGTTGGCAACGTAGAGATGATCCTTCCAGCCCGTTAATTCACAGGCCCTCGTTGCGTTTTCAACGGCCTTTATCTCGTCGCGTAATTCGGTCTCCTCGCACATAGCCAGCAACCATGCCAGATCGCTTAAGGCTCTGACATAATTTGGATCGACATGCACAGCCGCTTCATAGTCACTGATCGCTTGGCTGTACCTGCTGCCGTCCTCGGCGTCTCTGCCACGTTGGTAGTATGCCTTAACCAAAATGTTGGTGACTCTTGCAAGTTTTTCAAGATCCCCATCACTATCCTGAGTCTGAGATGAACGGAGTCTTTCGATAAGTCGCCATGCATCGTTCAGTTTCCCGAACTCAATTAGTTCCCATACCTGCCTGACACCGTCGCTGTCGTCAACAAAAACTTTCTCTGCTCTGCAGAGCCACGTAAGGGATTCGTCATTCTTGGTTTTCTCGAACATGCCACGCAGTCGTTCAAGAGCTGACTCGGCTTGTTCATCTCGACAGAGTTGGTGAAGAGACATCGCTATGGTCGCCACGTCCGCCGGGTTGGCTTGGGTGATAATCGTGCGAAACCTATCCACAAGCGTCAATGTGGCAAGGCTTTGGTCATATGCCCCGACCGTGTATTTCTGGATACCCCATGCGGCAAGGTAATCCATGATGCGTGGAACAAACCATGCGCCCCCGATGGTGCTATTGCTATTCGCGACCCGGATGAATTTCTCTATGTTAGCCGTAGCTTTGTCATACTCTTGCAGGCAAATATGGAATGAAGCGAGAAAGAGATAGCTTGCTACATCCTCCGAATCCGCCTCAATTCGTAGTGTAAAGGAATCAACCATCTCTCGACAGTGTTCTTCAATAGTCAGTCCCGGTCCAAGTGATTCTCTGGTTGTCATATTCGGATCGAGACTTGTCATCCAGATTTCGAAACTCTCTCCGAGATCCCTCTCGACGGCAAAAAACCTTGTATTCTGTCCGGACCAGCTAGCCCACCCAAAGAAGTTGATACCCCCGAAAATCCTTGCAACCCTCCTTGTTTCGACGTCATAGATCCATAATCCCACTCCGCCCACGCTCAACTCACGTCCGTCCGGAGACCAATTCACAACGTTCGCCCCCAGTGTGGGCGGCATCATAAAGCTTGCAACAACCGAATTATCCGATAGACGTATGATCTTCTTCCCACCGTGTCTGGCCGAGTACGCAACGTACTTCCCATCGGGAGATATGATAGGATGATAGCCTTCACACTCAGCGATCGATACTGACTCGGCACCCGATTCGACAGAAATCGCGTGAAATATGTCGTCCAACTTTGAATGGTAAAGGACCTGCATCGAATCACTACTCCAAGAAGGCCAGTATCCTTCGGCCAGGTACCGCGGCTCTTCACTGCCATCGGCCTTGATGACCCAGATCTCCCGGTCACCAAAATAGGATGGATCCGATGAACGATCGGAGAGAAGCTCAGTGATTAACAGCTTACCCTTACCTCGTGTATAGGCAATGTATTGTCCGTCGGGAGACCACGCCGGATTAAAGCCTGGGACCGTCAGTAATCGAGCCTTTTTGCTCTGGAGGTCCATGATTTCAATACCGGCTCGGCCGAGAAATCCCCTGCTATAGACCAGTTCAGTGCCGTCAGGAGACCAGTCGGGATGAAATCCTTCGGCCACGACTCTCCTGGCTTTCTTGGACAACTGTTCGTACATCCTGGTCGCGTCGTGCATCATCAGAAATGCTGCTCCCTCGGGCCTTTGGCCAGTTGGATGCCACAACAGGCCCGCGTTAAGCGTATCAGTCACATATCGCAACGCCACGGATGCAAATTGTAGCCTACTGTGTACACCTGCGCTTGCGATACTATCGTACTTCGCCCTTGCCTCGTCATAGCGGCCTAAAGCAACCAGGGCACAGAAGTAATGGAAGTGGTACATGCTCTCGCCCGGATTGATCCGGATGGATCTCCGGGCGTCTGAGAGAGCCTGCTCATAATTGGTTATCCGCATGTGCGTTCGGCGGCGCTGATCATAGAGTTCGGGATCTTCAGAAGATCTTGCGATAGCCTCATTATGAAATTTGATGGCTTCGTCGAACTCCTTGCCCTCGCGTAGCGCGATCGCCATCAGGGAGTGTCCCAGATAATCCCAATCTTTCAGCCTCGTCATGACCACGGCATCCCGCTCCATTCTGCGGAAGTCCCTAATGGCATAATATGAAAGTGCCCTTGCCCTGAGGGACGGGTAATGGTCCGGATCAAGATTCAACGCCTTGTCCAGACATTCGAGAGTCTTGCTCACGGTCCCGGCAATCATCGCACGATTGAAATAGGCCATCGCAGACTCGGAGAACAGCTCTTCGCCCTTTTGTTGATGTTCTTTGGCCTTCTGTTGTCGCTGTTGCGCTGTACCAGCGCTAATGAGGTCACTCTCAAGGTAAATCCTGGCAATGAGAAAATGGGCCTGGCAGGCAATTTCATCTCGTTCGTTTAGCAAGCTCTGGAGCTCGGCTAATGCTTCGGCAGGCTCCCGTAATTCCATAACCAGCCGTGCATGTAGCAGGTGCGCTTCAGGACCGACGTATTTGCTATCGACAATAGTCTCGATTTTAGCCAAAGCCTCCTGGAACTGTCCGTTGGAACGGAATTCCTGGGCCTTTGACAGGACTTCTCTATGCTCGAAAGACTCCGCCTCTTTCCCTCGATTCACCGACTGAACATACATCGTGAAGATGACCACAACAGCGGCAATCAGAACAGCAACGGCTGATGCCGAAATAACCTTTGTTCTATTCCTGACCAGGAATTTCTTCAGACGGTATATTCCACTGGGGCGTCCGGCCAATACCGATTCATGATTCAGATGGCGACAGACTTCAGCCGCCAGTTCACTGACCGACTCATAGCGCCGCTGGCGGTCTTTTTCCAGGGTTTTCATGACGATCCAGTCAAGATCGCTACGAATCAGCTTGCGGAGCAACTCCGGGCTGGTGTGGCGACATTTGGCGATTTCAGTAAGCGCTTCGCCCATCGTGCTGAGTTTGGTTGAAGGACGTGTTGGCTCCTCTTCCCGAATGATTCGTTGCATCTCACCATAGCCCTTCTTCAGCAGATATTCCGAATCAAACGGTGTAGTACCGGTTAGCAATTCATAAAGTAGAACGCCCAGCGAAAATACATCTGTCCTTGTGTCTATATCCAGTCCGCTCATCTCAGCCTGCTCGGGACTCATATACTCCGGAGTGCCGATCATCTGGGAATAGCGGGTGAAGACTGTTTTTTCTGTAAGCTGCTGATTAACCGCCTTGGCAATACCGAAGTCAATTACCTTGATTACCGGTCGGCCATCATGAAGCGTTACCATAACATTCGAAGGCTTGATATCTCGATGAATAATTCCCTTCTGATGGGCGTGCTGGACCGCCTGGCACACTGAGATGAATAGTTCCAGACGTTCCTTTGTGTTCAGGTGATTCTTGTCGCAGAATTCTGTTATAGCCACCCCCCTGACAAGCTCCATGACAAAGTATGGCCTACCGCTTTCGGTTGTCCCTGCATCGAGAACTCTGGCAATATTTGGATGATCCATCATGGCCAAAGCCTGGCGTTCTACCTCGAAACGGGCGATGACCTGTTTGGTGTCCATGCCTAATTTGATGATTTTCAAAGCCACGCGGCGACGAATCGGTTGTTTCTGCTCGGCCATGTACACCGTGGCCATTCCGCCTTCGCCGATCTTTTCAAGGAGTTTATAGCGACCGATGACGGTACCGGAACATTCTGGCGAAGCGGACGTTTCAAGCGTTGCATTCGGATCACCGTCCGGGTTGTCCAGAAAGCTCCCTGCCTCTCTATCCCACTTCAGTAATGCCTCCACCTCAGCTCGAAGCTTGTCATCTCCGGCACAAGCTTCGTCCAGGTATTTCTCCTGCTTTGTTGTATCGGATATCTCAACAGCTTTGTTGAAAAGCTCTTCTGCATTTTTCTTTTCCATGTCAACAATTCCTAATCTGGTATATCCTTCAGAAAATCAGAATATTTTGTAAGAGATCTGTTCTTGGATGCGATTCTAATTCTTTCCTGGCTTGGATTTTTCTTCTTCATATAGTGCCTTGATTTCTGCTTCGGTCAGTGCATAGTCATAGATTCTTACATCGTCGATGAGGCCATCAAAGGAACGGCAACTCCGCACGGTTGGGATAGCTAAGTGCTCCTCGTTGGCCCCAATCCAAACGTTCCAGGTGTTCGTATTCATTTGACCGTGGGCTTGATTGGATACATCCAGCACACCGTCAATGTAGAGTCCCACTCGTACTCCGTCGTATACACCCACCACCTGATGCCACTTACCGTCGTTTACTTCCATCTTTCCGTTGACGGCTCCTTCAACATTTTCGTGCATGGTGATACCTGTACAGGCAAAGTGAAGCTGGTTGCTGTTCTTCAGGCGAGACAATCTCCAGGCATTGTCTCCCTTGCTGATCACGGTCTTGAAATTCTCGTCGAATCGATTGACTCTGATCCAACAAGTGATGGTGATCTCAGAGGTGATATCGAATCTCGGGTCTTTTCCACAATCGACGTAGTCCTGGTCTCCGTCCAAACACAGGACTTGTCCTCCTCTCTCCGGATCGTCAATTATATGCGCATCGCCTACAAGTATGCCATCCAAGCTGTTGCCGGATGAGTCTCTGACTATTCTACCATTAGAGTCCTCGAAATCCCAGTGCGCAATTACTCCTCCTATCGAAAGGCTCCAAGGATCATCTTCTTGCAAGGTCTTACCTGATTTATATAGTTTAAGTCGTGATTCACAGGCGACCTGCCATCTGATTCCATCCTCTTCAGTTAGCAGATTAACAGCCTTCTTCTGGTATTCGATAGCATTGTCAAAATCACCGATTTCGGCATAGATGGCAGCAAGGGTACTGAGATAGCGATGATCCTTCCAATCTGTTAATTTGCAGGCTTTGAGGGCGTTCTCAATCGCTGCCGCCTCATTGCGAAGCTCGGTTTCGGGACATGCAGCAAGCAGCCAGCCCAACTCGTTGAAAACTTCTTCGCAGTTCGGGTCGACACGCACGGCCGCCTCATAATCGGCTATTGCTTCGCCATATTTGATGCTGCCGTTCGCACTTCTTCCACGTTCGTAATATGCCAAAGCCAGAACTCTGGCTACTCTTTCGACGTCTCCGGATATCTCGGGATTTTGCCCAGGTGGTGAGGTTTTAATTCTATCGACCAATTGTCGGGCTTCGTCAAGTTTTCCAAGTTCAATCTGTCCCCAAACCTGCCCGATATTAGTATTCTCACCTGCAAATAGCTTCTCTGTCCTGCAAAGCCACATTAGAAGGTCATCATTCCTAGCATTCTGGAACATCCCACGAAGCCGTTCCAGAGCCAACTGTGCTTCCTTGTCCCGACCGAGCCTGTAAAGAGACATTGCGATGATCGCGACTTCGGATGCATTGGATTCGTTAACGATAGCAGAGAACCTGTTCACAATGGTTAATGTCGCCATGCTCTGCTCATATGCCCCTGCTTCATATTTTTCTATACCCCATGAGATAAGTCCTCTTATAATACTTTTGAGCCACACTATGTCCACCGTGCTTCTACTATTACCCTTTTGATGTTTAGTGTATCGCTCAAGATCAACAGCAGCCTTGTCATACTCCTGGAGGCAAGTGTTGAATGATGCGCGAACGAGATAGTTTCCTGCATCCTCAGGATCGGCATTGATTCTCAATGTAAGGAAGTCAACCATCTCCCGGCAATGTTCTTCGATCGTCAGTCCCGGCCCAAGCGATTCCACTGTAGTCATGTTCGGATCGAGGCTTGCCACCCAGATTTCGCGACGTCCTCCAAAATCTCTTACGAATGCAAACTGCCTTGAACTGTTTCGAGACCAACTGGCCCAGACAAAGAAAATACCATCCATGATCCTTGAAGCCGTCTTTGTCTCCAGATCATAAATCCATAATCCAATACCTCCAACACTCAGTTCATGTCCGTCCGGAGACCAGTTCATAATATCGCTACCCACAGTTGGTGGCATCCCCAAACTTGTGATGACCGAGTTCTCCGACAATCCCATGATTCGACCTTTTCCGTCAATGTCGCTGTAGGCGACGTACTTCCCATCTGGAGATACCGTAGGATAATTGCTTGAACACTTGGCGATTGGTTCGGGCTTGGTGCCCTGTTCAATTGAAACAGCGTAAAGCATGTTGTCCAGCGCTGAGTGGTAGAAGACCTGCTTCGAGTCGCTGCTCCAGGAAGGCCAATATCCCTCGGCCAGATACCAAGGTTCCTCACTCCCGTCGGCTTTAATGAGCCAGACTTCCCGATCGCCAAAAGACCAATCATCCGACGTACTTTGGGCGAAAAGCTCTGTAACTAACAATCCTCTCTTATCTCGGGTGAAGGCTATATATCGTCCATCTGGAGACCATGCGGGATCATAACCTGGAATCGTCAACAAGCGAGTCTGCTGGTTTTTCAGATCGAGAACTTCGATACTGGCACGGCCGAGAATTCCCCGACTGTAAACCAGTTCTTTTCCGTCGGGTGACCAGTCCGGATGGGAACCGTTGACCACGACCCTCTTGGCTTTCCCGGCCAACTGTTTATATTGTTCGCTCGTAGTGTGCATGGTCAGAAATGCGGCTCCTTCGGGCCTGTGCCCATCCGGATACCATGAAAGGCCTGCCCCAAGCATGTCGGCCACATATTGTGCAACCATGTATTCGAAAACCCACTTCCCTGTTGTACCAGAGTTCGTGATCGTATCGTACTTGATCTTCGCCTCATCGTAACGCCCCAAGGCAACGAGAGCACAGAAACTATGAAAATGATACATTCCTACGTTCGGATTGAGTCTAATGCACTCCCGTGCATCAGAGAGGGCTTGCTCGTATTTGGCCATCCGCATGTGAGTTTGTCGACGCTGATCATAAAGTTCAGGCTCATTGGGAGATAATTCAATCGCCTTATCATGATATTTGACAGCATCAACAAAATACTTTCCCTTTCTCAGGGCTGTTGCCATAAGAGAGTATCCCGAGGAATCCCACTTTCTAAGGCTGGTCATAACCACGGCATCCCGCTCCATATTACGATGATCACCAATTGCATAGTATGCCAGCGCTCTGGCTTTTCGGGATGGGTAGTGACTCGGATCACGCTCCAAAGCCTTATCCAGCCATTCAAGGGTCTTGTTCACAGCCCCGGAAAGCATAGCCCGATTGAAATAGGCTTCGGCTGACTCGGAGAAAAGCTCCTCGCCTTTTTGCTGATGTTCTTTGGCCTTCTGTTGATATTCTTTCACTGTGTCACCACCGCTCGGGTCACTCTCCAGATAAGCTCTGGCAAGGAGAAAATGGGCCTGACAGGCAATATCATCTGTTTCGTTCAATAGCTTCTTAAGCTCTTCCAATACTTCTTCCGGACCTTGCAGTTCCATAACGAGTCGGGCATGTAGCAGTTGCGCTTCAGGGCCGATGTATTCACTATTGAGAATGGTTGTGACTTCACTCAAAGCTTCCTCGAATTTTCCATTAGAACGGAACTCCTGAGCTTTGGATAGGATTTCTTTGTGTGCCAACACTTTGGCCTCATTACCTTGGCCCACAGACTGGATATACATTATGGAAATAATAACAACGGCAACAATAAGTATGGCAACCGCTGCTCCAGTAATAGCCTTTGTTCTGTGCCTAAGCAAAAGTTTCTTAAAGCAGTATATTTTGCTGGGTGGCCCGGCTAACACAGGTTCATGACCAAGGTGACGTTGAACATCCTCGGCAAGCGTATTGGGACTCTGGTAGCGTCGGCTGCGATCCTTCTCCAATGTTTTCATCACTATCCAGTCCAGGTCCGTCCTTATCAGTTTGCGTAGTAATTCCGGTTTGGTACGTCGGTGCTTAGCGATATCAGTCAGGGCTTCGCCCAATGTGCTGATCTTCGTGGAGGGTCGGACTGGTTCTTCTTCACGAATAATACGTTGCATTTCACCATAACCCTTTTTCAGCAGATATTCGGAATCAAAGGGCGTCGTGCCGGTTAGAAGCTCATACAACAGCACACCCAACGAGAACACATCCGTTCGAGTGTCGATATCCAATCCGCTCATTTCCGCCTGCTCGGGGCTCATATACTCCGGCGTACCGATCATCTGCGAATAGCGTGTAAAAACCGTCTTTTCCGTCAGTTGCTGGTTGACTGCCTTGGCGATACCAAAGTCGATGACTTTGCAAACTGGTTGACCATCGTGAAGTGTTACCATTATATTCGAAGGCTTGATATCCCGATGAATGATGCCCTTTAAGTGGGCATGCTGGACCGCTTGGCATACGGAAATGAACAACTCTAGCCGTTCTTGTGTGTTTAGATGGTTCTTATCGCAGAATTCAGTGATCGCCACTCCCCGGACCAACTCCATGACGAAGTACGGCCGGCCCGTATCGGTCGTACCCGCATCCAGGACCTTGGCGATATTTGGATGGTCCATCATGGCTAAGGCCTGACGCTCCGCCTCGAAACGGCCAATCACCTGCTTGGTGTCCATACCCAATTTAATGATCTTCAGGGCCACGCGACGGCGGATCGGGTGTTTCTGTTCGGCCATATAGACCGTTGCCATCCCGCCTTCCCCGATCTTTTCCAGAAGCTTATAGCGGCCGATGACCGTGCCGGAGCATTCCGGTAGGGCGGACGTCTCTAACGTTGCATTCGGATCGTCGTCCGGCACCTCCAAGAAATCACCCGCTTCTTTGTGCCATTTGAGCAGCGCCTCCACCTCGGCTCGAAGTTTCTCATCTCCCGCACAGGCTTCGTCCAGGTACTTCGCCTGTTCCATAGGATCTGTAAGCTCAACCGCCTTGTTGAAGATGTCTTCTGCATTCTTTTTCGATGTCATGCCGCCGGGCCCTTATGCTGGCAGGAATCGTCACTTCGAGTCCTGCGTTCTTCCCTCAGTTCCGTCACCGATCGATGGATATAGTCGCAATTCAGTTAAAACACGCTCAATCTCCGCAAGGTTCCAAATATGGACATCCCCATTGGACCAGGACACCGCAAGCCGCCTCCCATCCGGGCTCCATGCGAAGTAGTATGTAGTACCCTCCTGTTCTGGCAGTGAATACAGCAGCGTCCCATTCTCATAGTCCCATAAGTCAACACCGAACATACTGGGTGACGCCATTGCCATCTTCATCCCATCGGGACTAAGCTTGTGCATGAGAATCGGATCCCACTTAACGGTATCCTCTGTCTTTAGCGTGGCAAATGATGCCATTCTGTCGCCAGACTGCGCATCATAGCTCACAACAGACCGGTCTGTGTCGACTACTACTATCCGGCGGCCGTCACGAGCGAAATCGACAATCTGCGCCGCGCCCACAACACCCTCGGTAAGCAGACGGGGTGCATCTATGCCGCTCAAATCCCACTGGTATAGTTCTCGTGGCGCATCCCAGGCAGAATATCCGACGAATGCGATCCGCGAACCGTTGGGAGTAAGAGCGAAGTCCCCGACGGAACCTGAGAACGATTTGAGGTGCCTTGGCTTGAATGGCATCTCCAACGCACCTGAATCGTCAGTTGAACATCTCCATATTCTAAGGCCTCCATTGTCCGATTCCAGATGAGCGGCAGCAACCACCAGATACCGATTATCACCGGTCAATTCCGCTTTCCATATGCTGTCTTTCTCCTCACTTCCGACTTTGCCAAGCAGTTCACTCGTATCTGTACTCCAGATACAGACGCAGTCTCTGTCATAGTCCGTAGTCAAAAGATATCTGCCATCTGCACTGTATGAAATCCCCTGCCCTAGCCCTCTGAGCCCTTGCTCCCACGCGAGATCTCCCGTGACGCTGTTCCAGACCCGAATCTTTCGATCCTTACTCACCGACGCGAGATGGGAGCCGTCAGGACTGAAGGCGATCCCCGGGACGCCGCCAGTGTGTCCGGAGAGAACCAGCATCTCGTCAGCCGTGTCCAGTGAGTAGAGCCACGCCCGCTTGCCATCGTAGGTCATCAATGACCGGCCATCTGCAGAAACGGAAAACCGTGCTACGCCTCCCAGCGGTTGTTCGAACGTGGCCAGGTACTCTTTCGTCTCAAAGTCCCACAGAGAGAATCTTGATCCCAATGAGAAGATGAACTCATTGCCCTGCGGCAGAAAGGCTACGTCGGCCCACTGCCGGAATGGCTCTGCTATGTGGCCCACGACTTCCCATGTCTCCGTGGAATAGATATACGCTCCAGATGTCGAGAGAAATGCCAGATAACGTCGGTCAATACTGAATTTGAGACAGGTACACATCGACAGGTTCGGCTCTAACCGCTTCAGGTGTTCGCCCCGCACGAGATCCCAGACGTCGAGAATTGGCATATCTGAGCTTGTTGATTCAACATTGGATAGCGCCATCATACGGCCATCGGTGGACACTTCTATCACGGGGATGCTGTTCATGTCTACGTGAAAGCCAAACTCATGAAAGACCTTGCCGGTCAGCGGTTCCACCAAACGGGCTGGGCTTGACGGTGTGTCTATGACGGCAACAGCAAACCCGGACCCGAGCGGCATGCCGTATGCAGCATAGGGCAACGGTATGCTTCTTGATTGGATCCACGTACCATCCTCAGCACACACAAAGAGATGGGCCACAGCACCTTCAAATCGCAGATCCCAGAGAGAATCTCCTCTGGCCATATGAACTGAGAGAAGGGCTTTGCCCGTGCTGGCAAAGCACACACTCGAACAGAAGTCACCATACTCAAATCTTGCAATATCTCTGGCGGAGCGCAAATCCCTCAAGATCACGGTCCCATCCAACAAGCCAAAGGCAGCGATTGGATCCTTTGGATGGCGAACCGCTCTCCAAATCGCGGGTGTGCCAGGACCTTCAGGAAGCTCCATGACAGAGGTAGGTTTAAGACCAGCAAAATCACCCATACACGCAATAGCCTCGCTCCGCAGATCTGCCAGCTTCTTCTGCGGAACATTTAGCTCACAGGCCCGTTCTAGAGCCTCGAATACCTCATTCCGATATCCCGTACCGCGGGCAAGACGCACGGCACGCGCTTCCTTCAACAGGGAATCGTACAGATTACTCTCAGCGCGATCCTGTTCTTCCAGAGCCTGCATCTTAGCCATCTGTGCCCGGTCTCGCTCCGCTTCGGCGACACCTTTGGCCTGTTGTGCAACCCACGCCTGGTGCGACGAGATGATCACAGCTATAATTAGGATGGCTGCAACCGTCACAAAAGAAACGCACAGGGTTTTGTTCCGCTTAACGAACTTCTGAACCCTGTAGACAGTGCTCGGCCGACCCGCCAGCACCGGCTCATAATCCAGATGACGCTGGACATCTGCAGCCAATTCGCTGACCGATTCGTATCTTCGGTTGCGGTCCTTCTCCATCGTTTTCATGACGATCCAATCCAGGTCCGTGCGAATCAGTTTGCAGAGCAATTCGGGGCTGGTTCGGCGGTGCTTGGCGACGTCCGTGAGGGCTTCACCTAACGTGCTGATCTTCGTGGACGGCCGGATCGGTTCCTCCTCGCGGATAATACGCTGCATCTCGCCATAACCTTTGCTCAGCAGATATTCCGAATCAAACGGTGTTGTGCTTGTGAGCAATTCGTACAACAACACACCTAAGGAAAAAACATCCGTCCGAGTGTCGATATCCAGACCGCTCATCTCGGCCTGTTCAGGACTCATATACTCCGGTGTGCCGATCATCTGCGAAAAGCGTGTAAAAACCGTCTTTTCCGTCAGTTGCTGGTTGACGGCCTTGGCGATGCCGAAATCGATGACTTTGCAGACGGGTTGCCCGTCATGCAGCGTTACCAGGATGTTCGAGGGCTTGATATCCCGATGAATGATGCCGCGCTGGTGGGCATGTTGTACGGCTTGACATGCGAAGATGAAGAGGTCCAGACGCTCACGCGTCGTCAGGCTATTCTTGTCACAGAATTCAGTAATCGGCAGACCCCGGACCAGCTCCATGACGAAGTACGGTCGCCCCGTATCGGTCGTACCCGCATCCAGGACCTTGGCGATATTCGGATGGTCCATCATAGCCAGGGCCTGGCGCTCCGCCTCGAAACGGGCAATGACCTGCTTTGTGTTCATGCCTAATTTGATAATCTTCAGAGCCACCCGGCGGCGGATAGGGTGTTTCTGTTCGGCCATATAGACCGTTGCCATCCCGCCTTCCCCGATCTTTTCCAGAAGCTTATAGCGGCCGATGACCGTGCCGCTTGCTTCGGGTACAATAGATGTCTCCAACGTTGCGTTTGGATCGGTATGCGGAGCCTCCAGAAAGCTACCCGCTTCCTGGTTCCATTGGAGCAGGGCTTCCACCTCTGCTCGCAGCTTCTCGTCTCCAGCACAGATCTCGTCAAGGTACTTCGCCTGTTCCGCCGGGTCTTTTAGCTCGACCGCATGGTTAAAGATCTCTTCCGCATTGCCTTTCATATCTTAGTATCCTCGACCTTAATCTGAGCATTCACCCTTTCTGGTTCAGATTGTTCTTCATGCATATGTTCCTCGGCCTCGTCGATCTCCGTAAAGGATGGCGCTTGCCACATATAGAGCTCTTCAGGAGAATATGGATTGGTGCCCGCCATAGCGGCCACTATGTTGCCATCCGGGGAAAAAGCGACAAAGTGTGCGTCAGAGTCAACGTGCAGTTTGATCAACTCACGTCCTGTGGCAATATGCCATCCCATGATGGTCTCACCGCTTGCTGACATGAGAGTTCCTCCATCTGGAGAAAAGGCCAGTCCAGTGACTTCTTGCTTCTGCCCAACCAGTTCTTGCCTAAGATCCCCTGTGGCCGCATCCCATAATAGAATTCTGCTGTCACCGCCTCCAGTGGCCAGAACTGCACTGTCAGGGCTGAATGCTGCAGAAGTCATGTAATTGCGATGTGCATGTATCTCATAGCGTTTCTCGATAGCATCGAGGTCATTGCAGGACCAAACAACAGTCAAATTGTCAGCTGTATTATAAGTGGCGTCGGCGGTTAGGAGAAGTCGTCCATCTGGAGAAAACGCAACCACTCCGACACTCTCCTCGTGTGCTTTCAGTACTTTGATCCTTGTGCCGTCCCCCCAATTAGCTATTATCACCGAGCCATCGGAACGGCCACTAGCGACCAGCTTTCGGTGCTTGCACACAGCGAGCAGTGATGAGGGTATGCCCGGTGCAGGCCAGAGGTCGGTTTCCCAGGTCGTGCGATTTTTGGCAAGGTTCCACTTGGCAAGTCCCAGAGAGTCTGCTGCCACTTTAAGTAACACGATCTCTGTCTCGTCTTCTGCAAAGCCGATGGGGTAGCCACTGATCTCGGTGTCGAGGAAGCTAGCTGCCTCGAGATCATATAGGCGTGTCTCGAACCTGAAATTGAGGAAATCACCGATAGCCAGCAGGGCTAACTGTCCATCTTTGGAAAAGTTTGGTTTACATGGCAGAAAATGATTCGATACCTTGGTCACCGTTTGTTTAGGTTCGATATCCCAGAGCAGCACTTTGTTATCGAAACCACCAGTCGCAAATTGCATATCATCAGATGCCATTGTGACAGCGTATACTTCACTGGTATGCCCAAGAAGGCGGGCTTTTTCTTGAAATGAATCCCCCGATACTTCCCAGAGACGAACGGCATGATCCATGCCTGCTGTCACCATTAGCGTTCCATTTGAATTGGCTACAGCCTGGACAATGTTACAGGCCATGGTCTTTTTTATTGGTATGGTTATGTCGCCTGACTCGAAATCCCATAAGAGCGACCCATTTGTTATATCTCCCAGAAAGAGTGTGTTTCTTTCGGGGATAAAGGTAACACGTTCCCGCCAGAGGAAAGGTGCTCCCAGGAAATCCTCAAGCGAGGTTACCCATTGCATGGTTCTGACATTCCAAATATCAAACCGTCCTGATGTTGATGCAAATGTAGCCAAATACTTGCCATCATCTGAAAAGGCTGCGACAGATACTGGGAGGTCACTATCCCCCCATTGCTCTTTCTTAGAATCTTTCTTGCGAGACAGATCCAGTCTCGTTCCCTTGCCATTGGCAGTGAAATCCCACAGTGTAACAATTCCATTAGCATAGGCGACTGCCAAGGTTGCATCTGAGGGGGAGAACACAGCAGAAGCACATCCGTATTGCTGCTCATAGGATTCTCTGAAAAGTTCAAAACCTCTTGTCCTCCAAATCAGGACCTTACCTCCGGTGTCTGCTGCAGCGAAATAAAATCCGTCGTTTGAAAAAGACACTGATCGGACCACGTTACTCGCTTGAGCGCGCAGCAGCACGTTTCCCGTCATGTCCCGTACGATAACTGTATGGTCCTCGCTCCCAGAGGCTAACAACTTCCCATCGGGTGAAAATGCAACACAGTTTACCCTACTCTTGTGCTCAACAAAACGCTGCGCAGGGTCTCCTTGAGCCCGCTTCCACAGGTAACGCCATTCCCAGCCGCGTATGTCATCCTCCGAGGCAAGCCCCTCATAGGCCTTCAGCAACGTCAGGGCGGCCCCGATGTTGCCGTCATCTATGTTCTGTTGGGCCGCTTTCATGTCTGCCGCATAAAGGTTACGTCTGGCGTCTGTCTCACTGGCTTTGGCGTTATCGCGTTCCTGTATGGCCATTTGCTCCATAGTCTTGGCCTGGATCTCAGCGGCCCGGGCTGATTCTTCCGCTTTCAACGCACGATCTTTTTCAATGCCAAGTTGATGAGCCGCTCGACTGGCCCGGACCATCTGCCACAAGCTTACCGTTGTAGCAAGCACGAGAACTGCCGCGATCACGCTAGCTGACATAACCAGAAGCCTGTTTCGCTTGACGAATTTCTGCACGCGGTAGACGGTGCTTGGCCTTCCGGCCAGCACCGGTTCATTTTCTAAATGACGCTGGATATCGGCCGCCAATTCGCTCACCGATTCGTACCTTCGACTGCGATCCTTCTCCAGCGTCTTCATAACGATCCAGTCCAGGTCTGTGCGGATCAGCTTGCAGAGCAACTCCGGGCTGGTCCGTCGGTGTTTGGCGACCTCTGTGAGGGCTTCACCTAACGTGCTGATCTTGGTGGACGGACGGATGGGTTCCTCCTCCCGTATAATCCGTTGCATCTCGCCATAGCCCTTGCTCAACAAGTATTCAGAATCGAACGGTGTTGTACCCGTGAGCAATTCGTACAACAACACGCCTAAAGAAAAAACATCCGTTCGCGTGTCGATATCCAGTCCACTCATCTCCGCTTGCTCCGGACTCATATATTCCGGCGTGCCGATCATCTGTGAATAGCGTGTAAAAACCGTCTTTTCTGTCAATTGCTGGTTCACGGCCTTGGCGATGCCGAAATCGATTACTTTCGGCACCGGCTGCCCATCATGCAGCGTTACTAGGATGTTCGAGGGCTTGATATCCCGGTGAATCACTCCGCGCTGGTGGGCATGCTGGACCGCTTGACATGCGAAGATGAAGAGGTCCAAACGTTCACGCGTCGTCAGGCTGTTCTTGTCACAGAATTCAGTAATCGGCAGACCCCGGACCAACTCCATGACGAAGTATGGACGGCCCGTATCGGTCGTGCCCGCATCGAAGACCTTGGCGATATTCGGATGGTCCATCATGGCCAAAGCCTGGCGCTCCGCCTCGAAACGGGCAATGACCTGTTTGGTGTCCATGCCCAATTTGATGATCTTCAGAGCCACACGACGACGGATGGGCTGTTTCTGTTCAGCCATATAGACTGTCGCCATACCCCCTTCACCGATCTTCTCCAGGAGCTTATAGCGTCCGATGACCGTGCCGGAGCATTCCGGTAGGGCGGACGTCTCTAACGTTGCATTCGAATCGTCATCCGGGACGTCTAAGAAACTTCCTGCCTCTCGATCCCATTTGAGTAACGCCTCCACCTCGGCACGCAACTTTTCATCCCCAGCACAAACCTGCTCCAGGTATTCTGATTGTTCCACTGGATCGGATATCTCGACGGCTTTGTTGAAAATATCTTCCGCCTTCTTATTCGCTGCCATTGCTATACTCCTTCGTGCCCTGAATTCTCGTTTATTCTATTTCTGATGAGTGTCGGAATCGCGGTCATCTCGACGGCTGAGCCATGTATCCTGCCAAAAGGCGACCAGCATAAAAGTTCCGGCAATAGCAGCAGTCCACAGAAGCCTGGCATCCGGAATCATTTGGCTCATATCCGAGAGCGAAACATTGATTTCATTACTTCCAATCCCAATTAATTCAGCTATTTGATTGATCCAGGCGTTCATGATGAAATCTCCTTTCTATCGTTGTCAGGTCGAGTGTTTTGTTTCTTCACAATGACCTGCGACATCGAGACCTCATTTGGATCAAGATTTTTAAGAAAAACCAATTTTTTTTGGGGGGAATCAGTCTTTGGAGCGGATTCTCCCATACAGCCATGCCCTGGCGTAGGTCCATTGTCGTTTGGCTGTGGCCGATGAGATATTCAGGATCTGAGCGGCCTGTTCTATGGTTAAGCCTGCAAAATAGCGCAATTTTACTAATTCAGCCTTTTGTGGATCGCTCTCTGTCAGTTCCGTAAGCGCCTCATCCAGGGCAATCAAATCTTCGGAACTTCCTTCTGATACAAAATCTCCGTCCATAAGTTCTACCTTCATGCGGCCACCCCCGTGTTTGAGACGTTGTTTACGACGGGCGCTTTCGGTCAGGATACGACGCATCGCTTCCGCTGCGGCTCCGAAAAAATACGTTCGGCTACGCCAGTTCTGACCTTGTGAACCAGCTAACCGAAGATAGGCCTCATGAACTAAAGCAGTTGCCTGAAGCGTATGGCCTGGGCGTTCACGGGCTAGTTTTTGATCAGCAAGCTGACGCAGTTCTTTGTAAACAGCAGGTAACAGCTTGTCGATAGCTTCCTCATCGCCTCGTTCAAGAGCGTTAAGAATAAGTGTTATATCTTTCATGGCTCTTGCCGGTGAATAACTTACTCCAATATTATCGATTACGACTACGTTCGGTATCGACCCAAAACTTCATGAATCTCAACTTCTGGGAGCTAATGTTATAAGAGAATCCAACACCTATCAAATGATTTATCCCTCCTTTTCACTTCTTCCGAGTCGCACATTGTTTATTAAATCTCATTGTTGAATGATAATCGTTTAGAACCCAAGAACATTAATATCCCTCAGTGTCCCAAGTCTCAACCTCTACCTAAACGATTTTCTTGAATATGGTTTGAATTTGATCTGTTAAAGAAGCTGTGGATAAATTACATACCATCACACTATATTACAATTAAATTTTGTTATCTCAAGATAAGAATGTGATCCGAAATAACATAAATCCCTTTACACAACCTTCGGGTATCTCTTTCACAACCAGTCAGCCACCGGTAAAAGATTGACGGCCTGGCGCAACACGGGATCGACATTGGTATATACGTCATTCGTAAGTTGTGGGCTGGAGTGTTCCAGCAATCGCTGAGTCACGGCAGTGGACACACCCCTTTGGGCTAATAACGAAGCAAATGTTTTTCGCTTATGCCGAGCTCGGCATAAGCGAAATTATGCCGACACTCCAATTATGCCGAGTAGGTTTAGTTTTTCCCGTCTATTTCAGTGTTTTGCGTATTGATTACTCGGCATAATTATGCTGT
>Ga0272441_10006764_pt1 | contig 19008 bp, 11 predicted proteins | sample SSMProp6N_FD_193582 | JGI IMG/M metagenome (GOLD analysis project Ga0272441, IMG submission 193582) | Marine sediment archaeal communities from Little Sippewissett salt marsh, Falmouth, MA, United States - SSM-Prop-6N | ecosystem: Environmental > Aquatic > Marine > Wetlands > Sediment ... | reverse complement strand
ATATATCATGGATACAGAAGCTAAATTAAAATTAGCAATAGACACATTGAAAGAAGTATTAAGGGTAGTAAGGCAACCAGCATCCGGGCACATGTTAATTGAAAGGGAAGAAACGATCGCAGCCGCTGAAATAGTTTTGTCTGGATTGGAATATATGAAATGAAAATACGCTCAATCCAAGGTCAAGAAATAGAATATGAGCAACCAGTATACACCGTCATAGAAACAATAGTGGTATGGAATTATTTTTGCTTAAAGATAAATTGCTTTTTTGCTTTTTTTAGACGGTACAGAGACCCTGATATATGTTGCCCGAAATGCGGGGAAAATAAAGATGTTGTTTTTAGGGAGCTGAAATGAAAAACATATACATAGGCGTAGACCCAGATTTGAGAACATTAAACTGTGCTTTATTATTGGATTACCCTCCAATTCGCACCTTACAGGCTGTGTTTCTCAGGCGAAATAGGGCTAAAGAGGTAGGCGATAAAGTGGTATCTAATGCTGTTGATGCGGCAGCTTTACTTGTGGATGATGTTCTGAATTATTTTATAGCAAATCCCCAATATCAAATGGAAACGGTTACATTGATAGCAGAGAGTCAATCAATGCAGCATCAGCGACATTCTAATCGCAAGATAGATCCGGATGATATTTTACGGGTAGGTCAGATCATAGGTATTCTCATGGGGTCTTTTAAAGAAATAGTAGAAAATATTCACCTGGTTCAACCTTCCAAATGGAAAAAACAAATACCTAAAAAAATACACCACCCCCGGATTTTAAACCATTTAAATCTGCCATATAAAAAACTAACGACAACTATTTACCCAGAAAATTTTAAAGAATTAAGTAAGTATTCCGGAGATAAGGTAAATCCAGGTGATTTTGAAGACATAAACGACAGTATCGGATTAGCTCTTTATGGTGCTATTAATGAATTATAAATAAGTAAAGAATGGGTGTATAGAAAAGAAAGACTTATCTATATTAGAATAAGAAAAATAGGGAGTCGTACCTTCAAAGTACGGCTCCCTTATTTAAGGAGGGTTATGAAAAGACTATGTGTGTAATCCAAATTTACTGTTACAACCGATTATCAACTCATCTATTTGCAACAATTTTTGAGGGTGCATTTTAACATTAAGAACAGGCAGTTTAAGATCGTCAGGGAATATGTCGTAACACCCCTCTGAACAAAATAGATTCCACGGATTCTCTCGACCGCTAAAACCACACCCCACCGCACCTAACGTGTCGTATTTGCAAAGTCCGGCCTTTTGTAAAGCTACCCACAGTTCGGCTCTGTATCGGGCCACACGTTCTTGTTCTGGCGTGATAAAGGGGAACTCTACAAATTTCCACCGTTCTGGATGTCCGTAAGTTATTTTTTTAAACCTGGGACCTATACCAAACTCACTCGACCAACTCATACCATCCGAGAATATTGTCTCGACATGTGTGTAAGGGTCTGATACCCTAAGAATCCCTTTGTGGATAAACTTAGCACCTTCTGATCTACCGTTATAAAAAGCATGTCTATACATAATACACCTTTCTATTCAATTTGTTCAAACAAAACACACCCAAATTTAGCGGATGTTTTAAAGTAATCACCATAACCATCACACCCACCCGCTCTTATAAAACCACTTTAGCTTTCATTCATATCAGGATGTTCACATTCTTCAAACTCATCGAGCTCTGCATTCGGATATACATTTCTAAACCAATGCTTACAATTTTTGCATACTTCTTTCATATCAATAACCTTTGCCTTTCTATTCAATAAAAGTACGTGTCATTACCTCATTATTTTTAGTGGGTGAAGAATCCGAATAAGTAAGATTAGCACGAGGGTTGTAGAGACCCTTTGTAATACAAGTATCTGTGTTAGCTGGTGATGCGGCATCGAACATCATTATCCCGTATACCCTTTTACTGTCCAGTGCAGGTATGATCAAATTAGGAAAACCTGTTATAGTGGAAACTACCCCACCCGTCCAATGACCGCTATCAAACGCTGCATTAGCCCAAGAAGTCGCAGCAGCAGGAATCCCTGTAGTAGCATCACATAGATACCCTGTCTTTATATCATACAGAATAAAATACGGGTTAGTGAGCAACACCCCATTGTTGTAAGTGGGCAGGGATATTGTAGCCGCGGGATAGGTAGCGGCTTTTACATCCCTTGGCAGGTTATTCAATATCATGAGGGATATGAAAAATATAAAAGTCAATGTAACTACCGTGATTTTACCATAATGTTTTTTGATCGTGTTCATTTTGTTCTCCTGTTAAAATATTATTACTTGTTATATTTAGTCGCTTTTTACATACCAATAAAAATCTTCTGACCCGCCACCCGCAAAAGTAACGGTAATATTTGTACCATCTACTGCAATATTCAGGTCAGAAACACCAGCAGATGCCGGCGTGACGCTTACGATAGTCGGTGTACCGTTTAATCCGTGAGCAATAGTACCGCCCGTTGATAAGCCTGTAGCCTTACCGCCGTTGTCGGACTTGATTTTATTTGTTGCTGAGAATTTAGATGCGTTAGTGCCCCCTCTTTTTGTTGTACCGTCAAGAGCAGAGCCATTGCCCGTTATCCTTAAATCCCCTGACGTAGTAGGCGTGCCATATGGATTAAACGAATTACCAGCAATCGTACAATACGACGAAGATCTGTCCATCTGGATTCCATACTGCATCGCAACAGCAGTAAAATCAAACGTATTATTATTAATGATATTAAGCGTTGTATTGGTAATAGCTGATTTACCAAGAACTATTCCCGTAGTCGAATCAATATTATTCATAATAGGAACAACAAATCTATTATTGTTTGCAAAGTTACTCTTACCTCCAAAGATCGCTATGCCCGGTGTTCCTTCGGATACACCATTAAATTCGGAGTTCGATATTAAGGTTCTGTCTGATCTGTTCAAAAGTAGCCCACAACCTTCGTTTGTAATAAACTTACACGCGGAAATTTTAGGGCCATACCCACAATCTATAAATTCTGCTCCATGTGAAAAGTTAGACAGAATTTCTTCATCTCCCGTTTGTGTATAAGTATCCCATGATTGGAATATTGTAAAATTATTATCATCTACCACACTGGCTACTGTCCAGAATCCGTTGAGTTTTAAACCTTGACCGCCTAAACCACCTCTTATTCCTATTACATCACCAGCAGTATATCCATGATCAGTTAATGTAAAAGTCTGAACATTATTACCAGATACACTGGTTGCAGACGTAACTACACTTGCGTTTAAGGATTTAGTGGTTACTCCAGGGGTTACGCCATCACCAACCCGAACATGTCTGCCGCAAAACTCTATAATTACGTTATCTAAAATCCAGCCCCAGGAATTACCTTTACAAATAATTCCAGAATCACGGAAATCCTGAATAAACAAATTACGCAAGTTAAAATCGTATAACAAATCTACATCGGTAGCCCCAGATCCTTCATACTCATAATTTAAAAAATTACCAGAAGTTCTGCTTGATGAATTACCGGTAGCAAGTAAATCGCTTATCCCGCTAAAAATAGTTTGTTCATATCTACCAAAAGTAAACATATTAACATCAGCAACAAGATTTAACTGAGTACATTTTACACCAGAACCCTTAATAAATACAGTAGGAGATACCCCTACACCACCTGCTAAGTGAGCAGGAGTACCACAATGATAAATTGTAGCTGCTATATTAAACGTACCCTCGGATAACTCTATCGTAGCAAAATTGTTATGGCTAACTGCTGTATCAATAGCGAGTTGTATCTGCACATTATCCGCTGTACCGTCACATAAATAATCCGCACAGGCTTTTATATGAACAGGAGCATCGCTTGCAGCTACCGTAACGGTTAAACCGCCACTGCCTCCAGACACATCGTCAAAAAAAGCACCGTGACTAACACCTACCATAACCAATAACACAATCAATACTACCTTTATCTTACGCATGTTTTTTCCTCATTAAATAGTTCTAACAATTAATTCTTATATTCCATTAAGCCCATATTACATGTAAATATATTAGCATCATCAGCGGAAGCCCATGTTGCGGTAACTGTAATATCTAACAAACCCGTTGTATCTATTTCAACTACATTGCATGTAACATTAGAGTTATCACCATCTATAGTCATTTCAAGATGATACGCCATATGGCCTGTAGACCCTATATCCCGGACAATATTGTAACCTGATATATGCCAGCAAACGTCCGTAAATTTAGCTTCTGTTGACGTTATGGTTGCTGCCTCAGTTGTACCAACATAAACTTTGACTGTAACCGTATGACCCGATGAACCTACTTTATTTGACAACGTACCAGATATAAGCATTTTTAAAACGTTACCTGCAACCCATGAATTTGCAGGAACCGAAGCCTCGTAGACTTCTGTCTCATCTGTTGTATTGGCTACTGTTGTTGTAGTCAACTTAACGTCGCTTGTACGGTCAATAACCTTTTGAAGGTCTTTGTTAGTTATGTAAGTCTTATTCCCATAATACTCAATTGATCCCGATGATGGTGTAGTTAGCAATGGACCTGCGGTAAGTTTAAGAGGTGCTAGACTTGTTGTGCCTGCCGCAAGGTGTAATAGAGCTGTAGGAGCTGTTGAGTCTCCTATACGAACATTGTTATTTACATTTAAATCACCGCTAACTAATAGATTTCCTGTTACATCTAAATCGGTACTAAAGTTAAATTTATTATTATCACTTTCATATGTCAGGGCTTCTGGATCATTACTAGAACCATCAAAAGTAATAACAGCATCGGCCGAGTTAGCAAGTCTGTCTATAGTGATATTGCCATTAAAGGTTGTAAGTCCATAAGTTTCAAAGTTTACAGTTTGATTAGAAGTGGTATTCCCAAAAGAAATAAGATTACCAGCCGGCGTCAGCGATAAATAAGAAATGTCTGTTGTTCCAGAAAAAATCCGCAAAATATCGCCTATAGAAATACCTTTTTGGGCAACTGATCCGTCTGTAGTGGATGCGTCTAAAATAGCATAATTATCGTCTTCGGATAGCCATGTAAAATTACCTGATACTATCGGCGAGTTAAGAGTAAGTCCAGACAGAATAAGCCCCGGCACATACGTTTTAGTCGTATTGTCCCAGACTAATACCTGATTATCCACAGTACCTTGTTCGACGTAGGTTTTTCCACCACCAACATACCCACCATCAAAAAAAGAACCTCGACTTGTATTGACGATAAGTAATAACATCGTTAAAAATAATATTTTTCGCATGACTATTCCTTATTTAAACTCTTTTCTATTATAGGTAATTCATAATTTATAACTACGTTTAAACTAATCCTTAAACTTTTTAATATGTTTTCAACATTATCTATAGTACGTTCTATGACATACGCGGTATCGACAGATCCACTTGCTATTAACCTATCCAGCTTATCGATAGCCTCGTTTAAGTCATTTGATTCCAGGTCTTTCTTTATTTTTTCTATTCTATTGTCCATAGAAAACTCTTTTATGTTCTATTAACTATCCATTGCCACAAATCTTTAATACAAATACCGATACACACAAAAAAAGCACCCACAAGACCGTTAAAAAATGGTCTCTTAATAAAACTAACATTTTCTTTTCTTTGTTTAAGATCATCATCCAGTTTTTCCACTTTTTTCTTTATTCCAGGAATAGCATTAGTTCCCCACATATCCAAAGATAAATCCGATACCACTTTACTTAGGGGGCAAGTATCCTGATGCTGTTTCATAGCCTCTGTAACAGCAATCTTAACAATCTGTTCCGTATATTTTGTTATCGATACTTTAACATCAGTATTTTCACCATCAGACATAAATAAGTTCCTCTTTTCAGTTAAATTATATTTGATTACTGTTTATTAGTTCGACAAGGAATTTTCTTGCTTTTTCCTTAGATTTATTTATTTCTTTTAACATATCGTCTCTCGATCCGCTATTCAAAATATCGCCAAGATCGTCTTTAATATATTTGATAACAGATTTTTCATAAAAAGCCATCCTTTTCTCATTGAGTTTGATACCTTGTACCTTATCTCCGATTCCTATTGTAGTAATACCATTATCGAATAAAAACTCACGAACATCCTTATCTAATGATTTATAAATGCGTTGACCGGCATCGAATAAATCCTTTGATTGTTTAAAACTATAAGGCTCCTGTGCTTTTTCTTGTTTCACTTTAATTGCTAAATCTTTATATTCAGGTAATTGTTTTAATTCTTTAGTTTGACTTGGAGTTAATTTGTCCCAAGTAACACCATATAAATCCTTAGCCAAATCATCTTCTAATCTTTGGAGTTGTGTGTACGCCCGTACTTTATAAGATTGAACACCAACACCAATGATCCCTGCCCCTAAAGCGGTTATAGAATCTAAAAGGCCACTGTTTTGAAAAGTATCAATAGCGTCATTGAGGAACAGCATAGAAAAAGAATCCCACACAGATTTTAATCTGTTCGTAGGGACACCCATAAAGTTTTTACCAGTCCAAAGAGAAACTGCTAGATTTATAACAGGTGCTTCTTTACTCCTTAAAAACCTCCATAAAATCCTACTTCGATCTTCTTTTACATATCTACCAGAAGCAGATTTCCGTTTACCGGTAGCAAATTGCATATTGAATCTGACCATCGCCCCTAAACCGGCAGTAAAGTCATATCTCTCATTACCATCTTTAACTTTAAAGAAATCAGCAGACCACGGGTTAAATATGTTTTCATTATCTTCAGGGTCGGCCAGATATGCAGCCAGGGCTACCAGTGTTTGAAATGCTAAAAACTTACCCAAAGCCTTTGTTGATTGCCTCAATAAAACCTTATCAAAATGGTTATGCAATCTGTATCTATCCACATTATTAGAATCTGTGTATTTCTCAACAGTAGGTAAAACACTTCGAGCCATACCAAAACCAGTATTGACCAAACTTGCTTTAGCTAAAGAATATCGTAAAGCAAAAGTCACATAATTAAGTTTATTGATTACATCTTTAGCCACACGAGATCGACCAAAAGATGAACGCATTGTAAGATCGTTAATCCATTTACCCAAACGATCCATAGTACGCAAATCGCTTTCGGTAGGAGCTACTGCAAAATCCCCAGACAACTCTCCGGACTTGCTATATTGTTCTGTTAAAATATCGAACAATTGCATCCTATTCCAGTTTTGAGGATCTACAAAAGCGGCACCGCCTCTTTTATATAACTGCCCTATAATAGGTATTTTATCTATCCATTTAGAAGCAACAACTTCTTCTGTAGATAGAGAACCTGCTTTAGAGAATTGGATATTGCCCCATGTTTTAGCGGCATAATATTTAGGGTGTGATTCCGTTTCTTCCCGAATAGTCAAAGCATAATCAGGATCGGCATAGGACTTCAAAGTTTTTTTAACAGATTCCACATAAGTTTTATGGTCAACAAAAGCGGTAGGTAGTAATTGTCTTGCGATACCAGAAACCTCGCCACCTGTCATAGCATTTTTAATCATTGCCGGAATATCCATAACCACATTAAACACTTTATGGCTGGTAGGCATTTTTTTAACTATAGCATCATAATACATTTCATCAAATTGTTGCTTCAACCTACTGACTACGGCTTTTCGAGCTATTATTGTCGGAGATAGCATAGGGGCTTTACGTGTTCTTTTGGAATAATCTCCTGTACGAATACGTTCCTTAATCTCAGCGGCTTTTTTATCTAACCGGTCGATTACTTGTTGTTCCGTAACTTGTCTCTTATCGATTCCCAAGATTTTCTTTTGAGTCGTAATCCAGTCATCTAATTGTTTAACCGCATCGCTCTTACTTACAACCCCTCTGCGTCTGGCCGGATTTATTTTCCCTTCTTTTATATCTAAAAGAGTTTTGGCACGTTTAGCTTGTTTATTAAACTCTTTAATAGCTTTTTGCGATTCACTTAAGTTTTTAGCCCGATACACACCAGTATCTGTAAGAATATCTAAAATGTCTAGTTCTGAAATGTCCGGCATAGTATCTTTAACGCGGTTAAAAACATCTTCGATAACCGACTTTAAATCTTCCTTGCCTGATGCTACAGTATTGCGGGATATTTGTTTTATAACCCTGCCAATTTCGGACTTATCGCCACCTTCTTCGATTATGTTATCCAACTTTTCGACAAGGTCTTTTTGGTCGGCTTCCAGTAAATCACCATGTGCTTTATTCCAAACATCTTTCAAGTGAGGCCGTACAGCATCTCCTAAATCTTTACGCATTTTATTGGCCCATAACTCATAAGAAACATTCGCCACTTGACGACTTGCAGCTTCTATGTGATACACACCAATGCGAACCACTGCTGCCATCTTAGCTGGAGGTATGCCAACATTTAATCCACCTGAAACAAGAGTCTTTAAATCCTTCTCGTATTGTTCCTGCGACACTAAACGGTTTTTACTTCCATATTTTTTACGTGTGGTTGTTTTACGTGTCGTTGTTTTGCGGGAAGTTTTAACAGATGTTTTAGTTGATTCTATAAACTTCTGAGCTTCCAACTCTTGTATTTTAGCTTGTTTTTCCTGTTCTCTATCCAAAGCTTCTTTTAATTTTTTATTGGCTAACGCTAATTCTGCATGTAATTTTGTAATTTTATCTGTTTCTTTAGCAGATAATTCCTGACCTTCAGCAGATGACATTTTATTCAGCATCCCGATTAGTGTATAGTTTTGATCTACTAATCTGGTACGGAATTGAAGTAGACGGGCTGGCTCGGTAGCGATGGCTGTATTTATATCTGAAACAGTACGAAACTCTTCGATACTCTGCAAAAGCATTTTTCGGATAATAAATTCACCCTCACTGTCTTTAGCGGCAACAGCTTCGTCTAATTTATTATTTAAATCTAATGCCTGATTATCTAATTGCAGCATACGGTAATCTATAAGAGCTTGTTCATCAAGAGTAACCAAACGCATTTTATTTTTAAGGCTTTCAACCAAACGAATATCTGCTGTAGGGTCTTGTTCTAATGTTAGTCTAGCTCTATCTATAGTTTCCTGGTTGGATACTACACCTCGTTCTTTTAAAGGGGGCAATCCCTTTTCAGTACGTTTAGTTTCTATCACTCTATTTTTATTAGACATGATGTTAGCATCAGATACCGGAGTAGCTGGTTTAGGTTTAGGTGGTACTGGAGGTGCTTTTTTACCCTTTTCTATGGCCGATGTTTCTATGGATTTAGCCGCACCTCGGGGTTTTTTACCATCGTCTTTAGGTTTAGGGGGTGTTACTTTGGGGGTGGTTGAAAGTGGTGGTGGTGTAGTTTTTTTAGCCTTTTCAGAAAGTAACTGTTTCAATGCCCACGACCTACTCTTTTCTCCACTGCCGACAGGCATAATATCAGACGGTTCGGGTGTTGTATATGTATCGCCCCTAAAATCGAATAAAATAGTTCCAGGCTTTCCGTACCTTACGTTCGATATTTCTTTTCTTAATTCTGCCGTAGCCTTTGGGCCTGATTGAAGTAACTCTACGGCTACTGGAGGTACTGAGGTAAATGTTTTAATCTCTACCAGTTTCTCAGGAGTAATCCCATATTCGGCCAGAACTTCGGTTGGGACGGGTTTGCCTTCTTTTATGGCTTGCTTTATCATCAAAGCATGGTCATCTGTGTTAGTGCCTATGCCTAATTTTTCCAGTAACGCAGCACCTCCAAAATCATTTTGCCCTTCTATATTAGGAACACCATTTCTTAATCCTATTACTTTCAAACCATCTATTGTTACAGGATTTTTTGGAGTAGCAGTACCAAAAAGTCTTTGTTTTTCTTCTTTTACAAATTTGGCAGCCATAGCCGCTCTTTTTTTACTTTGATTAGAGCCAAACATAACCTTACCTGATTCTTCCCGCGTCATTTCCCATGGTTGCTTTTTAGAAGCCTCTTCAGTAACCGGCTTAGGAGGTATCGCTTCGCCTTCTTTTTTAACTCCTTCTACTACTAATTTAGGCTCGGCGGGGGTTTCGGTAGTGGGTGTGGTGGTGGTTGTGGTGGTTGGTTTAGTGGGCTGGGAAATTTTAGAAACGTCAAGTATCATATACTGAGTCTCGTCATTAGCTCTTATTTTAATACCATCAAAGCCCTGATCTCTTAAAGATTCTGCAAACTGTTTAGGGTCGCCTCTATATAATCCAGCTTCAGTCGCTTGCTTCTTGTTTGCTAAATTTAACTTACTTAAATCAACGAAGAACTCATTATGAAACTCGGCATTTGGTCGTCTTGTGTACCCTATAGGGTCATCATTAAACCAGATTCCACCTTCTCTCTGTTCAAGTTTATCCAACTTGCTTACAGAATGATGGTATATCTTAGTCTCCTCCACAGCCCCATGCTCTGCCTGTTCAGCCTTATCAACCTTATCAGTCTGTTCGACTTCATCAGCTTCGATCTGAGGCGTTTTTTCTTTAACCTCTTCAACTACCGGCTCGGCAACAGAAGTTTGATCTGCCGGCGTCGTGATAGGTTTTACGGGTGTAAGAACCAACGGTTTAGCGATAGGTGCCATTATCGGTGCGGTTTCTTCCGCTGGTTTGACTTCCGGTGCGGTGTTGGGAACCCTACGCAATACTTTTGAAGGTATCGGATCAGTAACAGTAGAGGAGGCCGCTGGAGTCGGGGCGACCTCCTCTGGTGGGGAAGAAGTGACTTCTGTTTTTTGATCTATATTTTGTTGACCGGTACTTACAGCACCGCCAAGTGCTCCTAACAAACTACCAGCGGCCATAGAATCCTGCCAACCAGATGTTATTTTATCCCATTCGACGCGTAAAGCATCTAAACCCTTTTCATCTTTAATACCTTTATTTCTTGCTACTTCCTGAACATAATTTTGTCCCAATGCCGCAAAAAGTTCCTCAAAAGCCTCCACAGAACCTTGCTGAACCGCACGTATTAAAAATTTCTTTCCCCCACCCTTTAACAACATGTCCATAGGCAGCTTTTCGGTCAATGCCTCAATAGAACCCGCCAGCACCGAAGCGGTCAACGCTATTTCTGGGGATATATTCTCTTTTCGTAATTCCTCATAAGATGATGCTGTTGATTGTGTTCCTAACAAAGCAAGTCCTATGTTGGGGTTTTTTGTAATTAAAGTGGCTGCTACAGCACTTCCATATCCCGGTAACGATTCGCTAGCACCCACAAAAGTTCTGGCAAACGGGTGATCCATAAAAGAACCAGCCCGAATATCTTGCATCTTTTTAGATGGTTTCAATCTACCCTTTTGTTTTTCATTCCAATAATCGATCATGTACTGACCGACATTTACCATTGTGTCAGACACTTCCTTCTTTTTATCTGGTAACATAGTAGATAAAACATTTATAGCAGATCCCAGGCCTGGCATTCTTTTAGCGGTAGCCAACAACCCGTATTTAGATTGCATATCCTCACCCAACATAACAGCTATTTGCCCGGGTAGTTTTTCTATGTCTATAACACCCCTGCCAGCACCTTTAGCGACCTCTATTGCTGTCTCTCCGGCACCAATATCTATGTTATCTCCTATCGTAGAAAGTCTGCCAAAATCAGGAGTCTCAATACTCTTCTGCATATTCCCTGTATTATAAAACCCTTTTAGATTTACCGGTGATTGTTGCGTAGTATTTTTCATAGCACGCATTATAACATTATCTGAACCGGTATCAAGATTATTTGTCACAGATTTATTGATTTTTTCACTTTTCTGAGTAATAGGTGTTACCGGCTGCATATCCAGCTTATTAATTGGCTTAACCGGCTGCATATCCAACTTAATAGTCGGCTTAACTGGTTGTAAATCCAATTTCATCATGGTTTACCTGTTTGGTATACACTTCCTTTAGGATATTGTTTTTTAAACTCGTCTATCTGATCGGTAGGTATTGAAAAATACTCACCATTATTTTCCACATAAGTTTTACCTTCCGGAACAGGAGGTAAAGTTGCTACTGTAACACCTTGATCATCTTGTAGAATTACTGATTGACTAGATTTTTCAGAAGCAATATATCTGTATTCCGGCTCTATGTATTTCTTATAACCCAACTGTTCGGAATACTTACGACCTTCCTTATCTGTTTTAACACCTGCTGGATATTCGGCAACATCCTTTTTAGTTATCGTATATCCTTGTTTGCTAGCTTCTTTTTTATATGCTTTAAACATTTCAGGAGTCATGTTTTTTGTATCTTTATCTAAATCCCGTTGTAATTTACGAATATCTCCATCCGTTTTTCCTACCGCGGCAATTCGAGCTTCTGCGTATTTATTATCTAATTCCTTACCCTCTAAATCTAATACCCGTAATTTAGCTTTATATAAATCATCCGACACTTTACCTTCTTGTTGCTGATTAAATAACACTTCTCTCATTCCTTGATTTTCTGCCGCCCTTTTAGCATCTTCAGCAGCCCACCCCATTTTCAATTTGTCGTTTTCTATATCCTGAATAACTTTCTGGAATTGTAGTGGGTCCATGAGTTTTTGCTGTGCTATATCTCGTTTCTTTTGTTCCACACCTAATTCAGCAGCTTCTTTTTGAGATGGGAAGATGTCTGCTTTTTGTTGAATATTCTGTTCAGCAGCTTCTTTGCGAATGGGTGCCATATCCCTAGCAATTTTCGTATTTTGTTCAGTCCCGGCAGTCCTTGCCTTAGTACCTGCTAACTCAGCCTGATACATAGGATTTTTCTGCAACATAGACAATTTAAAATTACTGAGCAAAGATTCTTCTACCATCTTATCAGTGATGTCCACATCTCTAGGGGCACCGCCTAACAATCGCCCCGCCGATTGCCACACACCCGCTAAACCCTCACCACGAGGAGCTTCAACCCTATTGGCTTTTTGAATAGCTACCATAGGATCAACATTATTATTTACATCTGTCATTATCTGATCGATTCTATACCGCTTCTGGCGATTTTGTTCCGCCTGACCTACCGATTTTAAAATATTGCCGATAGACTGTGCCATCGCCATATCTATTCTGGGATCGTTTGTCAAATCTATAACAGCCATAATATATTATCCTTTATTTATTTATTTATCTATTAAGCACCTAATTACGAAGCCGCAATTTTGCCGCCAACAGAAGCCGCGAAACCTAAATCAGTCAACCCACCACCTGTAACCGTAGTGTTTCCCATTCCTCCAACAGCCTGTAAAGTAGGTACCTGGTACTGAAACGGTGCTATGGTGTTTAAATAATCGCTCATATACTCAGCACTAAGGCTTAATTGCTCTAATTCTCTAGGTAATGCCCCATATTCTTTAACGGCCCCTAACCGACTCTGTGTGTCTGAAGTAGCTAAATTAGCAGCTGTTAAAGGTGCTTGGTATCTACGTTCTCGTTCTTGTGCGGCATATGGAGCCAAGGAACCCAACAACTCGGTATTCAACCTGCCAATTTCATCTGACATAACACTAGCACCGGACCCGCTCGAAGTATTTCCGGTTAGTTGTAAAGATCGCCCCACACGATTAAGCTGATCATTTATATTTTTATTGCCTACATCTAACAAAGCGGCATATTCAGGAACATCAGTTAATGACTGATATTGTCCTGCATCATTTAAAGATGACAAAGCTGTCAGGACTTCCTGGCCACGTCCACCAGCATAATCCGCTAAGGTCTGTTGTGCCATTTTTTCGGTATCGGACATACCCGCCGTACCCTGAACACCAAAAGTGGGAGCCGTACTCCCTATTTCAAGGAGTTTCTTTCGAGCAGGTGCCCATTCTGCTGGCTCTTTAACTTTCTTATCTTTTGTAAATAATCCCATATTTATATCCTCTTATATAAACGCTTAAAAAGCAATAAAAAACCTTTAAAAAACTATAATTGTAAATTGTCCGTCTTTATCTGCACAATCAATATGTGTTTGGTTAATCGTATAATCATCATTTTTAATCTGTACTCTGATATAGGGATCTGCGGCAGTTATATCCTTTCTGATAACAGACATTACCACAGGTATTTGATCTCCATGATCTGGCAACTCATACCTGCCTTCAACTATTGTGGACCCTACTGCTATGGATGTTCCGATACAAAGTTGAACATTGAATTTACCTCGTTTATCGCCAACCCCTATATCAGTACTTTTTACAGGCATAAATAATCTAATATCTAAATTAGTACCTTCCGCAGCAGTTACTTGTTTCTCGAGTACTGTATACCAATTATTATTTGTTTGATCAGTTGTATCAGCATCTAAGGTATCCCCGTCTATAGAAATAACTTCGGACAGATCAACAGTAATTGAATTATCTGTTTCATCATAATCAAGACCATCACCCAAAGCATCTCTAACCACATCTAAAACATGGGGATAAAAGGCAAAATCATTAGACCCTTCTATCAACATAGCCCCATCAATATAGCCAACAGAATTAGCTGCTACATATAAATAAGCTTTAACAGCAGTAGCACTTTCGTCAATGTCTCTGGTTACAGATAACCATTGCCATGAAGAATCCCCTGTATGGTAACTACTAAAAGAGTCACCAACATTATCTCCTATATAAAGTCTTACTTTATTTGCAACAGTTGCATAAACCCATGCCCCAAAAGTAACAGACCTTCCTGACCAGTAACCTATGCTACGCACTTCATGTATTTCCTGAATAAGAGAAGCAGAAGCACCTACAGCACTTGTAAGTTTTGCAGAATAATCGCCAATCTTTTCTAAAGCATCTTCTTTTGCAACGCTTGCACCTACTCCGTATAAAGTCCAGTTATCCGGGGCTAAAGCGTCACCAGCCGACCAGCGTTCAAAATCAGCATTTAATAAATTATTATGGGGACTTGTGTGTTTAAAATCTAAATCAGTTACTGGTACTTCAGATAAATCCACTTCTATTTTGTTAGTGGCGTCCCAATCAAGCCCGTCTCCAAGTATAGTATCTCCATTATCATCACCTAATTTTGACCTTCCAATAGAATCATCAACGACTGAAAGCTGATCGCTAGTATTAAAGTGTATAGTGGTGCTTTCTAAAGTATCTGATAATTTAGCCTCTCCGATGGACTTATCTTCCAAAGTAAGTTCGTTAGATGCGTTAATGTTTAAATAAGTGGCATTATGATTTATTTCTATCTTACCGTTAGTACTCCACTGTAAACCATCACCAGGTACACCCTCTTTTATCTTTAAGACTTTCTGATCGGTAATAGAAGTCCACCAAAGCGGGGAACTGTCAGGAGTGTTTCCTGTATTGTCATCTTGGATACTCACGTAATTCGTACCATCGTATGAAACTTTCTCACCTTCTTCGTAAGTTTTTCCAGCCACATAAGCCTTTGGGTTATCAAAACCAATAGTGATTTCATCCACTATATCCGTAAAATCTAAATCAGTTACAGGTACTTCCGATAAATCGACTTCCAGTTTTCCGTCGCCATCTATGTCCAGCCCGACTCCATTAAATTCTCCAGGATCTACTACAACTTCACCATCTTCATTTATATCTAATCCAAACCCCGGATCGACCACCAATTCATCATCATCATTTATGCTTAATCCATCTCCCTGATTTACTCGAATATTTTCTGTAACATCCCAACGAAGACCTTCCCCTGCTATATCGTTACCGGATAAATCCCCTAATTGATCTTTACCTACCACCCCGTCAGTAATGTCACCTCTACCAACCGGAAAATTCTTATCCTCAACTATAATCGGTGTTCTTACAATACCATCCTCGCATTCTGTAGCAAAGATAACATGTCCAGGTACTACTTTAGGCCGAACATCCCCTGTCAAAGAATTAGTTCCAATTATCTGAATAGGAAATACTTCAACAGGTCCATTAGATCCTTCTATAGTTGCTTCTGGCATATCCGGTAAAGAAGGATAACCTAACCCTTCATCTATGCTCCACACAGATCCAAAATCCCACCCTTCAAAAGTAGCCTGTTGGCGTAATTGAGAAGTTGTTTTACCTAACGATAATCCATCTTCATCACCATAAACAGACACATATAATGTTTTATTAAAAAAACAATTACTAATAGTTCCTATTAAATCATCATTAGAATTATTACCACAAAAACCTTCTATATGTTCCCTCTCTACACCATCCGTACCATTAACAGTACTTACAGAATAACAATTATATATTTGCCCGCCTTTATTTTTTCCTACAAATCCGCCAACAGCACCTTCTAACGGTAAATTACCAATAGGCGTAACAGTTGCTTCACAATAACAATTAGAAATTATACTATCTATAGTTTCGCCTAATGAATTATCACCAAGATCATTATTGCCTACAAACCCTGCTACGTCAGGATTTTTACCTGATACCGTTCCAACAGCATAAGACGCTGATATTTTACCACCCCTACTATCACCTACACCTAAAGCAATGTTTCCGGTAGGATCTGGCGTACCTATTTCCGCGATATCAAAACTCTGTACGGTTCCCACACCATAACACCCGTAAATAGTTCCTTTGGTTATCGGCATATCAGCCATCGGAATATAATCAATAAACCCTTTATTGTCTCCTGAAATCAAACCAGCATCAGAAACAACGCTGCAATACACATCTCCTAAAAACCAACAATTTTGTAATAATCCATCGTTATCTCCGGACACACCACCCACATCACGTAATCCAGTTATGGTTCCTGCCGCAGAACACAACCTTAGTGTTCCGTCATTATCTCCAACCACACCACCAATATTACCAGAATAATCTAAACTCGTATTATTTCCGGAAACCGTAGATGCTCCGGTAACGTGGCAGTTGTAAACCAAACCAGCATTACCCCCACACAAACCACCCATCTGCGATCTTCCGGATAGTATCGTATCGGCTATTTCTAAATTTTTAACAACACCACCAGTTCCTATAAAACCGAAAAATGCCTGATAATCTTCGGTCGGTCTGTTACATTTAATACCAGTTATTTTAAAACCGTTACCGTCAAAAATCCCCTGAAATCCACTATCTGCATTACCTCCTTCGCCTCCATCTATTGTACCGATAGGTTCCCAGCCTTCTCCTCCGTTATAATAATCACCCCCTACCAAACAATCATCAGTGGCATCTATATCAGCAGTTAATTGAAACTTGCCTTTAAGATTTCCTTTAACAAGCGTGTGTAATTCTGCCAGTGTAGAAATGGGGGTATACGCAATGGTTTCTGCTTCCTCTATACTACCGTCCACATAAACACCTACATATCGATCCGCAAGAACTACCTGCACTAATAATCTACGCATAGAAGATAACAAAGCTGTTGTTACCTGACTATCTGGATACGCTAATTCTATGGCAGATATATCATCCCTTAATCTACGATAGGCTAACTCCATATCGGCTAAATTTCTAAGTTTTATTGTGATTGGGCTTTTCATTATCTACCCCCATCATAATAAAATTCCCTGAACACCAAACCTAACAGTTCAAGATTACCTGTTGATGTCAATTCAAAATAAAACACCCTGGCTCTCTTATCAAAAGGTAAATGACTAAAACACACATCTTCCGTCTCATCTTCATCACCTATGAGATTAAGACTCCCTAAAACTTCCCATTCCTTAGTATCTTTTTTAACCCTTATAACAATAGTGCCAGAATCTTGCCTATTGAAGGAAACATCCATACCATTAGGTACTCGTTTATAAGCATAGAGAGATTTACTGGGAGTCATGGTTGTACTAATAACGAGTTTACCTGTCCAATCACCACCATCATCTTTATTGCTTTCATGAAGAATAAAAGTATTCCCGTTATAATCAGAACAAATATCCAAAGGAAATCCTAATGTATTTACTTTTGTATCATAGATTAACCACGCTATTCCCCATTCATCGTAAGTGTCATAAGGAAGCGTATCATACCCATACACTACTTGTCGCCTATAATCAGCGAACGCCCTGACAGGAATATCATGCAAATAACATGTAGCTTTAATGGTATTATACTCGATAACCAAATCATTAGATTCACTCTCTTCTGTGGGTACTGCAAAGAAAATGCTTTTATATTCGTCTATATAAGTAGCTTGGGCATACTCTACATATTCTGGGTTTATGTCCTTCATCACTTTATCTATGACACCACTAATCGGATCGGGCGTATCTAATTCCCTTAATGTAAAATCATTACAAAAATAATATAAAAGCCCAGCCTTATCATTTATTAAAGTTTTACCTGACACACATCCGCGTTTAATCGTTTCCTCATCCCACTCAAATACAGTATCCTCCGTAACAAGCCACCCTTTTACCATACTCTCAGTTTTAGCAACGATAAGATTAGTATCTTTACTCCCGAACCCTACAATAGCCGATGGTTCATGGTTAAAATCTTTGTAATTAGAATCACTATCCCCATTACGATCAAAATCAAGGCCAGCACCACCTGTGCCGCGACCAGACCAATGCCCCCTCTGAGGATAAATATCTGCTGTTGAATAAGTAACAAATCCTATAAATAAATATGTTTTAAAACTGTAAAGATATTTAGCTTTAGTAATATATGTACCACCCCCATCAATATCAATCCCAGAGGCACTTCCTACATCTTCAAATGAATTACTAATCGATGTAGTATCCCACCACTGAATTAAATCTACATTATTGGTCATATAAACACAATCAAGATGAGATACCATAACCATATCTAAAACACTGGCAGGCGTATCTGATGTGAATTTTAAAGTGAGTATTTTTGATGTGTCGTTCCATAACCAAACATGATAAGCAGTGCCACATAAAAGATAATCAACACCTGTTGACGATTTAGTGTAATTATGATAACAAATAATAGGTGTGCTGCCTACAAACAAATTACCATCAGCGGTAGTGGATGTAGGGGCTTCAGATACTACAATTTCAGTCGTTGTTCCGCCTGCTTCAGTAACAGATACTACCGTATAGAGTCCGTCATTATCTGTTGATCCGTTTATTCTAATTTGGTCATCACTACTATCCAGGGCAGCATCGAT
>Ga0272441_10006763_pt1 | contig 19009 bp, 20 predicted proteins | sample SSMProp6N_FD_193582 | JGI IMG/M metagenome (GOLD analysis project Ga0272441, IMG submission 193582) | Marine sediment archaeal communities from Little Sippewissett salt marsh, Falmouth, MA, United States - SSM-Prop-6N | ecosystem: Environmental > Aquatic > Marine > Wetlands > Sediment ... | reverse complement strand
GCTCTTCGCGCCACTCAGTTATGCGCTCGATTCAGAATATGCCATAGAGGGCGGATTACTTTTCGGATTGTGGCTCTTCTTTGGTAATTTGGTTAATTCATTAATGGAGGAGGGTTTATTCAGAGGAGTAATGATTACACATTTTCGGGTAAATCTTTCATTTTGGAAGGCGAATTTTCTGCAGGCTTTTCTCTTCGGAATTTGGCATATCGTCTGGCCCATTAAGTCATATATCATGGAACAGATGAGTGCCCAGGAAGCAATCTTTACTTCCGTCGGGTATATTTTTTCTTCAGGATTAATTGCTTTGGTATGGGGATATCTTTTCCTCAAAACAGGCAGCTTGTGGACGCCCTGGCTTGCCCATACATTGAGCAACTCGGTGATGAACTTGCTGCATACCGTAACAGTTCAAGGCTTTGATACCGGATTTTTGCTGAGAATGAGCATTCTTCCTATTATTGCTCTTTCAACTTTACCCATCATCAATTGGATGGCAAAAATATACCAATTAACCGATCTTAAAGGATGGGATGCTTCAAATGTAAAAAATTTTAAGGACTGAATTCTAAACGACTTAAATCCAAAAATAGAATTTATAATAATATTTTCAGGAGGTGAAAAAAATGGAAGGCTGGTTTGTTGTATTTGGATGGGGCTCTCCCATTGGTATTGGAATTTTCCTTCTATGTTTGGGCGGAATGATCTATCTGCTATCTAAAGCTGATACATCAAGAAAACGTTGGCATCGGGAAGAGAAAGAAAAGAAATAAATACATTCACCATATTCTTGAAACTAAACAGTATCGAACCTTTTCCTGTTAACTGAGATATTTTTTTGTATTTTTTTACGAAATCAGAACTATGCATATGATTTATCACTACACCCCATGGATGTGACGTATTTTCTGGTCTTTCTAGGAACAAGCATTGCCACCGCTTCCTGGCTCTTCATGTTGTTTTTAATTTTGTTTATAACCGGTAGGATAGCTTTTATAGATTTTGAAGAGAAGGGTTTTTTCGAACAATACGAGGAGCCGGGTAGGATTCGAACCTGAAGGTGATGTTATATATTTACTTCTCCAAAAAATGCTCCAATTTCCACGCAGAATCTTCGAGCGGACGGCGGGTATTGGGAGATTCTTCTTTTTTGAATTCATCTTCCAAATCTTCCTTGTTGCCCATTTTCCCGACAGCGATAACCGCGATAATTTCATAATCTTCACTGATATTTAAGGTTTCCCGGGTCTTTTTTCTTCTAAATCCACCCATGCCGTGAGTGATGAAGCCTCTCTTCTGGGCTTCCAAGCTCAGATATCCCCAAGCCGTGCCGGAGTCAAACTGGTGCCAGCGATTTTCTTTATTATTATAGGCAAAATAACGATGGGCAATGACCAAGATTAAGACCGGTGCATTTTTTGCCCAACGATAATTTTTTTCGGTGAGAAGTGAGTGCATGATTTCGAGTTCTTTATCCTCAGATGCAAGGAGGAATCGCCAGGGCTGTTCATTAAAACAGGATGGAGCATAACTTGCTGCTTCCATAATGGCTTGCAGGTCTTCTTCGGGGATTTTTTCCGGGCTGAATGCACGGGGAGACCATCTATCTTTGATTTCCTGCATGATATTATACTTAAATTGACGTTTCATCTTTTACCTCCTACTTTTACACCCGGTTTAATTAAATAATAACCGATTTTACCGGATAATCAATTCAAAAGTTCTTAAATTTTTATTGTAATTAAAACTGTGATGATAGAGAAACATAGCGATTATTCCATTGGGTATTTTTCATCGAAACGGTTGTAAAATACCTGGTCATACAAGAGATTATCAATATTTACCGGACTCTTTGTTTCATCAGGATATCCTAGGGCAAGGATAGCAAGAACACCGAAATGATCAGGAATACCCAATGTTTCCCGAATGAATTCCTCGGATGATTTTGATTCTGAGTGCTTTCTTTCTCTGGTTTTAATCCAGCAGCATCCCAATCCCATCCACTCCGCGATGAGCATGATATAGGTCGAGGCAATGGAGGTATCTTCAACCCAGGCATCTGAACGCATTTTATCGGCTATGACGATGATGGCCAGGGGCGCATTTGCTATAAAAGCGGAACCATGTAGTTTAGATTTGGATAATTGCAATAGTAGTTTTTTATCGTCAACGATAATATGGCGGCAGGGATATCTCCCATGCGAAGAGGGAGGAAGTAAGGCTGCCTGGATTAATTGTTTGACTTTTTCAGTTTCAATTTTTTTGTCTTTGAATTTTCTGATGCTTCTGCGTTTCAGAAATAAGTTTAATATGTCTTGGTTCATAAATAATACCTCTTTGTGAAAAAATTGTTGTTTCTGTCTTTAATTATTCTAAAAATATAGAATGTTTTTCTTTAATAACTCTGATAATTTTTAGTTTTACCTTTACTCCATATTAACATAAAATGAAAAAATTAAAAGGAAGCATTAAAGATTCTTTGTTCTTCGGATAAAATAATATCTTAAACCTTTTAGTTGAAAGTAATTGATTTTTCCAGATCCTCACCAAACATTTTCAACCTGTAAATATCAAATATGGGACATTGACATTGATGCATTAATCTGATTAAATGGCGATATAATACATCATGAATAATCAAACAACTCTAGCAATGAGTAGATTTTTTGAAAGAGAGATGACGTTTTAATGAAAAATATATGTAAATGGTATAATGAGACTTCCGGAATGAAGAGAGCATGTGATAAAGGTCTATTAAAGCAAAAGTGGATTGCGAAGTATTGTATGAATGACGGAAATGATTGCGTAAGGAAACAAAGATTTGAAGAAGAGGGTTATGTATCGCCTGACTACATCTTGCCGGATGGGACGGTAGATACGCATTTGAAAGATATTATTGATAATCAGGGATATTTTTAATCAATGGCAAAAAATGAGAATTTTAGGCAAAAATTCTTATTGGAGGAATATAAAGGTCGCATCAATAAAGTCATAGATTATATCTCCCTTCACCTGAATGACGATCTTTCTTTAAAGAGATTAGCAGGAAAAGCGCATTTTTCTGCATCTCATTTTCAGAGAGTTTTTCAAAGGGTAACCGGTGAAACAGTGAATCAATTCATTCGCCGTATTCGCCTGGAGAATGCTGCCAATAAACTGAAGAATAATCCAAAATTAAATATTACCGAAATAGCTTATGATTTGGGATTTTCAAGTTCTGCCTGTTTTGCCAGGGAGTTTCGAAGATACTTTGGTATGAGTGCCACAATGTATCGCTACCGTGAATGGTCAAAGGAAAGCATAAATTGCAAACAGGAAAGCCCTATTTGCAAAACGAATGGTAAAAATAGTAAAGATGTAGATTCTTCCTTTTATTATCATAATAGTGAAATCAATAATAAAAGGAGGAGTGACATGAAATTCAAAGCGGAAATAAAAGAAATGCCGGAGATGAATGTGATATATATTCGGCATAGAGGTCCATATCACCAAATCGGAGCGGCATTTGAAAAAGTCATGAAATGGGCAACCGCCCGGGACCTGATTCATTTTCCTGAAACAAAAATAGTCAGTGTTTATCATGATGATCCGAATGTTACGGAAAAAGAAAAATTACGTTCCGATGCTTGCGTGACTGTTCCGGAAGGAACGGAAACAGACGGTGAAGTCGGCAGCTACATCATTCCCGGAGGTAAATTTGCCGTTGCCCACACGGAAATCAATGAAGATGAATTTGGTGAAGCTTGGGATAGGCTGGTAGGAGAATGGATTCCTGAAAATGGTTACCAATCTGATGATAGGCTATGTTATGAAATCTGCCTTAATAATCCCCATCAGCACCCGGAGGGGAAATTTATCATAGATATATGTGAACCGGTTAAACCCCTTTAATCATTTCTAAAAATATAGCAGAAAATCAAGCAAAAATTATATTGGTATCATTCTTTTTTATAGGAGTGATACCAATATTATTTTTAAGCTTCTTATTACATCTCATATTATTTTTTTAACCTTAGATAAGGCATCGATTAATTTTGTTTCTTTAAATAAAGGATTTTTAGAAGACTGCGACGAATAATATATAAAATGTAAGATATACCCATTTTGAAAAATTTTGTTAGTGCAATCTCCTTGTTCTTTTCACCTAAGATGATTTCTTTAAATGGATGGATGAAAATATCAATAGAAGGAAAGGAGAGAAAAAAAATGACCACATATTTCATGTTTGGAAAATATTCCCCTGAATCTATTAAGTCAATCAGTGCTGATCGTACAAAAAAAGCCAATGAGATGATTACCGGGTTGGGCGGCGAAATCGTTGCTCAATATGCCTTACTTGGTGATAAGGATTTGGTTTTTATTGTCAATCTGCCCGGCGAAGAAGAGGTATTTAAAGCTTCAGCACATTTGAATAAATTAACCGGTATCGCTTTTTCCAGTACCCCAGCAATTACCATAGACAAATTTGATCAAATTTTTTCATAGGAATAACGGAGCAATTTATCCAAAAATACGCGCTTCTGGTTTGATAAGGGATGACAGTTCAAGGATGATTGTACTAACACAAACATTATTCCAGCTTTATTTAGTTTAAATTCTGAGAGTATTGATTCATTTGCAAATAATTTTTACAAGGTAATTGACAAATGAAATCATCAACCTGCTTCATTGCCTTATAGCTTCAGCTTTTCAGATGAACATTTCAGCAGAAAAATTTTCAAAAATATCCTTGACAAAGAAAATTACCATGCTATAATTGAATTAAAATTGAATGATAATTCAATATTAAGGGATAAAAAATGCAATTTCTGAAAGATAATATTAAGGAAAATATCTATAATGCAGCTATCAAGGAATTTTCAAAAAAAGGATTTTTAAAAACCAAGATTCAGGACATTGCAAAAAAAGCAAATATCTCAGTGGGATTGGTTTACAGTTATTATCATAATAAAGAAGATTTATTTGCTGCCATTGTTGGTCCCACTTATAAAGAGATTATTGAACCGATGCAAAATGATAATAGAGATCAATCGGTAAGAGGTAATCCGGATAATTTATTTGAGCAGGAAATAGCTTTTATCCTGCAGCTGTTCGAAAAGAAGAAAGATATTTTTTTAATGCTGTTTGACCTCAGTAAGGGGACCAGGTATGAAAACGCAAAGGAGGAGGTCATCGCAATCACTAAGGAGCATATCAAGCTGCAGTTGGGAGAAAAAATCGATAAAGAGAAATTTATCATCAATGAAGAGTTTTTTCATATTCTGGCCAATAACTTTATCGAAGGTCTATTGGAAATAGCCCGTCATTACCGGGGAAGCAAATGGGAAAAAAATATGCTCCATCTTCTGATGCACCAGTATTACTATGGCGTCAGCGGTTTTCACCGCTAAATTTTTTAAACAATAATGAATAATTATTCATTATTAAAAAAGGAGAATAATCATGCGTAAAAGAGAGAATAAAAATAGCTTCCCCAGCGATTTAAGTTTTTGAAGGTAAGAGATAAAAACAAATTTTTTTAATCATAAGTGAATGCTTATTCAATATTAACCATTTAAAGGAGAGGACAATGAAAAAAATAGAGAATAAGAAAGCGGAAAGTAGAGCAGGAAAAGTTATTAAAAATATCCTGAATTATTTCATCAATCACCCTGATGGTATTAAAAAAGAAGAATATTATCGGAAGATACGTGCAAAATATGATTATAGCTGGTATTACAATCGCGGTGAATTATAGAAAAAAAAGTTAAATGGAGGAATGAAATGAAAGCAAATACGATGAAAGACGCGAAATTAGGAAATGTATCTGTATCAAAATTGTTTTATAAAATGTCAATTCCCATGATATTTGCCATGATGGTAAACGGCATGTATTACTTGGTCGATGCGATATTTGTCGGATGGGGAGTCGGTTCAGATGGACTAGGTGGATTAGCGGTGGTCTTTCCACTACAGATGTTTGCTACTGCCCTGGGTGTGGCTGTCGGAACCGGAACAGCATCCATCATCTCGATTGAATTAGGAAACCGAAGAAAAGGCGAGGCGGCAAAAACCGTTATCACCTCGATTATATTTTCATTAGTTTTAGGAATTTTATTACCCGGACTGTTGATAATATTTAAAAAACAGATGATATACTTGTTTGGAGCAACGGATGAAATCTATGCATATGTCGATGGTTATTATACCTATATCATCTATGGATTCGTCTTTATCTTTTTAAATTTCCTGGAAATCAATGTCATTAGGGCTGAAGGCAATGCAAAATTAGCAGCAATAGGCATGTTTTTAGGGACAATCCTGAATATCATTCTTGATCCGATATTTATTTTTGGATTTTATATGGGAACTGCCGGTGCGGCGCTTGCCACCGTGATTTCCCGGATTATTTCCACGATTTACCTCAGCCATTATTATTTATGCGGTAAGAGTGTAATACAAATACAGAAATACGCCTGGAAATTCAAGGTCAATAAATTGAAACAGGTTTTGGCTTTGGGGACAGGGGTCTTTTTTAATCAAATCGGCTTTTTTTTGCTGGCAATTGCCATGAGCCTGTCATTGAGACATTATGGAAGTAGTCTGGATATTTCCATATACGGAGTTTTTAGTCGGATTTATGTTTTTATTACTATGCCTTTCTTGGGTCTGGCACAGGGTATACAGCCGATTATTGGTTATAATTTCGGTGCGGAAAAATATCGCAGGATTAAACAGACCATTAAAAAAGCCTTAATTCTTGCTGTGAGTATGGGATTGGTGCTGTTTGCGATTATGACCTTCTTCCCGGCAGCGGTACTGGGTTTATTCACTAAGGATACAATCATTATCCGCGAAGGAGTCGAGCCGATGAGAATGGCCATGCTAATGACTCCGTTTATTGGTTTTCAGATTTTGAGTTATTTTTTCTTCCTGGCTATCAATCAACCGTTCAAGGCATTATTTATTTCCCTGTCCAGGCAGGCAATATTTACGCTTCCGTTGGTTGTGATACTGCCGCTTTTTATCGGTAAAATGGGTATTTGGGCAGCCTATCCGATTGCGGATATTATCTCGGTGACCATTGCCTATCTTTTGCTGAAAAAGGAAACGGGAAAGATGAAAGAAGATTTAAATTTGATGAGTCTTCACGATGAGGTAAGTCATTACGGAAATTATCGCCAACAGGCATGTTAGCCTATATAAGATTAGAACAGTAAATCTCCTGGAAAAAACGGAGATTTACTGTTTTTTTATTTTTAAAAAGAAGAATTCTTTTGATTCCTATAGTCATTTGATTAAAATAGCAAAGTTAAAATATCTCGCATGACGATGACTGGGAAGAATAGAAATTGAGCTCCACAGCTATCTTGACAAAATTAAAAAATTGGAAGTAATATGTTATGAATTTTGATAAAAAACAAAGAGGAGATAAGCTATGGATGCTTGGATTTTAGCTTTTAGATTGCATAGTCCATGGTTTTTATTTTAGTTTTTTCTCCTTCTTTTCAGGTTTTAGATATCTCAGAGAAGAATTTAAATATTTTGGTTTGCTTGGTTTAATTAGTTTAATCATAGCAATATTTGGAGTTGTTGGCATGATAAAGGTATAAAAAAAAGAAAAAAGTGCTATCCTCTAGCTTATTCAGCATTTGCCTATGTTCGCCTAGGATGATTGTAAAAAAAATGATAAGTTAAATGTAAATTTTAAAAAGATTTTGAAAACCATTTTTTACAGTACTAATAGCGTATATTGCAAAGATGCTATTTGACATAAACCTGGAAGAAGAGTATAAGAAAAGAAGAAAGAATCAACAATTTCAGGGAGGATGCCCGCTAATTATAAAGCGAAATTTTAATAATTTATAATAGTATAATTATTTCAAATTTTTGTTTTATAGAAAATATTCTTCTATTGGTTATAAAAATAAATAATACCATCTACCCTATTTAATATTTCTACTTTTATAAAAATAATATTCTATTTGCTGTTTCCTAAAATTTTCTTCAAAATATTCTACTGCCATAACAATCACTGTACAATATTGGCTACTATGTAAATTTGTTTATCTTTGAATATTTTTGCCATGGGGTGGTAAAAAGGAGATGATGCCCATGCTAAATTCAGGTAATTTCTTCATCATAAAAGATGAAGAAACAGGCAGTTTAATGCCACAATTTAATCATTTGTATAAAAGGAGGGCAAGATGAAAGTTGTACAAAGAGGTATTATGAATATTCTTCCTGGTAAGATGGGAGAAGCCATGAAACTTTTAGAAGAACATATAACTTTAGCATGTCGCCTGGCAAATATCCCGCGCGAGAAGCTGGTCATGAGGACTTACCGGCCATATTTTGGTGGTGGAGATTCTTTGCATGAGATGATTGTTGAAATCGAATGGGATAGTCTTTCTGCAATGACTGATTTTTTTAATAAGGCAATGGGAGATCAGGAGATGCAGGCACTGATGCCAAAATGGGATGCCATTGAGAAAAGCCATCACGTACAAGTTTTCATGTTAATGCCACAGTAGAACGGTAGGTTAAAGGATTTGTTTTAGAGTAAGTTAAAAATAGGATAAGGGAGTAAAAGAATTGCTTAATTCCTTTACTCCCTTAAATGTGTAAAATACTCGCAATGTCAATTAAAAATTCTAAAAGTGGTTTATTTGTGTTATACACTGTTTAATCTCTAGACGAATGATAACAAAATTTTTATGATTTTTTACAGAAAAGAAGGATTTTTCAGGTTAATACCGTAATCTAATTAAAGTAGCAAGTATAAAGAAAATAATTCCCGATAAATATAGAAAAATGTATTATTTAAATTAGTCTCATATTAATTCATGAAAAGTAAAACAAACTCTTCGATTAAAAGACCAGAATATGAATAATAAATATTTATTCCATAAAGAAGTAAAAAGGAGATAGGATATGGCGGATATAAAAATAGCAAAAGGATATATTCCCGGTTCAATTGGCCGGGTTGCGGAACTACATGGTACCTACTACCATAAGAACTGGCATTTTACCTCTTTTTTTGAAGCTAAAGTAGCGACCGAGATTTCAGAATTTATGGGGAGATACAATGAAGAAAAGGATGGTTTCTGGACTGCTTCGATCGGTGGTAGAATAGAAGGTTCTATCACTATTGACGGCATCCATGCAGATAAGGAAGGGGCACATCTACGGTGGTTCATTGTTTCGGATGTTCTGAGGGGAAAAGGAAACGGGAATTGGTTAATCAATGAGGCTATCGATTTTTGCAGAAAGAAAAAATATCAACGCATCTATCTTTGGACTTTTAAAGGCCTTGAAGCAGCAAGGCATCTTTACGAAAAAAACGGTTTTCAACTGGTTGAAGAATTTACCGGAAATCAATGGGGAGCCCAAGTTAAGGAACAGCGATTTGAATTATCACTTTCTCTTTAAGATTTTACTGATTTTCCATATCACAAAAAGCCATTCTTGAAATCAAAAGGCGGATTCTCAGTTCTCAATCGGATTAGAGATATCATCTACCAATCTTTCCCATCTTTTTTCAATCATGTCCTTTTTACATGCTTCAATCAATTCATCAATGACTTTTGATTGTAAAATTCGTTTTAAATCAATTTTTTTGGATATTTTTATCTGATGCCTGAAGCCATTGGCAGGGTGGTTGTTTCGAAAAGCAACAATATTAACTGTAGTGTCATCATAATAAATCCTAATTTCATAGGATTTATCTGCAATCGCAAAAGGCATTTGCTTGTATAAAATCATGCCCATCTTTTTTGCTCCCCAGTTTTTTATAAGGTAAATTCTTCGGGTTCCGCACTCTCATAACTGTTCTTGCAGTTTTTATATGCCTGGTCAATAGCGTCCCAGATTTTTTTCAACTGTTTTTCATCCCATTCATACATGCGCTTATTTGAACATTGCGCTAAGCTCCTAAAGCTATCCAGAACCCTTCGGACTCTCCGTTCGGCTACCCGTTTAAAACGTTCTTCTTTGCTTTCACCTTTCACAGTACACCTCCAATTATTCATTATTTTAAAAAATATATAACATAAAAATGCATAAATATCAATCATTATTTAATATATAATGTAATAAAATATAGAATTAAATTTTTTATTTTTAAATTTATTTTCGAATAGTTGATTTATTTAAAAAAGTTTCAATTTTAAAATATCAATTAGGGGGATAATATTAGGTTTTAACATAGATAATGATTGAGAATATAAAAATTAAGTGTTATAATAACTAAAATTAAATATAGAGAACAATCCTGGTTTCTCAAGAATTAAAATAGGAAAACGGTGAAAAACCGTTGCTATTGTCGTATCTGTAACCGGTAATAACCTGATACCATTCACTGCCTGAAAGGTGGGAAGGATGGTATGGATAATAGGGCCGGAAGCCAGAAGACTTGCCTGGGTTGTCTGCTTGACTATCCTCCGACATAGGGGTAGAGTAGAAGCTAATTATTTTTATATTTAGCATTTATCCGTCATTTTTAGGCTGCTTCCTGTTTCGATTGAGGAAGCAGCCTTTTTTATTGGGAAAAGATGTGTGATAGTCAAGTATGCCCGTAGGTTCATTTTTCAGAAGGGCAAACTATATTTGGTCAATCTTCTAACAAAAGGGGGTCTATCACACTTTAAAACCAATTGAACTATCTGTTTTTTGTAAACATATTTATTTTAATTTATTTTATGAAAGGATTTAATTATGCGATTAATAAGATGTGGATTTGTCGTGATTTTTCTATTTGTCCTGTTGCAATGCATGGCTATAATTATCGGAATGGCGGCAGAGGATACAGGTCAGCTTTTTACTATGGAAGAGATTGTAGTTATCGCTTCTAAATTTCCGGAAAAACTATTGGATTCAATTGCCAGTGTAGAATTGATTAGTGCTGAAGAGATCAAGGAATTACAGGCAGAAAGCTTAGCCGATATATTGAATTCGATCAGTGGAATGACAGTCAGTGATTATGGTAGTACTGGGGGGATTAAGGCTATCAGCATTCGCGGTTCTTCTCCGGAGCAGGTTCTGGTGATGATTGACGGTCGGGTGGTGAATGATGCGCAAACCGGGAAGATAGATTTGGGAATAATTCCTGCCTCGATGATTGAGAAAATAGAAATCTATCGGGGACCGGCTTCCGCAATTTATGGTGCAAATGCTCTCGGTGGTGTCATCAATGTCATTACCAAAGAGGGTCAGGATGAAATCGTTGGTAATATTAATGTCAGTATAGGTACATATGGCCTTAAGGATTATGAAGTCGCTTACCAGGGTAGCAGTGATGATGTGAGCTATTATTTTTCTGGAAATTATTTGACTGATGATGGTGTCCGGGAGAATAGTCAACTCAGTAAAACCGGAGTATTCGGGAAGGTAATATCTAAAATAGATGAACAGACTGAGCTGGGATTGAGCCTTTTGTATCAGAATTATAATCGTGGAGTTCCCGGTTCTGTTGACTTTCCAAGTCCTCAAGCTAATCAAAAGGACAACAATTTTGATGTTGATATAAACTGGCAGAGAAAAAAAGAAGATAAAGACTATAATGTAAAGGTCTTTTATTTTTTCCATAAAGTTATTTATAATGATCCGGGTATGTGGGGTTATGTAGGCCCGAGTACTCATGCGACCAACTCATTTGGAGCAGCGTTTGACTGTACCGACTATAATTTTTCTGTCGGAGATGAAGAAGGGAGTCATGAACATATATTGACTTACGGAGCCGAAGTAAAAGATAACCTGGTCAATAGCTCTGATATTGGAGAACACAACGGTTTGAATGGTGCTTTGTTTGTTCAGGATGTATGGCAGCCTTCAGATATGGATGATTTAAAAGTCACCGCCGGTGTCCGCTATGATTACAATCAGATATTTGGCTCACAGTTAAATCCACATGTTGGATTTTCCTATCGTCTTCAGGACGAATTGAATTTCCATATATCAGTGGGAAAGGCATATAGGGCTCCTAATTTTGATGATTTATACTGGCCTGAAGGCGCATTTGTCGCCGGCAATCCGGATCTGGTTCCGGAAACTGCCTGGGCATATGAAGCAGGATTAAGGTATATAAGTAAAGAAGGCGATTTTAAAGGCGAATTGAATGTATTCCGGAAAAATGCAAAGAATTTGATCAACTGGGCTGTAGATAATGACGGGATTTGGAAGCCGTTAAATATTGGCCAGGCGAGGATTGACGGTATAGAGATTCTCCTGGAAAAAGAATTAGGTGACCATGTAAAAGCTAATCTTGGATACAGTTACCTCAATGCTTTGGATTTGGATACAGACAGTCAGTTAAAACCTTATCATAAATATGATTTCGGAATCGGCTATTATGATAACACCGGTGATAATGAGGAAGAGATCTATGCACGGCTGGATGGATATGCCATCACCGGAAGACCGAATGATTTAACTAGTTACTGTTTTATTGACCTGAACATAGGCAAAGAATTGACTCTGGGAAAAGAAGACAACCAAAAAGCAAAACTGGAAATTGCAGTCAAAAATATCTTAGACCAGCAACCGGAAATCGTCACCGGTTACCCTGTAACCGGCAGAACTTATACAACAGGAATAAGTTTTGAATTTTAAAAAGACAGGAGCAAATCCTTTTTCAATAAGGGTTTGTTCTGATCATTTCCAGAAATAAAAATTGCGATAGGAAACAATGAAAACAATAAAAAAAGGGAAAACAATCTGGATTACTTTAATATGTTCTTTGTTATTCCATGTTTTTTTCATCCGCTATGTTGAAAATATATTTCCGGAATTGCCGGTTGAGAAAACTTTTAAAAAACATTCGGTTGCCCATATTGCTTTAGGGCAAAAAACCAGGACAATCACACCGGTTGGCAATCTCGATATACAGGAATATGATGAATTAATCGAGACACAAGATAGCGGAAACCAGGATATTTTTGAAAAAAGTATAATACCTGAAAAGTCTATTTTAAAAAAATCGATACCCGAAGAAATAAGCAATGAAATTCAAGCCATCAAAATGGATAAAAAAGAGAATCTTGTTTCTTCTGAACCTATATTAGAGCCAAACATTAAAACACAAACCGATACATCAATAAAAGAAGAAATGACGAAAGATATTTTTTCGGAGGAGAATATTGATGAATCGGAAAAGCTAAATGAAAAGATTCCAGTCAAAAAACTTCAAAAAGTTAATGAGATGCATCTGGAAAAAAAAATAGCGCAAAAACAAGAGGAAGAGGTATCGGAAGAAGAAGAGATATTAGAGGAAAACCTACCGGTTCGATTTCCCGAAGAAAATTTGGTTTCAAAACAACAAATTCCGGAGAAACCGGGGAAAAAATCTTCACTAAATCATCTTAAAGCGGAAAAAGAAATCGTAAAGGAAAATCCAAGCGAAGCAATATCAAATGAGGAATATAATAAAAAGAAGAATCAGACTTCAAAATTATTTTTGGAAAAAATAAAAGAAACGTCTATTATGGAAAAGAATGCAATTATAGGGAATTTAGTGGAGAAAACGGAACAAGAACATATCGACCAATCTCATGAAAAACAATCGGAGAATATCAAAGAGAATGGTAAAGAAATGACTTCTGAAGGTAAAAAAGGAGCTATTGAAGAAATCCTTGATTTTTCCGGCCAACTTTATACCGATGGAGTGGCACCGCCCGCTTTAAAGGAATATGAAACACCGTTCTATCCGAAATTTTTAAGAGAAAGAGAAATTGAGGGGAAGGTGATGCTTGATGTCCTGCTTAATCGAAATGGCCTGGTCGAAAAGATTAAAATATATAAGTCATCGGGATACGATGCTTTCGATGAAGCCGCTATTCAATCAGTCCTGGAATGGCGTTTTAAGCCAGCTGTGAAAGCGGGAAAGAATATGGCAAGTCGGGTCATTATCCCCGTTAACTTCCAAATAAAATAAAAGGAAAGAGGTATTTTTTATGGTTAATATCGTACAACAGGGAGGCATCATGATGTATCCATTATTATTCATTTCTATCCTTGCTCTGGCAATTATCATGGAACGTTTTATTAAATTTTTAAGAATACCGCAGGAGGTTTCGGATAATTTAATAGAAACCATTAAAGAAAATATATTAATAAATCAATACGAGAAATCACTCAAAGTCTGCGAAAAGATCAATCATCCGATTGGTCGGATTTTAAAAAAGGGATTACTGCATATAAACGGAAGTAGTGAAGAGATGTATCAAGAGATGGATGAGGCAAAAATGCATGAATTTCCCGAATATGAAAGGTATTTGGGTTTATTAAATTTTATCGGAAAAATCAGTCCCACCATGGGTTTGCTTGGAACGGTAACCGGCATGATTAAAACATTTTATTATCTATCACTGAATGTGGAAGCACAACAGCTTGCCGGAGGCATATCCGAGGCATTGATTACTACAGCATTTGGATTGATCATTTCCATTCCCAGTCTGGGAGCTTATTACTATTTCACCAGCAAATTTGAAAAAATGGTCATGCACATTGAGAAGCGAGAAGTCGAGTTGACGAATTTCATTAGAAAAGCGGTGAAGAAGTGATGAGAAAATATGCCATTAAAAAAGCGAATTTCGAAATGAATCTGGCGCCTTTAATTGATGTTGTCTTTTTGCTGTTGATATTTTTTATGGTTGCCTCGACATTGAATTTGCATGAAGTCAAGGCAACCATCCAATTGCCTGGAACAGATACGGCACAAAGAAAAGAAAAAGATGAAATCATGCTATACATCGATAGAGAGGGAAAATTTTTTTTGGAAGAGAAATCTATTAAGAAGGAAGATTTCCCTGATATCCTGAAAGAATATTTACAGAAAAAGAAAACCAATCGGGTAACGGTCTACGCTGATAAGGAAACTAATTTTCAGGTTATTGTCAATGTGTTAGATGTAGCCAATCAACTGAACATAGAACAGTTATTGTTTTCACTAAATCATCGGTAATCCTTTAAAAATAATCCAATCAATTATTGTAACCTTTTTGCTAGTTTTATTCATTTCATTTATAACTCGCCTTTATTTTAAAAGTTTATTGGATTTTTTTGCCAGTATAAGTCAAGACCTGTTACAATATGGGTGGATTGCTTATGCTTTTTAAAATTCGTTAAAGAAATGATGGGGGAATACGATGCAGCATTATGAGAAAAAGATCAAAGAATATATGAAAGAAAAAAAATATTCAGGCAGAACACTTGTCTTTTATAACATCCTGTCATTCTGTAGAAGAAGCTGCCAAAACGGTGGACACTGCACCGGATGACTTGGTAAAAAATATCTGCTTGATGGATGTAAAGAAAAATTTGAATGTAGCGATTGTGAAAAGAGAAGACAGGGTCAGTACCAAGAAGATTGGAAGTGTGCTTGAGATTGAGAGGCCGAAAACTGCGAATCCGCAGGAAATTATAGATAAAACCGATTATATCTGTGGAGGAGTACCTTCTTTTGGTTATCCGGCTACTTTTTTAATAGATCCAAGAGTCATGGAGAAAGAAGTGGTTTATTCCGGCAGTGGTTTAGAAAACTCTCTCATTAAAATTTCTCCCATGGAGCTATGGAAAGCGAATTACAGTCAAATCATCAGAATAAGAAAATAGAATATCAAATTTTTCTAGGTGATTTGCAAATTTTGCCAAATAAAACCTGATTAAATAAAATTAATATCATTGTTGAGTATTTACTATACTAAAAAACATAGAATTTTGTATGAAAATTATATAATATAAAATAGTATTTTGCTTTTGAGGTGATAAAAATGCTAGATGTTAATTGGAACTTTCCCTATTCTTCACAACGGATGCCGGTTTTTGCTAGAAATATAATAGCTGCCTCCCAGCCTTTGGCAGTGCAGTCCGGGCTTGATATTATGCGTCAAGGAGGCAATGCTGCAGATGCCGCTATATGTGCTGCAATCACTTTAACGGTGGTCGAATGCACCAATAATGGCATTGGCGGAGATGCCTTTGTTATTATATGGGATAATAAGACAAAAAAATTATATGGATTAAATGCTTCGGGAAAATCGCCGGCATCATGGAATTATGAGTCTTTTTCAAAAAAATATAATAAAATGCCCATCACTGGCTGGGATTCGGTGACAGTTCCCGGAGCAGTTTCAGGATGGAAGGAATTATCAAAAAGGTTCGGACGACTACCATTTAAGGATTTATTTCAACCTGCAATCAGGTATGCGAAAAAGGGATTTCATGTATCCCCTATCACTGCCGGAGTATGGAAAAGAGCAACTGGCAAATACGAGGAATTTTCCGAATTTAAAAAACATTTCACCCCGGAGGGCAAGATACCGGAAGCAGGAGAAAAGATACGTTTTATCGATACGGCAATTACATTATTGGAAATTGCCCGTACCCATACCCGAAGTTTTTATCGGGGAAGATTAGCGGATAAAATAGTAAAACATGCCCGAAAAACCGGTGGATTTGTAACCGAAGATGACCTGAGAAACCACCGGGCGGAATGGGTGGAACCAGTTTCCATTAACTACAAGGGTTACGATATCCATGAGATTCCACCGAATGGACAGGGAATCGCTGTTTTGATGGCAATGGGAATTCTCTCTTATCTACCTATCGAAAAATATCCTCTAGATTCTCCCGACAGTATTCATTATCAGATTGAAGCTATGAAATTGGCTTTTTTAGACTTACACCGTTATGTTTCAGATTCGGATTACATGGATATCGACTATCATAGTTTACTAGATGAGGCCTATTTATCTAAAAGAGCAAAACAAATTGATTTTAGCAGGGCACAAAATCTTTCTCATGGTTTCCCCGGGGAATCTGGTGATACCGTTTACCTGGCGACAGCAGATGAAGACGGAATGATGGTATCTTTTATACAATCTAATTATACGGATTTTGGTTCAGGCATTGTTGTTCCGGACACAGGAATCAGCTTACAGAGTAGAGGGGCATGTTTCAGCCTGGAGAAGAACCATCCGAATCAGATTGCAGGTGGAAAGAAACCTTTTCATACCATTATTCCGGCATTTGTTACAAAAGAGGGTCAATCTCTCATGAGTTTCGGTGTGATGGGGGGAGCCATGCAACCTCAGGGGCAGGTGCAGATTTTGGTTCGAATGATTGACTATCACCAGAATGCTCAGGCCGCATCAGATGCGCCACGATGGTGCATTTTGGGAAAAAGGATGGTGGCCTTTGAAAAGGGGGCAAATGAAGAAATTCTAACAGATTTGAAAAAAAGGGGACATAAAATCATCATTCGTGACAGCACATTATTTGGAGGTGCGCAATTGATTCACAAAATAAAAGATGGGTATTATGGTGCTTCAGACCATCGAAAAGATGGACAGGCAGCAGGCTTTTAATGTAGTTTTGATCCTTGTAAATAAAACGTAAGGAATATTTAACGATGCAGGAAAAAAAAATACAGTTTAAGGATGCTCAAATAAAAAAGAATCTTGGGTGGATAATCTTACGATTATTAAGAATAAAAAATAGAACAAGGCAAGAGATGCTGAAAAAACTTCAAAATGTCTTTATCGGATATTGGCTGCCAAATAAAGATCTTGTGGATGAAAACCTCAATCGATTATTAAAAGAAGGCAATATTAAAAAAAGTGCGGATGAATATCATTTAACCGAACAGGGAATGCAGATTTTGGAAGATCGGGAAAAGGAAATTAAAAAATCCCAAGCAAGGCGAACATCAAAAGAGGCATGTGCGGCTTATTCATTATGGGGAAATTTTGGATTATCAGCATTGGAATTTATCGTCGGTTTTTTTTCGGGAAGTATCGGCTTGATTGCAGATGCCATTCATACAGCTGTGGATATCCTTTCTTCAGCGATTACCTGGATTGGCATCAGGTTAGACAAAGAAGTACAGGCAGCACTAATTGGCGGTATTATCCTATGTGCTGTCGGGATATTTATTGCTTTTGAATCAATTACTAAAATATCTTCACCCGGAGAAATTCAATTTCAGATGGTTGCTCTTATAACGATAGTGATTAATATCATTATCAATGCTTTCTTTTCATTTTACAAATTTTACGTGGGAGGAAGAACCAGAAGTATATCACTTATTGCCGATGCCTATCATACCAAGACAGACATCTGGTCATCGGTAGCTGTATTAATCGGTCTTCTGGGGGCAGTTGTGGGATTAACGATATTGGATGCAATAGCTGGAGCAGTGGTTTCCGTGTTTATTTGCATAGGTGGTTATGAATTGATTTCGGAATCGAAAGAAGTCATGCGGGGCAGAGACCCGAAATTGGAAAAATTTTCAAAATTTTTACGATCACACCTCCAAGTTCTACCCGAAAGAGGTGCCTTTGTCAGCCTCTGGTTTTTAAGCATAGAAGAGATGAATCAACAGAAGAATTTGCAAAGGATTAAAAAGGCTTTGGGCACAAGATTTCCTATCGGTTTGAAAGATGAAGATTATGAAAAGATTTATAAAAAAATAGAAAAAGAGCATTTGGTAATCATATCACAGGGTAATCTGAAAATAACGGCAGAAGGCCGGGAAAAATTAAAAAAACTAGCCGAAGAACCGGTAGCATCCAAGTTCGGCACCCGTCGAAAATTTATTAATGCAAAAAGAATTAATGCTTTTTCAGAGGGATTATAAAAAAATTTTCATTTTATTAGAAAAGTGTATATAATATAAAAGATATAATATTATTTAGTCTACTTAAAATATATATTGAAACTCTAGAACCTTTGCACAAATTTATAGAAAAGGCAATAATTTTCAAATGAAGATTGATTTAAAGGATAAAAAGGCGTTTAAAGATTTTTTATTTCAAACGGGAAGATTGCTTGAAAGAAAAGTATATTCCGTGATATTTGAAAATAAGCCTAAAGTTTCCTTTCTTCCAGCCTTAAAAGCATACCAAAATACTGACAAAGGTTTTGGTCATGGTCTTGAGCCGGATCTTTTAACTCCAAGCAGTACCGGTATTGGCGCTGAGACGGCTTTGTGTCTTCTGGATATGATGGATTTGCCAATAAATAACCTGATTCA
>Ga0272441_10006762_pt1 | contig 19010 bp, 26 predicted proteins | sample SSMProp6N_FD_193582 | JGI IMG/M metagenome (GOLD analysis project Ga0272441, IMG submission 193582) | Marine sediment archaeal communities from Little Sippewissett salt marsh, Falmouth, MA, United States - SSM-Prop-6N | ecosystem: Environmental > Aquatic > Marine > Wetlands > Sediment ... | reverse complement strand
CTTATGGATGTAAAAAAGCAAGATTTAGAAAACAAAAATCTGTTTTGGAATGGGTTTAATATGAAAATAAGAAGGAGGAAGAATATGAAGATAGGAATAGATAAAGATGTAAAAGATAAATTGTTGAAAATAAGAAATGAAAATGGTTTTTTAGATTTAAACCATACAATAAAATATTTGTTGGATAATGACGATTTAAAGAAAAATATAGATAGCATTATACGAAATGCACTTGGACAATCCACAGAAGAAATTTTAACAACAAAAATGCCAGATAATACGATACCAATAGTTGTTCCAAAACCAAATGCACCAGACCCTACACCACCACCAACATTTAAACAAAAACCAGAAAATCCAAATGTAAAAGAAGTTAGTTGTCCACAATGTACACATAAGTTTATGGCAGATATAACAAAACCAGTTAAATGTCCAGTATGTGGTTTAGAAGGGAAGTCGGAATAATGAATATCGGAGAAAAAAACATTATTAAAAAAGCAAGAAAGAAAAGTATAAAAAAACTTAAAGAAGATATAAGAAAGGAATGTTTACTTGTTGCTCTTGCTATGATAAAAGAAGGAGAAACAAGAAAATCCGATGAAGCAATAAGAGTTTATATGAGATTGGAGGAAAGAAAAAATGGAAAAAAGGAAATATAAAGACATACCAACATCAGAATTGTTGGAATTAATAGGTGAAGATATACCATACAACCAAGATAAAAAACGAGATAAACAAAGCGACTATAAAGATGAATTAGAACAAAGAAGTCCTTTTAGTAGTATCAAACATAAAATTGATAGAATGCAGACTGAAATAAAGGAACAAAAAGACATAATAGAATTACTTATAAACCACAAACACGATAACGAAGGAAATGTTGTAGTGTCGATTGACAAAACAAAAACTGCATGGAGATTTAGATGAGATTTAAAGGAGAAACCATTATTTGTATGTCATGTGGTCGTAAAATATCAGAAGAAGATGATTGTGGATATGAAGACAATCCTTTATGTTCTGGGTGTTCGGCTAGGGAATATAAGGCATATTTAAAAATACCTTGTGCACTTTGTGGAAAACCATTGGGGGAAAACGCAGACCCATGGCATAATGATTATGATGAATACGCTCATGGTAAATGTGCTGAAAAGTTAACAGATAAAGAAATAGAAGAGAAAGAATGGTACAATATGGCAGATGTAATGTGATTAAATGTTAAGAATAGACGATAAATTACTTTGTCCAAAATGTGATGCATATATTCAAGACAATGGATTTTGTGCAAATGGACATTATATTAAATTTTGTAATGAAGAATGCCAATTTTTTAGATTTGGCGAATGTAGTACGGATTTAAAAAATGGTTTATGTGATAAACCAGATAAATACGAGATGTAGATATGTTAAAACCATTTATGTATAAAGGAACATATGTTTGTTATCCAATGATTTCTATTATAGAGTCTAACAGAACATTACATAACAAAAAATTACAAGAGATATGTTTGTTTGACCAAGCAGAACAATCTGTTGGGCTTGGACAAATTAATTTACGAAAAACATCTTCTTTTTGTGAGCCCGGTAACTTTGTAAATGGAATAAACATTAACATGAAAAAAGATTTTAAAAAGTTAAATGGAAATGTTTTTGATTATAATTATCAATCCGAATTAAACAGTAATGAAATTAAAATAAAAGGATTTCTAGCTGGAAGTCATATCTGTTGTGCGTGTGAATATGAAATCGGAAGTGTTGGTGACGATATGTATGCTGGAATTGCAATAGGCGTACCTAAAGAAAAAAAGAATGCTATGTTGTTTATGGAATCTGTAGGCAAAACAGAAAAGACAACAGATAAAGAAGTTATAGATGACATTATAAAATCTGTTAAAGAAATTGGAATGAATCAGGGAATAGACTACGAAGAAATTTATGTTGCATACCAACATAAGGTTATAAGGACAGATTTGGGATGTGCTATTTCAATAACGCCTTATTTTTTAATGGAGACTTTAAATGAAAATAAATGAGTTGACAAAAGAAGCACATGAAACTGCTTTGGAGAAAGGTTGGTGGGATGAAGAAAGGTCTACTACAGAATGTTTAGCCCTTGTTACCTGTGAAATATCTGAAGCGATTGAAGAATTACGAAAGGGAAACTATAAAAAATTTAATGAAGAACTTGCAGATGTTTATATAAGACTTGGAGACTTATGTGGACATTTAGGAATTGATATAGAAAAGGAAATAATAAAGAAAATGGAATTTAATAAAACAAGACCTTATAAACATGGGAAGAACTTTTAATGGAATGGATAAATAGAATACATACGGGAAATACATTTGAAGTATTAAAACAAATGCCAGATGAACTTGTAGATTTAGTTATTACCAGTCCACCTTACTGGGGTCTCCGTAATTATGGTAAAGATGCAACAACCATTTGGGGTGGCGACAAAGACTGCCAGCATGAATGGGGAAATAATATAACAGCAAAACAAGAACCACATGGAAAAACAAGTAAAACAAAACAGAAGGGATTGGGGTTCGAGGTAAATTCTAATTTTTGCGAAAAGTGTGGTGCTTGGAAAGGTCAATTTGGACTCGAACCTCATCCTCAAATGTATATTGACCATTCTGTTGAACTGTACCGGGAGGTTAAAAGAGTTTTAAAGGATACAGGAAGTTTTTATTTAAATATAGGCGATTCTTATTTTGGTGGACCAATGATTGGGATGTCTACAAGATTACAAAGAGAAGAAGGAAAAACAGATGGAGTTGCGCAGTTGGAAAAACCAAATATAAAAGTTAAAGAAGATAAAAAATGGTTACAATCTAAACAGTTAATGTTAATTCCATATAGGGTTGCAGCTGCATTACAAGAAGACGGATGGATATTAAGGTCAACAATTATATGGCATAAAGGAAATCCTATGCCAACGTCTGTTAAGGATAGATTAAATAATACATATGAACCAATGTTTCATTTTGTTAAGCAACCAAAGTACCATTACGATTTAGATTCTATTAGGATAAAGACTGTAACAAAAACAAAACATAGTCCAAAGCAGTTAGAAATGGAAAGAAAGAAGATAAAAGAATTTAGAATAAAACAAGGGGATACAAAAAAGATTGATAGATGCCCAAATGGAGATTTGGTTAACAATCCCTTAGGAAAAAATCCTGGGGATGTTTGGAATATAAATACACATCCGTTTCCAAAGGCGCACTTTGCCGTATTTCCAAAAAAACTTGTAGAAAAACCAATTAAGTCAAGTTGTCCTCCAGACGGTATTGTTATGGATATATTTTGTGGAACTGGAACTGCATGTAGGGTTGCAAAAAGTTTTGGACGTAAGTATATAGGAATTGATATAAACCCAATATATGTTGAGGAGTTCGCAAAAGAAGAATTAGGACATGGTAGTGTTCATGAGTGGATTTAATATGAAAATTATGGATAGGATAAAATTAAAATTGGCAGAAAGAAAATATAAAAAAGAATTACAAAAACCATATAAGAAAAGAATGAAAATATGGTCTGTTGGTAGAGAAATGTATTGTATAAGGATGAAAGACGGAAGAAAGGAATATGTAATGATTCCCGACTATAACAGCTTTTCTCATACTGTGCAAGAATATAAAAATTTAAAAATAGATGAAGATAAAATTAGGAAAAAGGATAACGAGTGGTTGGATAATAATAAAGATAAAGACCCGGAGGAATTAATATGAATGATGAAGAAAAAACATATAATTGTGAAAGATGTAAGCATAAGACATTAACAGTTACAAAAGGCGAGTATGGAACAGAAGGTCGTTGTTCTAACTGTGGATATCATTTTAGAGAGGTAGATTATTTTAAGATGATAAACAAGTATGCAGGAATAATGGCTATGTTTGCTATTGGCTTTATGTTGATATCCCTTGTTTTAACGGATGGACAAATAGCAGATTTAGATAGAAAGACCTTTGGTCGTGATGTTGTTTTAAGCGATGATATTTATGATATGAATAATACAATAGCAAATATAACAACAGACATTGGTGGACTTAATACACATATAACTAATATTTTAAGTCGTATTTCTACAGCAGAAACAAATATTAATACTCTAAAGACATTAACAGGAGAAATAAATATAATACAAGGAACTTTAACAGGTATCGATGAAAATATAAGCAAGTTATGGATTAAAACAAATAGTATTACAGGAGAAGATTTAACAGGATTAATAGATACAAATATAACATTTGTTTATTATGCAAATCAAACAGGTGCAACAAGATATTGCGATGTAAACTTTTCTGTAACAAAAAAATCTGTTACACTTAAAGAAATAAAGTATATGTTAAACTGTCCAGAAGTAAATATAACATTGGTTGATTGGAACAGTACATTTAAACCACAAATATACAAATATCAAAAGGATGATTGTATGTTATATTGGTTTGGTATAAATGATAAAGTTGAAGGAGATTTTAGGTTAGTCTGGAACATAACAGAATATAATACAAGTAAGATAGGGACAAATATAAAACATCTTTTACAAGTTAATTCTGTATTTGTGGAAACTCCTGAAATATATGTAAAAGAAATTGGATAAAGTTGTGGTAGAGGAAAGGAAATGACAAACAATGTATTAGATTGGGGAAACGATAAAAATAAGAAAATAGAAATAAGTGTAATGAGAGAATGCAGACCTTTTGTTCCAACGTCTGTTTTAAAATTACCAAGTCACAGAGAAGCAAGAGACCTTAGAAAACCAAAATTACAAGATACAAGAAAAGAAGGACAAGAACTTGTTGATTGTGCCCCAAAGGACTTAAAGAAAAAAATTAAATCTTATCGTAAAAAGGAATCAACTGCAAACTTTGACCATGAATTAGCAAAATTTATTTTAAAATATTATGCAAGAGACTCCAAAACAGTTTTTGACCCTTTTAGTGGATGGGGAGAAAGAGGATATGCAGCTAAACTTTTAAAATATGATTATATAGGATATGATATTAGTCCAAAAGCAAACGATTATGCTTTTGCAACATATGGCATTAAAAACAACACCGGGGACTCAAGAAATGTATTTTTGGATGACAAAAGTATTGATTTTTCCTATACTTGTCCGCCATATTTTGATTTAGAAAAGTATGAGTCAACAGACGGACAGTTGACAGATATAAGAGATTATAAAGATTTTTTGGATGAATTAGAAAAAGTAATACAAGAAACAAACAGAATATTAAAGACAAATGGTTTAGTTTGTTGGGTAGTTGGTGATTTTAGAAGAAAAGGAGTTCTTATTGATTTTAGTACAGATGTTGGTTTATTGTTTAGAAAAAATGGTTTTGAATTGAAGGATAAAGTAATTATTGATAATTCTACAAACTATAATGTTCCGTTGCATTTACCTAACAGTTATGAACATAAGTTTACAGTTAAGGTTCATGAAACAATGTGGGTATTTAAAAAAGTTAGAGATGTTAAGGAATTTAAGGTTGATGATGAACCAGATACAAAAGAAGGACAAAGTCATCATATAATGTATAAGAAAAATGTTACAGAAGAATGGGGAGATTGGAACATATGAAATTTATTTGTGAAGGATGTGGAAAAGAATTTAGGAGAACTCCTGCAAAACATAAAGACTATAAAAAACACTTTTGTTCTAAAAAATGTTTTTTGGAATATAGAGCAAAAACAGGATATGGACAACCAAAAAGAAATTACAATATTATAAGGGGGTTTAGAAGTAAAAATGAAAAAGTGCGAATGTAAATGTGGAGATTGTAGAACAGAATTTATTATAAACTTTAAAAAAAGTGTTCCGCCATGGAAAATAACCTGTCCTGTTTGTGGTTGTAAAATTGTAAGGGTTTGTTGGATAGACAAAAACGGAGGGGATTAATGAAAAAATGTTTAAAATGTGGAATAAACAAACCAGATTGGTTGTTTATGGAAGTTGAAAAAGGAAACTTTGTTTGTATTTCTTGTGCAACAGAAATTGTAAAAAAACATTGGAGTGCGAGTTAAGAATGAGAAAATTACAGATTGAATATATGGGTAAGCCAGTAGACATGGAAATGTTAAATGTTGTATTGGGATGTTTCAATCAGGATTTAACAGTTAAAGAAGTTAGGAACTTGATAAATAAGAGATGAAAGTATGGAAAAAATAAAACCTTTAGATAAACTTATGTCTTTAGATTATCCAAGTATAGATTATCTTTTAAAAATAGGAACAGACTACAAGTTAAAGCATAATAGCGGAAAACCAACAGGACTTATGGGTGCAAACTATTTAAAACTTGGAAATAAGGAAATAGATATTGCGATGTTTTTAAAAAGTAATAAGTTGATGGGAAAAATGCCTTTAGTGTTTGTTAATGACCATAAACAGGAAGTTTGCATTACGTTTGTTCCACCAGAAAAACTTATGAGGGCACAAATAGAATATGCGATTGGATATTCAAGGACGGATAAAGAAGCGATGAATACAGTAAGGAGATTTAGAAAAGCAATTAAAAATGGGATTGAATTTTATAAGTATAGGAAGGGGATGAAATGAGAAAAAAGACATATGAAATTAAGGATAATGTGGTAGATGAAGATTTAAAGCATGATAGAAGAAAACCACATAAAAAAGAAGCGAAAAAAATAAAAGTTGTAAGGATAAGAGACATTAGAGATAATATGATTATTAATGAAGACGGAACAATACAAATGTCAGATATGATATTTGGTGAATATTATAGTTTTAAAATTAAAATAACAAATAATTTTTTAATATTGTTAGATAAAGTCAAAAGGCTAGGAAATTCTTCTTTGCCTGCGAACTTAAAGTCAATACAATATGTTAATTCTTATCCTGCAGGGGGCGGAATGATAATATATGGGATAGGAATTAAAGAAGATTTTAAAAGAGGTAAAAATAGCAAGGGACAAGGAAGACTTTTGACAATGGTTCTTGCTGTTGACACAAAAACAATGCAGGCAATTTGTTATTCACCAAAAAGAGATTATATTTTTGCAGAATTAATTTGTTATTTTCTGTGTCAAGATACAATAGAAGAATTTGACGACGATTTTAATTTGTTAATGGAAAAAATAGACATAATTAAAAGAATTAGAGAAGAAAAATTTAAAAGTAAAAAAGACCAAGATTTAAGAGATTGGAAAAAATAGGAGATGTAAAAAATGAAAAAGGAAACATATAATTTGGACATAACGTCTAAGTTTGGAGAATATGTCATAATGTTAATATTTAATACTTTGAAAAATGAAAAAATTTTGGAATATAATCCAACAGGTTCTGGTATTGGTGCAGATGTTCTTACAGGTAATAACAGGAAAAATAAATTTATATCTGTAAAAACAAGATTATTTCCATATGAAAAAATGGTTGAACCTCAAATAATAAAGGAAAGTAAAACAATTGTTGTGCAAAAGAAAGATATTAAAAAATTATATAATAAACTTGAAGATAAGAAAAAAGATTATAACAATAAAAATATTCTTGCTTACTGGTGTTCTGTATTATTGACAGAAGAAAAAAAGGGATTTTTAAGAATATTTGTTTTTATATTTCTAATTGATAAAATAGAACATGTTTTTAATGAACATAAAGAAAGTTGGTCTGTTAGATTTAATTCTAAAAATATTGATGAATTTGAAAGACTTAAAAGAAATAAATATGTTGAATGTTTTGAGATACCTTTTTTCTGTTTGTAAATATGTATATAATTGATGGTATATTTAAAAAATTATTCGAATCTTTAATATCGGATTTGAATATCTATAATTGGTATTATAGTTGGACATTTCTGTATGGTAATGTTTTATCTAAAAAAAGAGAACTATTCTATGAAAAGATTGAAGATAGTTTATGCATTTACTATAAAATGAACAAAGAAATAAGACTGTTTTATCCACCGTTAAACGGAAATGATGGAATACTTAGAAAAGCCTTAACAAATTGTAACAATGAGTCCATACCGTATGTCTATGAAAATTATGATACAAAATATAAGAAAACTAAAGCAAGCCCCGATTATATCTTTGATTTGGAAGAAATTGTTATGTTAGAAGGAAGTAAATATAAAAGAGAACGAAATTCCACAACAGCATTTAAAAAGAAGTATAACTATATTTTTAGAAAGGCAGAACAGAATGATAAAGAAGAAATATTAAAGTTTAACGAAATATGGACAAAACAAAAAAGAAATAACGGTTTGATTACATGGGATACAGGATATACAGAATCTGTGATAAAATATATGTTGGATGATTGTATTTCTTATGTTGTAAAGATAGATAATAAAATTGTTGGATATTTTATTGGTTGTCATTTAAATAAAGATTATTGTTGTGCATATGCAAGAAAATCAGATATTAATTATATTGGATTATCTGATTTTTTGTTTGTTGAATCATATAAAAAGATGAAAGATTTAGGATACAAATATGGAAATGATTCTGGAGATGTTGGAAACAAAGGATTAATGAAATTTAAGATGGGTTATAATCCTGTTAAGTTTATACAAAATTATAAAATAGAAGTTAAAAAACAAGAAGGAAAGATAAAGGATTGGATTTAGATGTTCAAAGTACAAAAAAGAAATGAAGACTTATATTTAAAACGTGGTGACCTTTGGAAAAAACATGGAACAATCGGTGGAAAAGCAAAAGCATGTTGGATAATAGTTAAAAACGAAAAAGACCTTAAAGGATTAGTCACAGGTGGTTCAGTTCAAAGTCCCCAAGTAAACATTGTTTCAACTATTGCCAAACATTTTAATATTCCCGTCCATATACATGTCCCAAAAAGAGTTAAGAGTAACATATCTAAAGAAGTTTATCAAGCCGCACAGTATGAAAAATGTACAATTTACGGACATTCCAGTCAAAAAGGAAGACAAAATAATTTATCCAGATATGCAAAACAGGATGCAGAACGAAATGGATTCCTTTTTATTCCGTTTGCTATGGATGACCCAATAACTGTTGAATCAAACGCTGAAGAAACAAATAACATACCAACCAACATTAAATCTATTGTCGTACCGACAGGTAGTGGAATGTCTTTAATAGGTATAATGCAAGGGTTACAAAAAAGAAACATGACACCAACCGTTTATGCGGTTTGTGCTGGTGGCGACGCTAAAGTAAGGAGAAGACTTAATAAATACTGTTCAAATTTAAAAAATTTACAAATAATTAAATGGGATGGAGAATATGATGAATATGTTAATGCAAGTATTGGACAAATTGAACTGGATGGAATTTATGAAGGTAAAGCATGGCAATGGTATAAGGAACATGAAAAGGAAATAGAAAAACCAGTTTTGTTTTGGATTGTTGGAAAGAGAGTTAATGTTGGTATGATTAAAGTTGGTGAAAGTTTTTATTCTAAATTTGATTATAAAGATAAAGGAAAAATAAAGGATTGGATGTGATATGGACGGCAAGAAAAAGAATAATTGAATATAAATGGTCTTGTCCTTACTGTTCAGAAGTTGGTCGTAAGTGGTTGACCTCTTGTAATGCCAGGAAATGTGGAAGATTTCATATGGAAAAAATTCATGATAAAAAAGGAACTCCAGATATAATAAAGAGGAGAATTAAAGTTGAAGATAGTATGGACAAATAGAAAAGAAAGTTTTAAAGAAGATGGGATACATATATACAACCAAAAACTGATAAGTAAATTAATTATTCCATATAAACAAGAAAAACTATCTATAAAAAGAATAATTTATATTCATGATATAGAATCAGATAAATCATATGAAGTTATAGAAAAAAACTTAGAACATAAGAAGGCAATAGAAAGAATATTGGAAAAGACATTTGCTAAGACATATATAGAAAAACCAAAGACGTTTATAGTAAGACCAGACGAACCTATAAAAAAGAAAATTGTTCCAGAATATAAATTAAAAGATGAGGACTGGAAAAAACCTAAGAAACGTGGTGGTATGAATAAGTGGATTTAAATAAAATATATTGTATGGATTGTTTGGAAGGATTAAAACAATTAGAAGATAATTCTGTTGATTTAGTTTTTACTGACCCACCTTATAATGCAGGTAAAGATTATGGAGTCTATAAAGACAATTTATCCGATAAAGAATATAAACATTGGATGAAACAAATAGTTAGAGAAACAAAAAGAATTTCAGGAAATAATGTTTGTTTTTATGTTGGACATAAAGTATTAAATTTATTTTGGAAACTTTTACCAAATGCAAAATTAATTATTATTCATAAAAGGGCAACAGGAAGTTATGATAAAAACTATTTTTATCAATATTTTGGTTTATTGACAACAAAAAACCCAATTAAGAGAATATATAATTTATGGAATGATGTAAGAGTTACAAGCGAAGGGTATTACTTTAAAGAAACAAGATATCCTAATCCTGGTTTAACATCAGAATCTTTAACAACAAAGGTTATAAAATCTTTTTCTAATATTGATAATATTGTTTGCGACCCATTTATGGGGACAGGAACAACGGCAGTTGTTTGTAAAAAGTTAAGACGTAACTATATTGGTTTCGAACTTAATCCTGAATATATAGAAATTTCAAAAAAGAGAATAAATAAAATGACAGAACATATAGGAAATTGGTTGGAAGATGTTTGAAGAATTTATAGGAAATAAAGGCACAGTAGAAAAAATAGATAATTGGTTCAGAACAAAGTATTCTAAAAGTATTGTTATACAAGGTCAACCAGGAAATGGAAAAACCTTTTTAGTTGAACTTTTTGCAAAAAAATATGATTATTATTTGGAAAGAATTGACCCGTATGATATCAACAATATAAATGATTTTAATAATATCATAAAAACATTAAATTTAATTCCTTTAGAATGTGAACAGACAGAAAAAATTATTCTTGTAGAAAACATAGATGAATTTCATAGTAATTATAGAAAGAAATTGTTTGATATAAAATTATGTAAATATCCTGTTATCTATACCGGAACTAAAATAAGTTTACCAGAACAATACAGAAAGAAAATTCCTATTTTTAGAATTAATAAACCAGCACCAACATATATTTTAGAATTTTTAAAAAGGAAGATTAGACAATTAAATATTGAAATAGACGATGAAATATTAGATAAAATATCAAAACAAAGTCCTTCTATAAGAAGTGCATTAAATAGTTTGTATAATGCAAATCCAAATAATACAACTAATCCAATACCAACACTTTACGAACAACTTAACAATGTTAAGTATCATGTATTAAATGAAAATGTCAATAGGAAATTATTACATTATTTGTTTGGTAATGTTGGAGATTATAAAACAATTTCTTTATTTGCAAAGTATGATATAGAATTAGGAAAAAGGTTTAAAAGTGAATTGGATAAATATTTATTCAACGAAAGAGACTTTAATTTTGTTTCCAACGAATATCCAGAGTTTATGAATAAATTTATAAATGGAAATAATAATCAATATATGTTATATACAAAAGACCTTCATGTATCATCAAGAATAGTTAAAAAAGAGTTTTCAGAACTAATAGAAAAAATTGATAAAGGAGGTGGTGAAAAACAGGAAGATAATAAAAAAAACAAAAGTATTAAAAAGGGAAAAAATATATTAGATTTTGTGTGAGGAGAATGGGTAAACTTAAAGATATGTTTAATACTCAAATCAAAGAGTATGGAAACTATGAAAAAAAGAAAAAATGGAAAAAAACGGTGCCAAAATTCATAAATTATGATATAACAATGTATAAAATAAAAGATGTTGGTTTACAAAAATTTGATGTTATTGTAACAAACTTATTAGACATAAAAGACAAAAGAAGAATAATAACTAAAGTAAAAGAAATGGATGACAATGGTTTAATATTATCTATCTTTTGTCCTTTTTGTGGCAATACTTTAAAACTAAATAAACATTGGAATGCATATATTTGTTGCAATAATAATGGAAAACATATCTTTGAAATAAAAGATATTGAATATGAAAGGCCAAAAAAGATAGTAGAATTAGAAGAAGGATGGTGAATCTTTACTGTAAACAGCCTTAACGCTCATGTAAATCCATCTGTAAAAGTTTGAATTTAGACGGGGTGTCTAAATGCTGGCAAACTTCAAACCTATGTGGTCTTGTTGGATAAGGCTGGCAGAAATAAGATTCAATTCTCCAATTCTTTAATTCTCCAAGCCGGTGTAGAATTGGTTCTTTCCTTTAAAAAGTTTAATTCTCTAATTCTACAGGTATATCCCTACCAAAATTTATATATTATTAAGGTAATAACAGATAAGAAGGTGAGGATTCAGTATGGTTGAAGAGTTAGACCCATATGGAACAACAAAAATAGTAAGAAGAGATTTTATTACAGAACTTTCACAAGACCTTAGGTATGTTTTTAAGGGAGTTTCGCCAATTTGGACTGAGGCTTGTGCAAGAACAACATTATCAACAGTTTTACAAAATGTTAGAATTGCTTATGCTGGAAGACCATTAAGATTAAATCAATTTAATATTTGTATTGGTCCGCCTGGTTCTATAAAGTCTTTGCCATTGGACTTTTGCAGAGAAATTGTGGATAAAGTAGACCAAAAAACAAGATATGCTTTTATTCTCCCATCTAAATTTACATCTCCGGCTATGATAGAACATTTGTCTGAATTAAGGAAAGGAACAGAAAAGAAATGGCCAAGACAATATAAGCATAATCATGGAACTATTTTTAGAGATGAATTTACTGCATTGTTTAAACAGGCAAGACAAGTAGATTATATGACAGACATGTTGGAATTTTTATCTGAACTTTATGATGGAACAGTACAAAAGAAAAGGACAAAAGAACATGGATTAGAACAAGCACCAGATGTATATGTTAATATGCTTACTGCAACAACATATGATTTTTTAAGTAGAGTAGATGATGACTTTTTTATACAGGGGACAGGAACAAGGTTTCTTTATACAACATTAGATTTTGAGGATATAAGAGTAGAAGGATTTGAAAGGAAACATTTTCTTGGTAGAGTTATAGAAGAACGAGAAGAAACATTGGAAAAATATGCTAATTGGCTTGTTAGTTTGTATAAGATAAAAGAACTTAGAAATTTGTTTTTAGAACATAAGGCATTTCAAAGATGGAATAGATTTAATGTTTCAATTAGGAATAAATGGATGCAACAAGGTAAACGAGACCCAATGGGATGGGAGTATCCTTATTTAGTTAGATTGCCAGAATATACGTTAAAATTGGCAGGACTGTATGCTATCAGTAATGGAATAGAACAGTTAATTAAAGCACAGGAAAAGAAAAAAACCAAAGTAATTCAAAACTTTTCTATTACAGATTCAGATATGATTAGGGCACAAAATAAAATCAGAGAACACAATGCGCATTTTAAAAAACTTGTACATTTAAGAAGAACTCTTGTTGGAAAATGGAAACCAAAGTCTCATTCACAATATGTATATGCTATTATAGAAGTATTAAAGAAGATGCCTAATGGTATGGCAAATTATAGTCAATGGTTTGCTATGCAGACTGTATGTAGTAGTGAGTCTACATTTCAAAAATATAAGATGACGGCAATAGCTACCGGTAGAGTATCTGAAATAGATAAAAATATAATTACAGACAAGAAAGAAAGAAAAAGACTTTGTGCAGACAAACCTGCAACTAAAATCTATAAAGCAATTTAAAGATAAATAAAATATTTTGGTTCCTTATTTTTAACATATAATATTCTACATTCTAACATTTGATATAAAAAATGTTCAAAAGAACAAACGAATTTAACATTCATAGGGGATATGTAGTTGTTAACATATAGATTTCCATATTATGTTTTATACGCTTTACTTTTGGTTTTGAGTCTTTACTTTTATTTTGTTTAAAACATATAATACATTTTCTCATTATATAAAAATTAATAATTTGAATTCTATATACTACATTAAAGGAAGAATTTTTTGTTTTTGTTTATTATAATATCAAATACGTTGGTGTTTTATATATAAAAAAATTAGTATGTTGGAGTCTTCTTTTTTCCTTAACTATATAAAAATTAATAATGCGGTTTTATTAAAAAAGTTTAAATAGTTTGTTGTAGAATACTGTATGATAGTGTAGGATAATAGAGTATATATGTCAAACTATAGAAGCGAATCTGGATGTCTTAAATGCGGACATTTTTGGGTTACAAGGAAAAGAAATACAACTAAACCACCAGCAAGATGTCCAAAATGTGGCAGTTCTAAAACATATGTTGCAAGATGTTTTAAGACTGATGAAAAACAAGTTTTTGATAATTATGAAAAAATGATGGAAAAAATGTTTAAAAAATATATGAAAGATTTTAGGGAAAGAGGAGATTAAGGAGGTAATTAAATGGCAACATCATCCGATTTATTAAGAAAGAGATTGGTTGGAACGCCTGTTGGTAGACTTTTAAGTAAAATAGAATCGGCTAAGATTGCTCAAAAGAAAAAAACGACAACAACAAAAAAGACTACATCCAAAAAAAGTTCTGGGTCATCTAAAAAGACAACTACCAAGAAAAAAACACTGGAAGAGATAATTAAAGAAAGTCCAGCAGAAAAAGTGAAAGCTGTAACAACAAAAAAAGAAGAATATAAAATAGCAACAAAACCTAAAACATTACAAGAAGCACTTTCTCAAACTCCAGCTGGAAGAAAACTTGCTGCCAGATTAACACAATTAGGAACGACTAAAAAAGTAACAGACAAGAAAAAAACAATAACTAAAACAGGAGGAACTAAAAAAGCAGGAGATACCGTAAAAGTTGTAATTGATGGTAAAGAAAGAGAGTTGCCTGAACAGTTGGTTGATTTTTTTCAAAAGTCTATCATAGGAAAAACATTAAAGAAAACGAAAAAGTCGACAACACCATCAAAAGAACCTGTAACATATACAGATAAAACAGGAAATATTAGAAAAATAACACATTATCCAACATACAGTTCTTCAGAAGTAGTCGGTGTCGATAAAGAAAAAGTAGTTGATTATAATGTACAAGAAAATATAGAAAATATTGTTGTAAATAAACCAATAAATGTAAGAAGTCCAAACCAAAATTTTATTATTACATATGAAAAAAACGGAGAAATAAAAACAGTTATGGTAAAAGCAAAAAATTTAGATGGTTTTGAGAATAAATATAATGTAAGAATTATAAATGTTAAAAGCGATGGAGAAGTATATTATAATGTTCCTAGTATGAAACAATATGAAGATATATATATGGAAGAATTAAAAAAAGTATATACAGAAACCGGATATATACCATCTGATATAGATAAACAGATAATTATTCCCAAAGAAGTTGAAGAACTTGGTTTGGATGCAATAAAAACATATAAACAATGGGTATATGAAGAATATCTTGGTGGAATACCATATCAGGCAAAAGCAGATATTAATAAAATTATACATAAATTTAGTACAGAAGATTGGGCTAAAAAATATTATGATTTTGATAATCCTAAAACACCAGAAATAGAAACATTCGAATCTTTAAAAAAGTCTGAACCAGCCCTATATTTAGAAAAAGGAAAGGAACAATGGGATATTGTTTATGACCCATATAGATGGCAAAAAGAAGAAAGTAAAGGTGATTTTGTTTGGAATTTGGGAAAAGGATTAAGCGATGTTTTTGGTGCAGGAGTGACAGATTTTGTGTCGAAGAGTTTATCTGGTGGTCTTCCTAAATTCGAATTTAAAAAAGGACAATCATATTCACAATATGAAAAGGATATAAATAAATATTGGAAATCTGTTGAGGAAGAAAGAAGAAAGATTTATGCAGAAACACATTACTATTTATCAAAAAAATATGAAAAAGGTGATATTGTTGGAATAGCCGGAAATGTAATACAGAATCCGATTGTTTTATTTCCGGTAAGTTATGGTTTGGGGGCTGGGTTTGGTGCAGCATTTAAAGGTATTGGATATACTGCAGAATATGGAACGGGTGTTGGTTCGGCTTTTTTAAAATCTACTGCACCAGTTTTTTTAAAATATACACCTAAAGTATTTGCTGGTGTTGTATCTGCATCTGTTGGAACAGAAATAGGTATTACAGCTGCAAAATATCCGGAACAACTATCAAAAACATTATTATTAACGGGTGTTGCTTTTGCTGGTGCAGGTATGGGTGCAAAATTTGGTGAATCTTGGGTTACTAAACCACATCCGACTTTGGTAAGATGGGGACAAAAACTTGGAACATATAAAGGGGTAATATCTGAATATCCTTGGGAGAAAATTCCAGGCTACCAAAAAATTATAGAATCACCAAAAACATTTAAATTTAAAGTTAGAGAAACAAAATTAAAACAAGCACGACTATATGGTTTAGAATATAATCCAGATTTAACTTATATGTCAAGATTATCTATAAAACAACCAAAAATTGGAAAAATGTTTGGTTCTGTATTTGAAAAAGTTGGCAAAGTTAAAACAGAGTATTTTCCAGGTACGATTAAAGAAGTCCCCGTTGATATTTCATTTAAAAATTATACAAGTAGTCAATTTAAATGGCCAGAACAAGATATTCTTTTCCAAACTAAATTTGCTATAGACCAACCAAAACTATTACCATTGGAAAAAGCCGGATGGATTATGGGACAGCAAGCAAAGATTGTATTTTTGCCAAGGGGAGAAATTGGCGGATTTAAACCAAGTTTGGAAGGACAGAAAATATGGGAACAATTTTTTGCAGAACAAAACATTGCAAACGAGGTTCCAAATTTAAAATATCCAGAATCAAAAATATCTAGTTATTGGAAAGAATTTTTTGAAATAAGAAAACCAGGTGTTTGGGAAAATATTGGTGAAATAGTTACATCAAAACCAAAACTTGCAACAGGTAAGTTACCAAATTTAATGTATACACAAGAAGGAATAAAACCAAATGTTGTAGATATTATTAAACCAGAAAGTATTGCTTATAAACAACCGGTTATAAAAACTTTGTTTAAAGAACAACCATTTAAAATAGAAGGAAAAACGATATCAAAAAGTCCTTCTTATTTGATATTGGAAAAAGAATATTTACCAATGAGATTATATAATATTCCGGAAGTACCTTTAAGGTTATCTAACCTTGTACCATTTGGTAGCACTAAAGCAGGTTATAGATATATTTCTCCAATCTGGAAAGAATTTAAACCAAATGTTAATTTTATATTTAAAAAACAGGATATAACAAAACCAGACTTAAAAAAAGAATTGGAATATAAAGTTGAAAAAGAATTAAAGAAACACCAGGAGGCTGAATTAAGGGAAAAAATACGACAAACATGGACACCCAAAGATATAGAAATAGCAATTGGTGAAAAGGATGTTACAAATGAATTTTTAGATAGAATGAAAGTTCTTGGTTATCATAAGGGTAAAAAAATAGTTACAGAAGCGGGTTTAAATGAAGCAAAAGAAGAAAAAACCAAAGAAGAAATAAATAAAAAATTCATAGAAAAATGGAAAGAAGAACAAGAAAAGAAACTTACCGGATTAACAAAAAAACAACAAAAATTAGCAAAGTCTTATTTAGATGAAGAAGCAAAAAAAATTGCAGGAGAATTTAAATCGACATATAGACAAATTATTAATCCATCTGATTATAATATAAGAAGAGATTTAATAATAAAAGAAAGACAAGATTATGCTAAATATTTATCCGACCAGATAAGAAAGGAAAAAATAACGAAACCACCAAAACCAGAAATTTTATATCCGGAAATAGACGAAACTAAATTTATTGTTGGTGAAATTAATCTTTTTGGAATTAAGTATAAAGTAACAACAGAAGAAAAATTAAAAGAATTAGAAAAAATAAAGAAAAACTGGGAAGAATGGGAAAAGAAAAAGTTAGAACAAGAAAGACTTTTGTTTAGTGGTTTAACATTTGAACAAGAAATACAAAGACGAAAGATAATGGATAAAATATTGATAGAACAAACAAAAATAAAAGATAAAATTGAAAAATTAGAGAAAGAAGGAAAAATAAAAAAAGTCATGGTTGTTGAACCTTGGGGAACATTTACCTGGGGAGGTGGTATGGAAAATATATATACAAAAATGAAAAAACCAAAGTATGAGATATTTAAATGGAGAAAACCAAAAAAACCATTTGCTGAAATGCCACTCGAAAAATTTGAACAAGAATTTATAAAAGAAGTTAAAGAAGAAAAAGAGAAAAAAGAAGAGGAAAGAGAACTTGAAACAGGTGCATTGATGACAAAACAAGTTCTTAAACCATTAGAATTAGAAATAATAGAAGAACCTGCACTAAAATTGTCTCGAGAAATTGAAAGAAGACGAGAAATTTATGAAAAGGAAATAGACAAATTAGAAAAACAGGTAAGTAATATTAAAAAGTCTGGTTTAAATAAAAAAACAATTAAAAAAATAGAATTAGATATAGGAAGAATTAAAATAAAAATTAAAAGTTTAGGAATTAAATCAATACCACCAAAAGACGTATTTAGTACCATGTCGGATATTTCACAAAAAATTGGTTTTATAAACGAAAATATACAATTATTAAATCAAGAAATTAAACAAGCACAAATAATGATTATATTATCTGGACAAAAACAAAGTCAAAAACAAAAAATTGGTTCTTTACAAATAACAAAAAGTATTCCCGAAATAAAACAAAATATAATATTTTCTCCCATACAAGAACAAGTTAAATTAAATATTTTAAAAGCGGATTTAGACATTCCACCACCGGAAATAACAATTAATACTATATCGTTACCGCCACCAAGACAACCAAATATAATAGAATATGGATTAAAAATTCCCGATGAAGAAAAAAGAGACAAAAAAAGTGTAAAACGTAGAACAAAGACATACAGAACAGGTTATAAAGAAAGAGAATATTCAATACCATTTGTTTGGGAAAGTCCAAAAGAAATGAAACCAAAGAAGATACAAACAGTTAAAGAATTTAAACCAAAACAAAATGTATTTAAGGAGTTTAAACCAAA
>Ga0272441_10006761_pt1 | contig 19011 bp, 25 predicted proteins | sample SSMProp6N_FD_193582 | JGI IMG/M metagenome (GOLD analysis project Ga0272441, IMG submission 193582) | Marine sediment archaeal communities from Little Sippewissett salt marsh, Falmouth, MA, United States - SSM-Prop-6N | ecosystem: Environmental > Aquatic > Marine > Wetlands > Sediment ... | reverse complement strand
CCGATTGGGGCCGCCGCCAAGCCCTCGTCATGCCTCTCGACGGCTATCTGCGGCGACTTCTCGCTCGATTCTTCCCTTGGCCAACTCCCGCAGTCGCATGAGCGTGGCATTGTGAGGGAGGCGTCTTACTTACTAAGGAGGGACATCGTTTTTTGCGGCCGGCTCCGCCCGGAGGGCAAGCCAGGACAACGCCATGGCGGGACACGCAGCGCAACTCAACGAGTGGCAGTTCGCCGTGGATGCCGCCCGCGGAATGACCCAGCGGCAGCTCCAGGAGCGGCATGACATCGGCAGGGACACGGTCCGTCGAATCGTGCGCGGCGAGTCCCGGCCTCACGTCGCCCGGATCGTTTGCGAGCTTCGCAGCCAGCCCGACGCGCACGTGCGGCTTCGCGTCGCGGCGATGCAGGCCAAGGCGATCGAGGTCCTGGAGCGGGCGCTGGGCTGCGTTCCGAGCAGCACGCCCGCCGGCGGCAAGACGGGAGGCGAGAACGCCGACGAGCCGGCTGACCCCGAGGTCAGCCGCGTGAGTCTGGCCGCCGCGAAGGAGCTCCTGACCCGGACGCTGGGCAGGAACTGGGGGCCGGCGACGCCGAAGGCCTCCCGGCCAACCGGGACGGGCTCCCGCCTGGACATCCTGGCCCTGTCGCCCGAGACGCGCCGGCGGGTCCTGGCCGAGCTTCGCGCGGCGGGCAAGTGACCTCGCAGCCCGGCGCACCGACGATCCTCCTTCCCAACGACAGATCGAAGTATGTCCCTGAACCGACCGTCCGACCGCAAGGGAGTCTACGACTTCGTCTCCGGCGAGTTCGGCATCGAGCTGCCGGGCACGGCGTGGACGCCCGGCCACTCGACGCCGCTGGACTTCGTGGCCGAGGCGTTCCTCGGCGACGGCCGGGACCACGCCGCCTGGGCCAACCGCAGCGGCATGAAGACGCTGTCGGCGTCGATCCTCGCGGCGATGGAGTTCGCCTTCGCCGACGGGCCGCTTCGGGCACGGGTGCTGTCGGGCAGCGAGGAGCAGGCGAGGAACCTGTACCGGTACTGGGAGCGATGGTGCCGGACCGTCCTGTTCGACCGGGTCGACGGCGACCCGCTCCGGGCGGTCACGAGGCTGAAGAACGGCGACCTGGAGATTCTCCCGGCCAGCCAGAAGCGCGTCCGCGGGGCGAAGGTCCAGCGGCTGTTTCGCGACGAGGTCGACGAGATCGACGCCGACGTGCTCGCCGCGTCGGTCGGCATGCTGGCCGGGCGCGACGGCGCCGCGGCGCGGACGATCGACACCTCCACGTGGCACCGGACCAACGGGCCGATGGGACGGCTGGTGACGTCGTCGGCCGATCGCGGCGTCCGGCTGCACAAGTGGAACATCTGGGAAGTGCTCGAGCGGTGCCCCGAGAAGCGTCACGACCACGGCCGCAACTGCGAACGGTGCGGCCTCGGACCCGTGTGCCTGGCCAAGGCGCGGCAGGTCCACGCCGACCCGGACCGCCGGCTCGGCCTCGCCGCCGAGTGCTGCGGCGTGCTGGCCATCGACGACGCGATCCGGCAGTTCCGCCGGTGGTCGCAGCCGCAGTGGCAGGCCGAGGCCGAGTGCATCCGCCCGAGCGTCGAAGGACTGGTGTACCCGCAGTTCGACCGGGCCGTCCACGTCCAGCCGGACCTGGTCTGGCGGGACGGCCTGCCGACGTGGCGGTCCGTCGATTGGGGCCTGCGGAACTTCGTGTGCCTGTGGATCCAGACCGAGCCCGGCGGCCGCGTCTGCGTGGTGGACGAGTACTGGGCCCAGGACGCGATGGTGTACGACAACGGCCGGGCCGTCCAGCAGCGGACCCCGCCCGGGCGGGTCGAGGCGACCTTCTGCGATCCGTCGGGGCGGAGCGTCAACGACCAGACCGGCCGGAGCAACGTGGACGCCTTCGAGGCCCTCGGCCTTCCCTGCACGTACAGCCTGTCCCGCTGGGCCCGCGAGGTGCGCAACGGCATCAACCTGATCCGGTCCTACCTCCAGCCGGCGGACGGCTCGCGCCGGCTGGTGATCGCCGGCCGCTGCCGGCAACTTATCGACGCCTTCGAGAGCTATCGCAACCGCCGGGTCAACGGGCAGTACGTCGACGAGCCGATCAAGCCCCAGCCGTGCGATCACCCGATGGACGCGCTGCGATACTACTTCGTCAACTGCTGGGCCCCGTGCCGAACGGAGACCCGGCGAATCGGCTACAGTTGAGCCGGCCGTCGGCTTCGGCCGACCTCTCGTATCCCACGCCAACACCCAACGGAAGCAAGGTATGTCCACGGAATACAACCCGTTCGAGGAAGGGCCGCTGTACCGGCGGCACAAGGCGCGGTGGCAGTTGGAGACCGACGCGGCCGAGATGACGCTCGACGTCCTGCGGGCCGGCACGTACCTGCCGCGGTTCTCCGCCCGGGAGCACGAGGACGACTACGCCTACCGCCGCAGCATGTGCGTCCCGCTGGACATGTGCCGCGACGGGGTCCGCATCCGGGTGGACAATCTCTGGCGGACCGCTCCGAAGCGGTCGGTCTCGCCGAAGAGCCGCTACCGCGATATCCTCGAGCCGCTGATCCACGACGCCGACGGCGACGGCACGCACCTTGACGCCTTCATGCGCCGGGCCTTGTGGAACTCGTACGTCGTCGGCGTGGACATCGTCGCGCAGGTCGCCGACGTGCCCGAGGGCGTGGAGATCCGCACCAAGCGGGATCAGGCCGCCCACCGCCTGCTGCCGTACTTCCTTCAATTCACGCCGCTGGAGCGGCCGGACTGGGCCGTCAACGGCTCGCGGAGCTTCCTTTGGGCGCGGTACTGCCTCGGGCGGAGCCGGGCCCCGGACGAGCTGGCCGCCGGCGAGACGCCCGACGGCGAGACGACCGACTTCCTCACGCTGACGGCCGACGGCTACCGGCTGTGGCGGGCGAAGCGGCCCGCCGGGCCCGACGGCGAACGCGAGCCGGTGCAGGTGGCCCTTCGCAAGGAAGGCACGCACGCGCTGGGCCGGCCGCCGATCGTCAAGCTGTACTTTTCCGAGTCGCAGAAGACCGGCCACGGCGGCGTGCCGCTGAGCCTGCTGACGCGCCCGGCCATCGTGGCGAAGGTGGCGATGAACCTCAAGAGCCAGGCGGACGCCGAGCTGCTCGCGTCGGTTCCCCGCTGGTTCGCGACGGGTTTTCAGAAGGGCGAGCTGCCGGACACCTACGGCGGGGGGATGCTGATTTCCGCCCAGGACCCGGCCGCGACGCTCAACGTCGTGCAGGGCAGCGTCGGCCACGTCGTGGAGAAGCGCCGCTGGCTGCTGCTGTACCTGGGCGAGATCCTGCGGCTGCTGAAGTTCCGCGGGGGCATGGCGGAGATCGAGGCCGGCGCCGGTTCGGGGCTGAAGCTGGCCCTGGAGCGGACGGACCTGGACAACGAGCTTCGGGCGACGGCCGCCCAGTGCGAGCGGGCCGAGCTGGAGATGATGCGGCAGGCGGTGGTCCTGGCGACGGGGGTGCCCATCGAGCCGCACCGGGCCGCGGAGAAGCTGGGCTACAGCGTGGCCTACAACCGCGACTTCATCCTCGAGCCGGTCGGCGAGATGCTGGACAACCTCGCGCGGTGGGTCAACCAGTGCGGCGCGGTCTCCGAGCCCCTGACGGAGGTGACCAAGGAGATGGCCCGCCACCTGGCCAACATGCTCGCGCGGGAGGGCTCGGCGCCGCACCGCGAGATGTCCGCCCAGATCGAGTCCCTCGGCCGGCCGGCCGTCTCCGCGCGAAAGCGAAGCCGGCGACGTCCATGATGCCGGGCCCCATACCTCCGGCCAGTCAACCGGTTGGCCGGGTACCCCGTCAACCCATCCATGACTCCAACGGAGAACCGATGTCCTACGAATCACAGACAGGCCCGGTCGGGGCGCCCGGAGGGGTGCCCGGGCCGACGGGGGACCCGGCGCAGCAGCGGTCCCCGGGCGGCGCGGACGTGTCGCCGAACACGCTCGGCGGCGAGGAGGCGGTCTCCCGCTCCGAGTTCGGCAAGGTGGTCGCCCAGCGGCAGGCGGCGAAGGAGCGGGCGCGCGAGCTGGCCGCGGAGGTGGAACGCCTTCGCGAGCAGCTCCAGGAGACGTCCGACGAGGAGATGCACGCCTTCCGCCGCTGGAAGGAGGCCCAGCACCGCGCGGGAATCCCCGCCGACCAGCAGGGCCTCGACCTCCAGGAGATCGCGTCGAGCGTACGCGGCCCGCTGAAGGCCCGGATGGAGGCGCTTCGCGGGAAGAAGGACGCCCTCGAGCGGAAGCTCGCCGACCTGCTGAGAGACCAGGAGCTGCGCGTCGCGGCCGCACGGGCCAACGCGATCCACCCGGAACAGGTGGTCGCGCTGCTGCGGCAGCACGTGCGGATGAAGGAGGCGGCCGACGGGCGGTTCGAGCCGGAGCTCTCTCTGCCCGACGATTGGCCGGCCTTCGACGACGCCCCCGAGGCGCCCGACGTGCAGCAGCTCGTCGGCTGGTTCCTGTCCCAGCCGGACAACGCCAACCTTGTCCGAGCCACCGTAACCCCCGGCAGCGGCGCGAAGCAGGCCGGGGGCACCGCAGACACCATGGAATACGTTCCCCGCTCGAAGGCCGAGTTCCTGGCCCTTCCGCCGGACGAGCGGCGGGCCGTCGCCGCCCGGATGACCCGGAACCAGCGCGACGCCCTGCTGGGCCGGCGCCCCGCCGACAGCGGGGGCTACATCTAGGAGACAATGCCCTATGGCACTGACCAACACCACGACCCTCGATGCGTGGGTCCCCAGCGAGATGATCGCCGCGGACGTCCTGGAGGAGGCCCGGCCGAACCTGGTCGTCGCCAACCTGGTCCAGCGGGAGTTCCTCGCGGCGGGCCAAGGCAAGGTGTGGGAGCAGACGCAGCTTCCGACCACCGCGGCCGCCAGCGTGGCCGAGGGCGACGACCTCACCGCCGCGGCGCGGACGCCGACGACCTCGGCGTCGATCACGGTGGGCGAGGTCGGCCTCAGCACGGAGGTGACGGACCTGGCCCTGGAGACGGCGGTCGTCGGCGACCTGGCGGTCTGGGCCCGCAGCAGCGGGCGCGCGATCGCCCAGAAGCTCGACGGCGACCTGTGCGCCCTGTTCGCCGGGCTCAACAGCACCGGCAGCGGCGAGGTGGGCTCGTCGGGGTCGGACATGACCGTCGATGATTTCATCGAGGCCATCTACACCCTCGAGCTGAGCAACGCGCCCGGACTGAAGGTGTGCGTGCTGCATCCCGTCCAGAAGATGGACCTGTTCAACGCCCTGACGGACTCGTCCAACGCGGCCGCGGTCTTCGGCGCCGTGCCGGAGCTGATCCGCGAGGGCCGGCTGCCCCTGGGCGTGCCGGCCAACGGCTTCTGGGGCGCCTTCTGCGGCGTGCCCATCTACGTGACGACCGAGGTGGACACCGCCAACGCCGGCGCCGACCGCGCCGGGGCGATGTTCGTTCCCGAGGCCCTCACGCTCGTGCAGCTCCGGCCGCTTCGCGTGGAGTACGAGCGCGACGCCTCCGCCCGCAGCACGGAGGTGGTGGCCACCATCGCCTACGGCGTGGGCGAGAACGTCGACACCTACGGCGTGCCCATCATCACCGACGCCTGATCCGACGGACCCGGAGACCACAGAGGCTCAGCGCGGGCTTTGCCCGCTACTCAGGACGTAGCCGGTAGCGCGGAGCCGGTAGCCCGTTCCGGAATCCGGTATCCGGTATCAGAGAGACCCGAAGGTAACGGTCTGCGGCCTGAGCCGCCGGCGGTCTTTCGGCCCGTCGGTCGACAACGAGACGTTGTCGCCGGCGGCCCTGTCCGGATGCCTCTGAGACCTCTGAGCCTTTGTGGTGAAGCGTCCGTCTCGACGTGACCCCATCGCGGCCGGCGTAGGCCCGGATGGCCCGCCGAGCCGCCGTCCCTTCCGGCGGTGCGGGGCGCCGAGCTCGCTCGGCGCCCCGCCCGGCGCGATCCGAAAGGAGCACGATGTACGAAGACGCCTATGACATGACGGAATCCGAACGGGCGGAGGTCCGGGAGGTCCTCGCCGATCTCGCCGCCCGTGGCGGCCGGCTGACCGACGCCGCCGGGCGCCCGATCCCGTATCGCGTCCTCCGAGGACGCCGGTTCCTGGTGTGCGACAAGGGCATGGTGTGGCGGTTCGCGCCGGAAGGCAGCCCGCACGAGCCCGGAAAGCGAGGCGGCACGCAACGCCGCTACCGGGCCATCGAGATGTGGACCGGCAAGTGGCGGAAGGCCCCGGGCCCCGACGGGGAAAAGACCTACGCCAAGTGCGTCGTCTGGGTCCCGCTGGACGACCACGTCAACGGACACTCGGGGATCTCCAAACTCGGGTGGTACCGGTCGGTGAAGGGGTTCCAGAATCCCATGGCCGCGCCCGAGGCGCCCAGTGCGGAGGAGATCGCCGAGCTGGAGGGCCGCCGCGAGGCCGTCGCGCACGCCGTCTATGCCCGCATGCAGGCCGAGGGACTCGGCGACATGTCCTCGAGCAGGGCCCCGGCCGCCCACGGCGACCGGGATGCCGAGGATGCCGAGGCGCCCGAGGCCCCCAACACCCCCAAAGCCCCCAAGGCCGCCCCGGGCAGGAAGAAGCGGACGCGCCGTGCCTCTTGACCGCCGCACCGTCGAGCGACACGCCGGGCGGCACATCCATGAGCTCCAGCAGGCCCGACACGTCGGCGACGCGGAGAAACGCCGGATCCGGGAGATGCACGAGCGCCTCGCGCAGAAGGCCGAGCAGTCCCGCCGCGGCGGCAAATGACCGCCCGGCGGACACGAAGGCCCCGTCCCTTCCGCAGCATCGCACGAAGGACCGAACATGGCACGAGAATGGGAAACGATCATCTGCTACGAGGACCGGTCCACGCACCTGACCACCTCCCGCTGGCGACTGGCCGGCGTCAAGACCCGCCAGAACGCCGAGAACACCGACGGCGGGGTGCTGTGGCTCGAGACGACCCGCGACGGCGATACGGTCACGGCCGACCTCTTCCAGGACCCCGCCCGCCAGGCGGCCGACAAGGTGGCCACGGGCACGGCCGACGCATCGGGCCTGGACGGCACGGCCGCCAACGCCGCCCCGGTCGAGTTGTCGGAGGCCAACGCCAGTGGCCTGACCGGCTGCGTATACCTCCACGATTACCAGGGCGACGGCGCCGCTCCGGTCCAGGTGGCGCTGTGCGTGGACGACGACCTGGCCGCCCTCTGGGACGGGATCGCCGACCTGCCGGGCTACGACGCGTCCGCCGGCTGTGCGGAGTTCATCCGCCTCGCCGGGGAGGATGTCCTCGCGAAGGTCTCGGCGATGTTCCAGGACCAGTTGGGCGGCTATGCCGCGGCCGCGGCGTGGTTCATCACCGATGCCGCCCGCATTCTGCCGGACCTGCGGCGGATCGCCAACCCCGCCCAGCTTCGCAGCGCGTGCGCCCACCGGGCCCTGGAGATCGGCCTCGGCCGGAGCCACCGCACCGGCTCGGAGACGATGTACAGCCGCCTGCGGGACTACCACCGGGCGGAGTACGAGAGGGCGTTGGGATCGGTTGTCCTGGCGATTCGGCGGAACCATGGCGGGCCCGCCGAGGCGGCGTCGGCCGCGGCGGTCCGGCAATCCCGCGTCTGAGGTGAAACGATGGGCGAGATCACCGTAGCAAACACGGACTGGTCCCTCGTCGCGGGGGTCAAGTCGGCCCTGGCGGCGGCGACCGTTGATTCGGCGGCCGTCTTCGAGTCGGTGACCGTCACCACGTCGCGGGCCCAGGCGGCCGAGTGCCAGTTGACGCGGAGTCCGGCGGCGATCGTGCGGTACGTGACGACGCGCGAGGACGCCTCGCCGGAGGAGGTCCGCGGCTGCCGGGTGGTGCTGGAGCTGCTGCTGGCGGTGCTGGTTGACTCGGCGACGACGGACGAGTCGCCGCGCCTCCAGGAAGTGCTGCGGCTGAGGAACGCCGCGATCAACGCCGTGGAGACCGACCCGCCCGCCGCGTCCCACGCCTGGGGCGACGGCGACCGGTACCAGCCGCGCATCCGGTGGAGCGAGCCGGAGATCGACGCGTCGGTCGACCGGCCGTGGGCCGTCTGCCGGCTGGGCGTGGAGATCGGTTTCGTCCTGGACGCCCCGACGGCGCACTAGGCGGGCTGCGGACCAGCAGGCACGCAACAGAACGTACCTGAGCCCGCTTAGGCGGGCCGTCGGCGGTGCCTTGCCGAGAGCGGGCCTCTCGATGTGAATCCCCCGAGGCGTGGAGCAAGAGGAGAAAATCAGCATGGCGTTCAACGTCTACCACAACCCCAAGGAAGTCACGCTGGACAGCACGCCGATCACGGGCGTGCAGTCCGTCGTCGTGTCGGTCCGCTACGACGAGATCCACGCGGCGGGCGACGCGGACGCGCACGAGTCGGTCGCGCGGTACACCACCGGCCGGACCAGCGGCACGATCACGCTGCTGGACCCGACCAGCGCCGACGCCGTCAAGGGCCAGACCGGCACGCTGTCGTTCACCTGGCAGGACGTAAAGGCCAGCAGCGATAAGTCGGTGACGATCGCCGACTGCTCGATCGGCGGGTACGACGCCGCCGTCGCCCGCGACGCCGCCTCCAGCGTGACGCTGCCGTTTATCGCCGAGTCCGCCCCGGTGATCTCGTGACGGCCGCCACGCACCGCTACAGGGAGCTGGAGGCCGCCGCGCGCCGGCCCACGGGCGCGGGCGTGCTGCATCCCGACCGCTGCCCCAAGCTGACGCTGCACGGCGTGGCGTTCGCCATTCCGCCCCGCGGGGGCCGCGTCTCGCCCGTGTTCGGGCCCCACGGCGTGACCGTCGCCTTGGACGGGATGGAAAGCTGCCCCCAGGCCGAAGCGCTGCTGACCTCGGCCCCCGTTCGTACGGACGGGACGTGTGCCTCCTGCGGCCGGCCGGCACCGGGCCCGCTGGAGGTGGACCCGGAAGGCGACGTGGCGTTCCTGGCCGCGGCCTTCGAGCTGGCGGCGCGGCTGCTGGACTCGCAGTACGACCTGACGGAGGAGCAGAAGGCCGACCTCCTCGCGTTCGACTCCGATCGCGTGCCGCGATGGCTCGTGCAACTGCTCCGCTGGTGCGCCGGGCTCGGGCCGGGGGAGGGCTAGTCGATGGATGACAGCGAACCGAGACGGGGCGGCGTGCCTTCCCGCCGTATCGAAACCGGCCTCGCGCGCGGCCTGTCGGCGCTCGGGCAGGTGGCCCGGTCGGTCCGGCGCGGCGCGTTCCGTGCGGCCGTCGAGAGGGAGACCTCCGTGCCGGAGACGTCGGACCCCGCGCGCGACGAGACAGGGAATGACCCTCCAGACTTGGCCTCCGCAGACGCGTCAGCCTCCGCGGGCGATGCCGACCGGCTCGATCCCCTAGACAATCCGCCCGACGGGGACCGCGCGGAACGACGCGAAAGCGGCGAGGCGGCCAACGCCGAGCCGCCGGGCGTGCCGGTCGAGGCGGGTGGAGCATCCACCGAGGCCCTTCGCGCCCCGACGGACCCGGGCACGACCGACGCGAGGCGGCGCGAAGAGGGGAGGGCACATGACCCGGGAGACGGAAGGGAACCGGACGGGCACGAACGCCGGCCGTACGCGGCGGAAGCCGAAGCGCCCGTCCCCCTCCTGGACGAGGCCTGTCCTCCGTTGGACGCGGAGCTGGCCCTGACGGACCACGCGCGCGGAGGCCCGCAGCCGTGGTGGGTATGAACCAAGAGACGACGCAGTGCCCCCTGCGCCCAGGCAGCGAGGAATACCGTGAACCCGAGCTTTGACAGCATCGACCTGGTGGACAGCGCCCCCGGCGAGGCGTTCGGCTCGCCCGCGCTGCGGGCCAACCGGCAGCACCTTCCCGACGTGGAGGGCGAGGTCTTCCAGGCCTGCCCTGCCGGCGGGCGGGACATCGTGGTCCGCGGCGTGCTGGCGTCGTCGGCCCAGGCCACGGCCGACCTGGCGGCGGCGGACCTGAAGGCCAAGGTCCGGGCGCGCCAAGGCCTCAGCGGGCACGTCGGGACCTACGAGGGAATCGACGGAGAGTCGTATCCCGCCAGTCTCCTGGCCGAATACCGGCAGGCCGGCCCGATGCGGATTACGCCGGTGGGCTCGGCGTTCCGGGGACTCGTCGAGATCGAGGCCCGAATCGTGACCCAGCCCTGAGTGCCACGGCAAATCCCATGGCTTTTTACACGGACAACCTGCGCATCACCGCCGTCGAGGAGAGCGACCTCGGGCTCGTGGTCTCGGCGTGGACCTCGCACACCGACAAGGTGGTGCAGTGCTACGCGTCGGGCGACCTGCTCGACTGGCAGCGGCCCGTCGGCGGCGGGGTGCGGTTCATCCTTCGCCAGGCCGGGCCGAACGACGTGCTCTTCCTGCTGGCCGTGGACCCGGGAGAGGAGCGCACGAGCCACTGGCGCGATGCGTTCGGGGCCGGCGAGCGGTACGGCAACCGCATCGACCTGCGTCTGCGGCGCGACCTTCTTGACGGGCGCCGCCCCGGCGACCGATGGCGCGTCTACCGCGGCGAGCCGGGCGATTCCGCCGCCGACATTCTGCTGCACGAGGCGGACGTCTTCGTGGGCGGACGCGGTGCGTGTGGCTGGGGACTGGACTGGGGCCGCGGGGGCTGGGGCTATTCCGGCTCGAACGCGCCGGGCTGGGGCGGCCGGTGGGGCTGGACCTGGGGATTCGGGATCGACTACCTGAGCTACTCGACCGACCCGCTGGACCGGGGCACGTATCCCGTGAAGGTCGACCTGGTGGACGCGCACGGCAACGCCTCGGCGGCCTACGAGGCAACCGTGGCGATCGACGGCTTCGCCCGCCCGGCCGAGGACCTGAGCGTCTCGTCCTACGACGAGGCCACCGACGCGCTGGTGTTGAGCATGACCCCCAGCCCCGACTTCGCCTGAGCGGGCGCGCCGACACCGCGCCCCGGATCTCACACGCAGGAGCGAGACATGGCAGAGACCGAGCTGACCGCCGCCGAGGCCAACGCTTTGGACGGCTCGACCGACAGCGAGACCGGCTTCACGTACCACGCCCCGGGAGACGCCCAGTACTACACCGAGGGCCAGCGGCAGAGGCACCGCCTGCTGACCCTCGCCAAAGCGCTGGGCAACCGCTTCCGCGTCTACAAGGACGGCGAGGCGACCTTCGGCGTCCGCCCCGGCGCCGTCGCGTCGGGAGCGGGCACGCTGAGCTACGCGGGGTCCGAGGAGAACGCGCTGACGGACGACCAGACGAACGCTATCTGGCTGGAGGTCCAGGCCGGCGAGCTGACGCTGGCGACGTCGACGAGCGGCTTCCCCGACCCGTCGGCCACGCCGCACTTGCCGCTGGCGACGATCGAGGTCGCCTCCGGCAGCTACGCCCACGGCGACATCACCGATTGCCGCCAACTCGGCGCGTTCCGCCTCCGCACCCGGATGACGGCCGACGACGAGAATGCCCTGACGGACGGGTCCAACGCCGACAGCCTTCACGTCCACGACACCGCCGGCCTGGCCGACGGCGCGGTGACGGCGGCGAAGCTGGCCTCGGCCGCACGCGCCGCGGTTCCCAACCTCGACATCACCGCCGGGGCGGAGGCCGCCGACACGCGGACCGTCACGGTCCAGGCCCGCGACGCCGTCAACGACAACCTCGCCGGGCGGTTCCTGGTCCGCGTCTGGATCGCGACGGCCGAGTACGGCGCGCCGTCCGCGGCGGGCAACACCGTCTCCGTCACCGCCGGCGCGGAGATCGAGAGCAAAACGGCGAACGCCGACTACCACCTGATCTCCGACGCCGCCGGGAAGATCGTGCTCGACGTGCAGGTCTCCGGCGCGGCCACCCGGTACGTCCTGGCCGAGATCGACGGGCGGGTCTATTCCAGCGGCCAGCTCGACTGGGCGGCGTAGCCCGCGGGAAAGGCACAGCGAACATGGCAGACGTCTACTGCGACGGACAACTGACCACCGGCGCCAACGACGGCAGCTCCTGGGCCGACGCCTACCGGGGTGCCGCCGGCCTCCAGGCCGCCCTGGACGCCGCCGCGGCGGGCGACGTGATCCACGTCACGCGGACCTTCACGCTCCCGGATGCGATCGACGTGGACATCGCCTCGGGCTTGGACGGGTCGCCGATCCGCGTGGTCGGCTACAACTACAACGGCGGGGCGCCCGTCAACGACGGCACGAAGGCCGTCCTCGACGCGGACGCCACGGCCGCGAACTGCATCGTGGCCAACGACACGGATCACTGGTTCTGGGAGAACGTCGAGTTCGCCAACGCCACGGCCACCGGCTGCGAGGCCACCGGCTCCCGGCCGATGTACTGGGTGTTCCATCGCTGCGATTCGCATGGCCACGGCGGGGCCGGCTGGGGCGGGGCGGACCACTGGCAGGCCTCGGTGTGGCACTTCTGCCGAGCCTTCGACAACGGCGGGGACGGGTGGGAGACGTCGCGGATCAGCTACTCGTCGCTGTATGCGTGCTCGTCGATGGGCAACACCGGCCGCGGCTTCGGCGTGACCAACTACACGCAGATCGTGGCGTGCATCGCCAGCGGCAACGGGTCGGACGGGTTCTTCCTGTCGATCGCCAGCCTGCTGCACTGCGTGGCGGACGGCAACGGCGGCGACGGGCTGCACGTCGGCCTCGGCCCCGTGCGGGTCGCGTTCTGCCGCCTGACGAATAGCAGCGCCTACGGGATCGATGCCTCGGGCAATACGACGCTGGCGATGCACTGCTTCCTGGCGTCCAACGGCTCGGGCGACACCAACGGCAGCGCGATCTTCGTCGAGGACCAGGGCGTCTCGACACTCCTCACGTCCGGCGAGGTCGGCTATGAGGACCGCTCCGCCGACCGCTTCAACCTCCGCCTGGGCGCCGCCGGCTACGCCCGGGACGCGGACCTCGGCGGGGGCAACCGGCTGCGGGCCCCGATGGGCCTGCCGACGATGATCGTTCCCCGACTGGGAGGCAGCGAGTAATGCACAGCAAGCCCGGACAGATCGACGTCAGCGTCTACGTGTACCTTCAGGACGCCGTCACCGGCGGGGCGTATACCGCCGAGAGCGGCTACGACAGCTTTCGGCTGGACTACGTCCGTGACCGTGCCGCCCGCGACGAGAACGCCTGCAACGCCGCGGCCCTGGCCGCCGCGACGGCCGACCACTGCGACAACAAGGTCTTCCACTGCGGCGAGGGCATCTGGCGGTGCGACTTCGAGGACGCCGCCTTCGCCGCCGGCGTGGACCGGGCCCTGCTGCTGGTCCGCCATGCCGGCGGGGCGTTCCTGCCCGTGGCCGTGCGCGTGGAACTCTGGCCGGCGAAGGTCCTCCGCGCCCTCCTGGCCGGCATGGGCGGGAACATGACGTTCGACGACGACACGGGGGCCGCGTCCTTCGCCGACGCCGAGGACGGCAGCTCCGAGCGGATCTCCTACACCGTGTCGGCCTCCGGCGTGGGCCGCACCAACGCGAGCGTGTCCTGATGGCCGGGGCGTCGTTTCCCTTCGGCGCCTGGCCGCCGCGCGGCCTGCCCGGCTGGCACTGGCCGCACGTCAGCCACGGGCATCGCGTCTACCGCGGCTCGGGCGGGCTGGGCGGCGTGGACTTCTCCACGCCGGTGGGGATCGCCCAGTGCGACGCCGTCGCGGTCCGCCTCGTCGGCCTCGGGCACGAGGCCTCGACGCGGTACACCTACGCGGTCCGTCCCGTGGCCGGGAACGCCTGGCTGGAGACGCCGGCGGTCTCCTGCTCCGTCGAGTTTGAGACCGATGCCGACGGGGCGTGGCTCGGCCGGCGGCCCGATCCCGTGGAGTGGCTGTGTGCCACCGTCGAGGCCGAAGGCGCGATCCGACTGTCGTGGTCGTGGGTCGGCAGGCGGAGCGCGGCGGAGCCGGCTGATTTCGGTCTGTATTGCTCGACCCAGCCGGACATCGCGCCCGGCAGCCCGACGGCGACCGAGGCGTTCGTCTCCCCGGGCGAGCACTCGCACTCATTCGCCCTCGTCGACGGGCAGTCCTACTGGTTCGGCGTCACGGCCCGCGGCGCGGAAGCGGTCGAGTCGCACCTGTCGACGATCATCGGCCCGTACGTCGCGGACGCGGCCGCGCCCGCCGATCCAACCGTCTCGGTCTCGCGAACGTTCTAGAGTGTCCTGCCCCAACCCGCCGCGTCCGTCCACGCGGCCGGACAGCGAGGTAACGTAATCCATGACCACCCTGTGTTGGAGCCCGACATCCATCGGGGCGGAGTACCGTCCGCCCAGGTTTCGCCTGTACCGCGCCGCGGTCGTCGCCGCGCCCGAGGCCTCCGAAGGGCAGGCCGCCGGCTGGGGCGCGGAGGTCCGGCTCGCCGACTGGGTCCCGCTTCGCGTGGACTGGCGGGCGAACGGCGCCCCGAGCACACTGACGCTCCGTTGCGTGCTGGGGGTGGGGCCGGGCCGGCCCGTCCGAGGGCGACCGGAGGACGCGGCCCTGGCGGCGGGCGACCGGATCCGCCTCGTGGAAGTGGTCGCCGGCGGGCCGGAGGGCACGAGGACTCGAGAGTGGGTCCGCGGCTACGTGGGCCAGCAGCGCCTGCTCGTCCAGGGAGACCCGTCGGGGGCGACCGCCGACGTCGTCGCGTACGGTCCGGAAGTCCTCCTTCGGGGGAAGGTGGTTTCCGGCCAGTGGCACGCACGGGCGCCGGTCGACGAGGCCGTCGTCGCGGGCGACTTCGAGGCCGACGACCTCGTGCGAGCCAACACCTTCCGCAGCCATCTGCCGGCGATCTTCAACCGCGACGGCCGGCCGAACGCCTCGCCCGCGGCCAGCGGCGGGTTCTCCGCCCGATGGCACCTCGACGCCGGGGCCACGGCGGAGACGGCGAACGCAGCGGTCTTCGAAGGGCCCGGCCGAAAGGTGTCCGCGGCCGGCGGGACGTACGAAGCGGCCTTCTGGGACGCGGCCACGGCCGTCCGGTCCCTGCTGGAGATGATCGACGGGTACGCCGTTGTGGCCCAGCGGTCGGTTGCCCTGCTTCCCGAGGCGCTGGCGGACCTGCCCCTCGGCGAGGCGGACGTCGAGGGCCTGTCTCTGCCCGACGCCCTCCGCGCCGTTCTGACGCCGCTGGGGTATGGCTTCTGCATCGAGCCGTGGGCCGGTGAAGACGGCAGACACGCGCTTCGGGTTTTCGCCCTCCAGGGCACGACGACGGGGTCCCGCGTGAAGAGGCCGTACATGGCGCCGATCCACGGACAGACGGTTCACGCGACCGATCTCGCCGGCCAGCGCGCGGAGGTCCGGCGGATCGACTTCGTCCGCGACAACCACGGCGTCTCCAACGACGTGACGGTCATCGGCGCCCAGAGGCGCACGCAGGTCACGCTGACCTTCGCGGCCGGCAGCGGCGACCTCAAGCCCCTGTGGGACACCGACGAGCACGACCTGGCCGATTGGGCCTCGGGCGCCGTGATCGATCCGATGCAGTGGCCCGCGCCCGGGCACGGCGAGAACACGCTCGGGCGCTTCGAGCAGCGCTACGCCTACGGGGCAGCCGGAAAGGGCGAGTACGCCCACGTGTTCCGCAGCTTCACCTGGAATGAGGACGGGGCGTTCAACGCGATCGTCGGCGGCATGCCCGACCTCGGTCCCTACGGAACCGGCGAGAGCGACGGCTACGTCCGCCGGCCCCGGCCCGTGGGCGCGACACTCCTTCGCGACGAGGGCGACGGCAAGGTGCGGAACGTGCAGCCGTTCGTCCAACTGGGCGTCGAGGGCGATGACGACTCGTGGATCCAGGTGCCCGCCGTCATCTGGGCAGACCGGGCCGGGTTCACCCTCCCGATCGACCCGCTCTGGGGATGGTATCCGTACGCCGATCACTACGCGCGGCACACCGGGGACGACAGCGAGACGCTGTACGAGCAGTACGGGCACCTGAGCTACCTGACGCTCCTGTACGGGGCGCTGAACGACAGCGGCACGAAGTTGACGCTGCGGCTGGTCGGCTCGGTCGAATGCGACGAGGCGGTGGTGGGCAGGGCGGGGCGGCGCGTGAGCGGTTCCTGGCCGCTGCCGGCGGCGAGGGTCGTGCGGGCGGAGAACCGGTATCATCTGCGCGACGTGCCCGCGGGCTCGGACCCCTTCGGCCTGGGCTCGGACCGTCACGACAGCCGGGACGACGGCCACGACGCCACGTGCCTGGCCGAGCGTATCCGCGACACGCTGGCCGGCGAGGTCGGCCACGGGTCGATCCTGCTGCGGGCCGTGACCCGGGCCTACGCGCCGGGCGACGCCATCCCGCGGACGGAGGGCCGGCGGATCGACCTGACCGTCCGCGGCGGCGACGGCACGTCCGCGCCGATCGTCGTGGGCGTCGCCTGGTTGCTGGAGGGCGGGCGGAGCCACACGGAACTCCTCCTGGACACCCCCATGCTGAGGGCTGGCCGGTGAACGTGACCCACAGACAGATCGCGCAGGCCTGCCGCCGCCTGGCAAACCCCCACCGTGCCGCCTGCGCCGGGTCCCGGGACGAGCCCGTCCGCCTGCCCGAAGTGCTCCGCCGGGGCCTGGCGCGGATTGTCTCCAATGACGGCGACGGGCAGTACACCGTCACCGAGCGTTGGTGGGACCCTTCGCAGGCCGCCTGGCGGGACGCAACGGAGCCGCTGGGGATCGTTGGCCAGACCGCATTCGACTGGAAGCGCAACGCGACCGGCGGCGCGCGGGACGACCTGGTCCCGTTTCGGGAGCAGCGCGCCGTCGGCGGGGAGGTACTGCGGCTGATCGACCTGGCGCGGCTCGGGACCGCGCCGATGCGCGTCGAGGCGTTCTGTGCCCACTACAGCGGCACCGACGATTGGGAGTTCGCATCGTTTCCCGGGTGCGCCTATGCCCTGGGTGCCGTCGGCGCCGACGTGCGCGAGTGCTCCGGACACGCCGACGTCGGCGCACACCCCGCCTACACGACCGCGGACCTCGCCGGCCTGGCCACGCAGGGCTACTCCCTCGGCAACTGGATCAACACCTGCGGGGGCGGCGGCGACTGGCTGCCGTTGGCCTTCTCCGGCTTCGACAGCGCGGGCAACCCCAACTGGCAGCCGGAGGAGTTCGACCTCGAATGGAAGGTGGACGCGGGCGGCGACCTTCGCCTGCGGGTGCGCCGCGTGGCCGACCCGGCCCCCGTCGCGCACGTGAGCTGCGTCATCATGGGCTTCGTCCAGTTGATCTACTACCCCCAGCCGCCGGGCGACGCGGAGGGCGGGAACTGCTGCTGCCACGAAGACCCCGAGTCGAGCTGGGGCGACGGTGAGTGGTCGAACTGACATCCACGTCGTGGTCCTGGCCGGGCGGGACGTGAACCCCCTGCTGGCGCGGTGGCTGCGGCCCTGGCCGTACGTGGAGATCTGGCCCGGGGCGGACTGCCGCCACGACATCCCGAAGGTGCGGAACGACATCTTCCGCTGGTTTCGCGACGAGGCGCTGCGGCCGTGGCTGCTGATGCTCGACGATGACGTGGTTCCCGTGGCCCAGACCGCCCCGCTGCTGGCGTGCGAGGCCGACGTGGCCTCGCCACGGATCGCCGCGGCCGGCGGGCGGGAGGCCCACCCGCACACGCTCAGCGCGGCCGCGGTAAAGGTCAGCCGGCGGGCCGTCGAGCGGATCCCCGAGCCGTGGTTCCGCTGGCCCAAGCGAGGCTGCGAGTGCTCGTTCTTCTTTTCCAAGGCCTACACGCACGGATTCCGGCCCGCCAAGGCGGGCGCGATCGGCCACCGGTTCCCGGTAACGGTGCTGCCCGGCCGGCGGTTCCTGTTCGATAGGGAGGTCCCTTGTGCCCCATTGTGATCCCAACGCGTCCGTTCCTCGCTCGTGCGCCGAGGCCTTCCGCCAGGTCGGCGAGCGCCTCGCCGGGATCGAGGGGAAGGTCGACGCGATCCACGAGCAAACGACGAAAATTAACGGCCGCCTGACGGAAGTGAGCCGGCAGACGGGCCGCCACGAGACGCGCCTGGCGCTGCTCGACCACGACGTGGCGCGGGTGATCGCCGGGCGGTCCCGCTGGCGCGACCGCCTCTGGAAGCTGTGTCTCGCCGTCGGGCTCGTCGTGCTGGGCTACCTGCTGAGGTCCTGACGGGAGAGAAACCATGAGACGACTGACCTGTGCCGCACTGGTGCTGCTGCTGGTCGCGGGCTGCAACGGCGTGTATCTCAACGCCGAGTACTCGCAGCTCCTCGACGAGACGGCGGCGTGGACGAACGAAGCCGCCTGCCGCGCCGAGGACGGGCGGCTGGACCCCAACGAGACCGCCCGCGCGCTGCGCCTCAGCGCCGATCACTGGCGCCGGTTCCAGGACGCGCGCGACGGGAGGGCCCCCGATGAAGATTGACGACCTGCTCGACAAGCTGCCCGAGGCGTGGCGCCCGGTGGCCGCCAAGTACGGCCAGGCCCTCGTGCGAATGACCGCCGAGGAGTTCGTCGCGTGGGTGGAGCTGCTGGTCTGCGGCCGAACGAAGGAAGCCTGGACGGCCGTGATGGGACGAATGGAAGACCCCGACATGCTCGCCGCCGGGCAGAGCCTGGCCGACGAGTGGGACGAGGCGAACCGGGCGAACGCCGAGAAACTGCAACTGCAGCGCGACGCGTGCATGGCAGTGCTGAGGGTCCTCCTGGCCGCGGCATTGGCCGGGGTGGGGCTTTAGCGCCTGGAGCGCGGCGAAGCTGCTGGGAAAGGCATGGCTGATGGACAGCAAGAAGACGATCGAGTGGATCACGGCGGCCGTGGGGCGAGGCATCGCGTGGGTGCTGGCCGCCAAGGCGGGCCTGGCCGCCGCCGAGGCCCGCGAGCACGGCGCGACTCTCGCCGGCGCCCTGGTCGCGCTGGCGCTGGTGGGCGTCAGCATCTACACCAGCATCAAGGGCAGGAAGAAGCTGCTGGCGTCGGAGCCGCCCGCCCGATGAGCCGTTCGGCACGGCGCGGACCCGCCGCGGGCAGGAGAC